>Ga0101944_10003883_pt1 | contig 19728 bp, 15 predicted proteins | sample DewCreD2012metaG_FD_75245 | JGI IMG/M metagenome (GOLD analysis project Ga0101944, IMG submission 75245) | Hot spring sediment bacterial and archeal communities from British Columbia, Canada, to study Microbial Dark Matter (Phase II) - Dewar... ... | reverse complement strand
GAGACAAAGACATTCCACCCTGCGCTCTCGCAGCCGGCGCTCCGTCTCCACGGTTCGGAACCGGTTCGTGGGCAGCACGAGCAGGAACGAATCCGGGATGTCGAGCAGGAGACGATTCACGGCCGCTCGGTGAGGGATGGCAGAGTGGGCGAGCAGAAAATACACCGGGAAGTTTCGCGTGTGGGTCTGTTCGGAGAGGCCTACCACCCACACGCCTGGCGAGTGTTGGGCGATCGACTGCGGCCGGATCGACGCTGCCCGCAACACCGGTCGAAGCAGTCCCGCCAGGTCGAGCCGGTGAATCAGCGCCTCGCGCCTCGTCAGAGGCACCCGCTCGCATCGCTGGTGCTCATCCTGGCAAATGGCGGCGAACTCGTCCTCGTCGTAGTCGATGATCCGGCGCGGGCATCCGCTGAAAGAATTCGGGCAGGGATACCGGCCTCCAATCTTGTCGGTTGGCTGGAGATAGGGCCTCGCGTATTCGAAGTCCTCGCCGCATTCCTGCCGCCAAACCTCCAGAACCGCCAGCAGCCCAGGAATGCCTTCCAGCGCGCGCCAGAGTTTAGGCAACTTCCTCATGGGCCCGCTCCCCGTAGACGATGAACTCGCGGGCCCGCAGCCAATCCTCAAAAAGCGCCGACTCCTCGCCGCGCGGATACCCCGACTTGTTCCCCGCCACCAGCGACAGCACGCGTGGCTTCTTGACCCCCTTCAGCTTCACCTTGAGCTTGGCCCTCTTGAGCGGTGGCTCATCGGGAATCGCGGCCTGGCGGATCGCCAGAGCCATGAAGACGTCATCGGCTTTCTCCACCTGTGTGTTGTTGAAGGTGCCGCCCCAATCGATCTCCAACTCCGTGAGACGAGCCGATTCCAGGCTTGGGAAATCGCTGCACTCAAGCGACGCCTGCCCCAGTTTTCGCAGCGGCTCAAGACTGTACTTATCGGCGTAGCGGAACGTTTCCGCGCTGCCGAACAGGTGCAATCCGAACAGTTCCCGGTACTTGCGCATGTCCGGTGCCGAGGCGCTGTTGATCCGCAACTCCGGGTTGGCGGTGTCCAAGATGACCATGTCCGTCCGTTCAGGCCGGAAGAACGTGCAGGTCGATTCCTCCCCTTTGACGCTCGGTTCGCGGCGGCAGGCCTGCCCGTGTTGCACGTAGAAGTGAACGGCGTCGGGCGTGTTCTTGCGCAACACCCGGCAGCGGCGGCCCTTCTTCTTCCCGCGGAAGTATTCCCGGAGCGCGGCCTCCAGGTCCGCAAGGTCCTCCGGCAACACCGCCGGGTCGATCACCATCGCTGGGTCCGCCGGGGCAAAGCTCTCGAAGGTCTTCCGGCGTTCAAAATTGCTCTCCTGGGCCTTCTGCTGGAGCAGGCGGGGCTTGGCCAGCCAGATCAACGCTGCCAGATCCTGTGGCGTCACCTCCTCGCCGACCGGAATGTCCGCCTCGCCCGCCATCTGAAGAAGGTCGTCGAAGCATGCCTCGTTGCCCAACTCGCTGATCAAGTGCAGCCCATCGACCAAGGCGCCGGGCATCTCCTCATCCGGGTCGGCGAGGATGCCGGCCAGAGCCTCGTAGTCGATCTCGTCGCCGTTGTTGAGAGGCGGGAGGGGAAAGGCCTTCGAGGCGAAGAACCCCTCGGCGGTTTGCACGATCCGGATCAAGACGCTGGGGTCGAACTGCCTCAGCATGTCCGGATGAGAAAAGTATCTAAGCTTGAGTGCCATGTGCAATCACCTCAATGAGTTGGGTGGTTCGTGGCAGCAGGTCGAACCCCGTCGAAGCAGCGTCAGGCAGGCGGCCTGGAGCACAACCGATCTAGATTCTAGCAGGCGAAGAAGAGGCGAATCTGCTGAGGCAATCCGACCTGTCAGGGTTACACAACAACTCCGCCGTTCTGCGAGTGGCGCATCAACGCGTGGATGCCAGACGTATCAAAGCCTTTGCAATATCGCTCGTTCAGGGTGTCCCTGAGGCACGTTCGTCTTCTACTTGGCATGCGGCATCTTTAAAAAAGCAGCAATCCGGTCTTCAGTCAGACAGCGGTCTCCAACTTCGCACTCCCAAATCGTGAGTACTTCCCATCCGTCTGCCCGGAGCCGTTTCTCGTTATCCCGATCCCGCCTCCGATTCCGCAGAAGCTTCGACCGCCAGTATTCCACGCGGGTCTTGGGAACATGAGCCTGAGCGCAGCCGCGGTGTTGATGCCAGAAACAGCCCTGAACCTGAATGATCTTTCGCAGTCGCGGGAAGACCAAGTCAGGTCTGCCGGGAAGGGAATGGACGTGTAGCCGATAGCGAAAGCCCATCCGATGGACGAGCCGACGTACTATCATCTCGGGCGACGTATCCTTGCATCGGATGCGCCGCATGTTCTCACTACGCCTCTCCGTGGAAAGCCGATCCAATACTTACAACCCCAAAGCCTTGATCTTCGTCTTGATCGCGTTGGCGTAGGAATCCTCGGGCGGCAGGTTGCCCGGTGACAAGAACGCATACGCGAGTTGCTCCACCGTTGTTGTCAGTTGGCCCTTGGAAACGAGCCTGCGCTGTTCACCGCTTTGGACTTCTGGGCCGATGTCATACCAGCGGAAGGTCAGCGTGCCAGGAGCTGGAGCCGGGTACTTCATCAACTGGCCGCCGACCCTGACGTTGATCCTCTCGTACACGGGCGCGGGGCACACGAAAAAGAGTCCTTTCCGGCACAGTGTTTCACGGCGAAGGACATGCCCCTTGTAGATGAGCTGCGGAAGGATGCGTTTGTTGACATTCTCCCAATTGATTCCGGCGTTGCTATAGCCCGAAAAATCCCTTCCAGCCAAGTAGGCGTCACGTTCTTGCCGGTAGTTTCCTGTAGTGTCGATCGATTGTACTTCCACGGCGACGAATTCTTTCAACTCGCCGGCTTGGTCCAAGAGGGCAAGAATCCAATCCACGAAGAATCCGCCCCGCCCGCCGATCGGCGGGAGCTTGACTTCGCCGCCGAGGGCCGAACCAAGTGCGATCACCCGACTCCTGCCCTTCGTACCGACACCGGCCCGGTTGCCTGGTATGACGGGCATGCCTGGGCCGAACACGGCGTCCGCGATATCTTGGAGAATGCGATACCCTTCTGCGTAAAGACGCTTGGGACAGCAGATGATGGGATCGGGCGAAACTTGACGAACGGTGCAAGCTCCTCCCACGAGTTTGCCGCCGCCGTCGGCGCGCAGGGTCTTCGTACACAGCCCCCCAACGAATGGGCAAGCCGAGTCCCGGCGTGCAGCCACTGCAGCACTGGACGTGTCGCGCGGCGCGTAACCGAAGAACTCGACAATCTGGAGAGCCATCGAAGCTCTCTTTTTATCATGCCTGGAGCAGTGTCTGCTTGATGTGGTTGGCTAACACCTTGGCGAGCAGCGGTGGAACGGCGTTCCCAACCTGCTCATACTGGGACACCCGGCTTCCATAGAAGCGGTATCGGTCGGGAAAGGATTGGATTCTGGCGGCTTCGCGCACAGTGAGCGCCCGATCCTGATCGTAGTGGAAGAAGGTCCCCCAATGCGGGTCACATTTGGTCAGCACGGTCCCACTGAGGCCGCCCGGATCAATGCGCCCGTAGCGCCTCGTATGGTCGCTCCGTCTCGCTCTCTTCATTCCTTTGGGGAGAAGTTCGTGTGGTATGTCGCGCCAGCTCCCACCCGGCGGGATATGCTTGGCACGTTCTAGGTTCTGCTTGGACAGCGCGCCAGCAATGTGGTTGAACACCTTGGGGGAACCTTCGCGCATTTGCCGCTGGTATTCAGTTGCCGGCGGTTTGTCGTAATCCATCTCTTCGGCACCCTCGTTCACGGCAAGCACTGGAAGATCGCCGATGGCGTCCTTCACTGTCGTGAATGGTTTGAGCACGTTTCCAAAGAGGTTTGGCTGGCGAGTGCCGTTCTGGATGTGCGGAAGCCATGTGAGCTCCCGGCCGCCTGTAAAGTTTGCCCGCACGGGTGCAAAGTGGGTTGGTTCAGGAAAGGTAATCTCAACGCCTCTTAGAATCGTCCCGATGAAAAAGAGCCGCCACCGTTCTTGTGGGACGCCATAGTGAGCCGCACAGAGAATCATGTGCCGCATCCGGTAGCCGGCTTGCTGAAAGAGCGCATAGATGTCTCGGATAAACCGCCCACCATCCAGCGAGACCATGCCCGGCACATTTTCCATCACGATCACCTTGGGACGCAGTCCTTCGAGCACGAGGCGCCCATACTCCCTGAACAGGTGATTCCTATCGTCTTCCAGCGACCGCTTCGGTGCGTTGATCGAGAACCCTTGACACGGCGGACCACCAATCAGAACGTCGATTTCCGCCTTGCCTAGCCCCGTCCGCTTGAAGACATCGGCTGCTTTTAGATCCTCGATCGATTCACAGAAAAACGTGGTTCCATCGTGGTTCAGACGGTACGTGTTCGCATACTCTTCGTTGATGTCGTTAGCGAATGCGATGTGAAAGCCCGCTTCTTGGAAGCCCAAAGAGAGGCCTCCCGCGCCGCAGAAAAGATCGGCGGCTACCAAGGTGGAACTCGGGCTTCTTTCTGCTACTGCGTATTGGATCTTCGGCATCATCTCGTCGCTATCGATTCGACACTCCAACGTACCTCTTATCGGCAGTCCTCCACCGGCTGTTTAAGCATCTCCCATGGCAGCACGAGGCACTTCTGCGGACTGGGCCGCGCGCTTGGCACTCGACCTCGGTGGCCTGAAAGCATGGCATCCTTCTAGTGCTCGGACAGCACGGGTTCACCAGGCCGCCAGGAAGCCGCCACGCGGCAAGCCTCCGCTTCGCATGCTGCACGCAGTCGGCCTGGGCGACGCCTGCACAACAGTGTTCCTTTCCGGGGGAGACCACCATTCTACTGCTGCTTTGCGAGCCATTCTCGAAGTGCTTCCTCCACCAGCCCACTCATCTCCATCCCCTTCTCGTAGAGCTTCGCCCGGACCCGGTTTCGAAGTTCGATGGGCAGGTAGATCGAGGTTTGGGTATAGTTTTCATCGCTGTGCTTGCCGGGTTTCCGGCCTGGCCTTCGCGGACCTACTTCCGGAGCATCTTGCTCCTTCCGGCTATCGCGCCCGCGTGTCCGGCCGTTCAGGGTAGGTCGCGATTTTGACATTATGGGTACGCAAAAACAATTCTGATCTGTTCTGTCGTAACTGTCAAGCCCCAGTCCACGACAGGCCTACTCCCTCACTCGCGCCGAACCCAACGGCAAGGCAGGGCAGCGAAGGGGCTCATCACCTTCTCCCCATGTACCCTAAATCGCGCCCGCTGCTCACTCCAGACGGTGGCCAAACCCACTTCGCGAAGATGATGCTCTGTCAGCGAACGACAGCCGCCGGACTCAAGTGATGTCAACAAGATCTCCTCCTGGATGTCCGGCGCCAGCAACGTGAGGTTCATGATTTGCGTCACCCGCGCCCGTGTCACGAAGCCTAGGCGGGCAAGGTCGGCGTAGTCCTTCACCTCGCCACGGTCGATCATCTCCTGGAACTTGATGGCAAGCGCCATCAGGCGGGTGATCCGGGGAATGCGCGGCGGCGCCGGAGCCGCAGTCTTCTTCGGCCTGCCCGCCGCCTGGCGCGCCGGCCACTTGAGCGGGATCTCGTCTTCGCAGCGGTCCTTCACTTCGTCGCTCCTTTCGAGAACTCCCGGATGCCGTTCGAGTTGTAGGTGACCTTCACCTTGTCGCCGCGGGCGTCGTAGCCGACCCGCTCGATCAACTGGCGCAGCAGCGCCGCCTGCTGCTGGATGGTCATGGTCTTCCAGACCTCGTCGAACGTCTCCATGCGCTGGCGCACCATTTGGTCATCGAACCGCAGCCGTTCGCCGCGCTCCACCGAGCTGCGGAGTTGCTCCGCTTTCGCCTCTCCTGACGAAACGACTTCGCGGAGCGCGGCCTCCCGGTCGGCGTCCAGGTTCTTCGCGCGCACGAGTTGCGACTTGGCGTTCCGCACGCGGACGTTGAGGGCCTTCAACTCCTCGCGATGCCGGCCCAATTCTTCGTTCAATCGCTGGCGCGCCGCCCGGGCGATCGCTTCGACGACCTCGGGCTGCATGGCGAACCGCCGCACGCTCTCGATGACCGCCTCCTCAACCACCGGCGCGGACACGGCGCGCGTCGTGCAGCCGTCACCGTTCCGCTGCATGGCGCGGAGGCAGACGTAGTATCGGTAGCGCCGGTTCTGGCGAGACGAGTAGCTCGGCGACATGGGCGAACCGCAAGCCGCGCAATACAGCAGGCCCCGCAGGAGGGACTCCACCCTCGGCCCGCGCCCGCCGCCGGGATTCCGCGTGTTCTCTTTCAGCTTCTGCTGGACCAGGTCGAAGGTGTCGTCGTCGACGATCCGGGAGTGAGCGGCGGCCACGAGCTCGTCGGCGGCGCGGATCCGCGCGGTGTAGAGCGGATTCGCCAGCATCGTATAGATGTGGCACTTCCGCAGGGGATGGCCACCGAACGTTTTGCCCTCCTGGGTGGCCCACTCCTTGTTGCGCCAACCGAGGCCCTCGCATTTCGCCACGATGCCATGGACGGTGTGGCCTTCCAGGTACCACTCGAAGACTTGGCGCACGCGGGCGGCCTCCTCTTCGTTGATCACCAGGTTGCCGCCCACGAGGTCGTAGCCGAGCGGCACATGGCCCCCGGTCCACTTGCCGCGTTTGCGCGCCAGGATCTGCTTGTCGCGCGTGCGCTCGGAGATGATCTCCCGTTCGAATTGCGCGAAGGAAAGCAGGATGTTCAGCGTGAGGCGGCCGAGGGAGGTGGTGGTGTTGAACTGCTGCGTGACCGAGACGAACGTCACGCCGTGCTTCTCCAGGATCTCCATGATCTTGGCAAAGTCGCGGATGGAGCGGCTGAGCCGGTCCACCTTGTAGACCACGACGCAATCGATCTTCCTGGCCTGGACGTCGGCCAGCAGGCGGCGCAGCGCCGGGCGGTCCATGTTGGCGCCGGTGTAGCCGCCGTCATCGTACTGGACGGGCACGAGCGTCCACCCCTCTCCGGCCTGGCTGCGGATGTAGGCCTCGCCGGCGTCGCGCTGCGCGTCGAGCGAGTTGAAGTCCTGGTTCAGGCCTTCGTCGGTGGACTTGCGCGTGTAGATGGCGCACCGGACCGGCCTCGGCGCGCCGTTCGAGTTATTCCCGTTCGCCATGCTTCACTCCGGGCCGGTGACCAAGGTTGTAAAAGGCGAAGCCGTTCCAGCGCGTGCCTGTCGCCTCGGTGACCGCGCGGCTCAGCGAGGTGTAGATCCTGCCGTTGCATTCAAACCCGCCATCCGGGCGGACGTGGACGACGATGTCCTTGCCCTGGTAGCGGCGGATCAAGGGCGTGCCAGGCAACGGCAACCTCGGGTCGAGCGACGGCTTCAAGCGCGTTTCCATGGTTCGGCCATCGTCGACCGGCTCCCGCAGGAAGTTCCTCGGCGCCCGAATGCGGAGATCGGCGTCGTCTGCAATCTCGAGCGCGCGCTGGCGGGCGCGCTCAGAGAGACCGCCCCACGCGTTCGCCTGGATGCGCCAGGCGATGCGGCGGAACAGGAACTGCTTGTGATTGGATCGGGACTCCTCGCCGAAGACCTCGCGGTACTTCTGCTTGAGCTGTGCTGTGGTCAGGCTGCGGAGGGCCTCGATCTCCTGTCGAATCTCGTTCTCAGTCTTCATGGCGTTAACCAGCAGTCACATGAGGGCTCTCTGTCTCCGGGAAGTCAACTTGCCCTTCGAGAGGAGTGGGGAAGATCAGGCGCACGAGTGCATCGCTGAGGATGGCGGCGACCTCGCGGATGGCTTGATCGAGCGCGGCATCGCGATCGCGCATGAGCGGTCTCCTTCGGAAGACCACCCACGACGATCTCCGCTTCGCGGTCGAAACGCCGTCTGGTGGATGGGATCGACACGGTGTTCTGCCGTGTCCGTTAACTATGTACGCCGCTGGACTTCGAATTGTCCGGCTTGGACAGGCAGTTCTCCCCAGGCGGGCGACCTCCGGCAAATCTTGAGGTTTGTACGGTCAGGCATCCCTCACGGAATTGTGCTGAAGTGAGTAGACGAAGAGATGGAAAAGCTGCCCTTCGCACCCTACGATTTCTTCGGCTATCTCGCCTCCGGCTTCTTGTTTACCGCGGCGTGTCAGACAACCTTCGGCTTCCCGAAGGTGCTCGGCCAACAGATCAACGCCGTGGACGGGCTGTTCCTGCTGCTCGCGGTCTACATCGTGGGGCACGTCCTCGCAACCCCGGCGAAGGCCGTCCTCGAAGACCTCCTTGTGGATAAGGTTCTCAAGCGCCCGAGCGTGAACCTCTTCCGCGATCGGAAGCCGACGCTGAGGGGGCTGCTGTTCCCCGGCTACTATAAGCCGCTCCCGCCTGACGCGCGGAGCAAGATCACCGAGCGGCTAAAGGCTGAGGGCGTCCATGGCTTCGGCGAAGACCTGTTCCAGCACGTGCGCTATTCCAACGAAATCAAGGGCGACGAGAAGATCCTCGCGCGGCTCGACAGCTTCCGGAACCAGTATGGCCTGAACCGCAACCTATCATTCACACTGCTCATCGTAGGAGCAATGATGCTCACCAGACACTGCTACGCGCCGTCGCCGGAGTTGGTCTCGTACGGTTCGGCTGCCCTTGTTGTGAGCGTGCTGCTCCTTTACCGCTACCTGAAGTTCTTTCGCCAATACTCCTACGAGATGTTCAACCACTACCGGCCGCGGCAGCCGCAGGGAAGACTCGTATGAGGTTTCAGGTCTTTGACGTTGGCCACGGTTTCTGCGCCCTGCTGACGGCGGACAACGGCAACTTGGTCTTGTTCGACTGCGGCCACAGCGACAGCTTCAGGCCATCGGTGCACCTGGCGGCGACCGATTGCACAGCCGTCGATGCCCTCGTGATCACGAATTTCGACCATGACCACGTGAGCGATCTCCCCAACTTGCTGTCCATCTTGCCGGTTCAAACCCTTTACCGCAACCGGACGATACCGACGGCTGCGCTGGTCCGGCTCAAGTTGGAGGGCCGCCCCCTTAGCCCGGGGCTGCAATCAGCACTCTATCTGCACAACACGTACACTGCTGACCGCGCGGCCCCGCTGGACTTCGCCGGCGTTCAGATCCGAACCTACTGCAACAGCTACCCGGTATTCACGGACACGAATAACCTCAGCATGGCTACGTTCCTCTTCTACGACAGCATGGGCATCCTCGTACCCGGTGATCTGGAGCGGCCCGGCTGGCTGGAGTTGCTGAAGCGTCCCGAGTTCAGGGTGGACCTCGCGCGTACCCAGATTCTCGTGGCGTCCCACCACGGCCGTGAGAGCGGCTTCTGTGCGGAGGCCTTCGCGTGCTGCTCGCCCGACATCGTCGTGATCTCAGATGAGGCGAAGCAGTATGCGAGCCAGGAAAACACTTACTCGTGCCGCGCGAAAGGGCTCCAATGGTCGGATGGCTCGATCCGACGGGTCCTTACCACGAGGCGCGACGGACACATCACCGTGACCAAGCAGATCGGGCTGCCGTACGTGGTCCGCACCAGCAAGCTCGCGCCGCCGATGTAATCGAGAAGTGCGATTATGGCCGTCATCCACTATCTGAACGTCAAGCGGGGCGACTGCTCGATCATCCAGCACAACACCGGGCACGTGAGCGTCATCGACGTCTGCAATGCCAGCGCCGATACGCCGGGGGCGCGGCTCCTTGAGCAGATGGAAAAGGCGGCGCGGCAGCGCCCGTCAGGTAACTATCAGCAGAAGCGCCACCCGGTCAACCCCATCCTCTACCTGAAAGAGCACGGCGTATCGTCTGTGTTCCGGTTCATTCTGACCCATCCCGACATGGACGACATGGACGGCATTGTGGCGCTCTTCCGGGAATTCCATCCCACGAACTTCTGGGACACGGACAACACGTGCGAGAAGGATTTCGAAGAGGGATCGCCCTACAATCCGGATGATTGGGAATTCTACAAGGGACTGCGCGACGGCAGGCCTGAATCTGATCCGAAGCGCCTGGTTCTGTACTCGGGGGCGCGCGGCCAGTTTTACAACGTTGGACAGGACGGCAAGCCTGGAGGCGACGGGATCAGCATCCTCGCGCCAACCAGGGAACTCGTCTCCGACTCGAACGACTGCGACGATTTCAATGACTGCTCCTACGTGCTGCTGTATCGGGTTGGCGGATTCCGCGTGGTGTTCGGCGGCGATTCACACGACGCAACCTGGGAGCACATCCTCGAGGCCCACCGTGGCAGCATCCAGGGTGTTGACCTGCTAATCGCGCCGCACCACGGACGAAAGTCCGACCGCTGCTACGATTTCTTGGACGTTCTGCAACCGAAGCTGACCTTTTTCGGGAATGCGAACTGCGAGCACCTGGCGTACTCAGCCTGGAGCTACCGCAATCTGCCGTACATCACGAACAACGAAGCCGGGTCTATGGTTGTGGACGTGGATGGAGGAACGATGAACCTGTACGTAACGAACCAAACGTTCGCTGCGGCGTGCAACCCCGCAACGTTTTACAGCGACCGGCTCAGAGCGCACTACGTTTGCCCTATTAGTCAGGTAGTTCTCTGACGTGGATGCTCGGCAGGCAGATTCTTGCGGCGCTTTGCTCTCCTCGCTGTTAACGGGCTTCTCCGATTTCGGAACGTCCGGCCTGGGGTTGGACAACCCCCGCGATGGTGTTAACCAACTCCTGGTTTGGGCCAGAGAACGGGAGAAAAGGGCTTGGGAGGGGCGTTTCCGGGCGCAGGGTTGGCGCCCCAACCGGGAAACGGGAGACAAACGGAGAGACCCGGAACGCGCGAAACCACGGCCACATGGGGACTTGGAGGCGGAGCTGCGCCGTCAACAAACTGCGGGGAAAACGTTGCGGGCGAAAGGTTTGGCTCCCCAAGTCAAACTATGGGTGTTTTACGAGGTGGAGACACTGGTAAAGTGATTGATTCTAAACGGGGTACTCGAATTTCAGATCGCCGACGCGCCTGGCTTGGCATGGGTATCCACCGAAGACACTTCAAGCGAACGAATCAAGAGCCGGGCGCTTCAGTCCTCAAGCTTTCAGGCGCGGCTCATGCAGGAGCCGAAGCGCATTCGCTATTACAAGCAATGACACTCCCATGTCCGCCGCGATTGCCGCCCACAACGATGCATGGCCCGCCAGCGTGAGCCCAACGAAGAGGGACTTCACCAGAAGCGACAGAAAGATGTTCGCGCGAATGATGGCGAGCATGCGCCGGGAGTGCTGGATCAGCCAGGGCAGCTTGGAGAGGTCGTCCGACATCAGGGCAATGTCGGCTGTTTCGATCGCAGTGTCGCTTCCGCCGGCTCCCATAGCGATGCCGAGCGAGGCACGGGCCAAGGCGGGCGCATCATTGATCCCGTCACCGACCATGGCGACCGATTGAAATCGGCTCACCAGCCGTTCCACCGCCGCCACCTTCTCCTCCGGCAGCAACTCTGCCTCGGTCTCGGTCATGCCAGTTTCTTTCGCAATGGCCTCTGCCGTACCGCGATTGTCACCCGTCAACATGACCAGATGATCGACGCCCAGCGACCGAAGCTGCCGGACGGCTTCGGCGGACTCCGGGCGCATTCGGTCGGCCAGGGCAAGGAACCCGCAAACATGCTCCTGGTTTCCAACGACAACGACAGTGTGACCGGTGGCGGACAACGATTCGAGCTGTTGGTGGACCTCGGGCGTCTCCTGGTTGAGATCATCCAACAGGCGGTGCGAGCCCAACCAGAACTCGCGGCCATCCCAGCGTCCGTAGACACCTTTTCCCGGAACGGCGCGTACGCCTTCAGCGGCTCGAATGGGGATGCTCCGGCTGCTCGCATGGTCAAGAATCGCGACAGCGAGAGGATGGTCGCTGTGAACCTCGAGTGCCGCCGCTCGCTCCAACAACTCGGTCTCGGTGTGGCCATTCAAAGCGCTCACCTGAACGACCGTTGGCTTTCCTGCCGTCAGTGTGCCGGTCTTGTCGAAGGCGATTGCCTTCAGACGCCCGGGTATCTCCATGAAGGCACCTCCCTTCACCAGGACTCCCTGCCGCGCCGCTGCGGCGATCGCGGCGACGACACTGACCGGAGTGGAGATGACCAGTGCGCATGGACAGGCGATCACTAGCAGAACAAGCGCCTGGTACAGCCATCGGTCGAAGAGTTGGCCCCAGACCAGGACTGGGACCACAATCACAAAAATGGCCAGCATCACCACCGCTGGCGTGTAGCGGCGAGCGAATCTATCGACCCACTGCTCGGAAGGAGATCTCTTCTGTTGGGCCTCCGAAACAAGGCGGATGATTCTGGCCAACGTGGTGTCACCGCTTGGCCTGGTGGAGCGGATTTCCAGCACACCCTGACCGTTCACCGAGCCCGCAAACACCGAAGACCCAGGCGCCTTCAGGATCGGAATGCTCTCACCGGTGATCGGCGCCTGGTTGACCTCGCTTGTCCCATCCAGAACCTCGCCGTCCAGTGGCACTCGCTCTCCAGGCCGAACAACGAACCGTGAGCCGACCGGTACAAACTCAGGTGGCATCTCTTGAAGCGCACCTTCGGCAGTGATCATCCTGACCGTTGCCGGCGTGAGATCCATCAGCTTTTCGATCGCCCGCCTGGCACGTCCAACACTCCACGTTTCCAGCGTCAGCGAGAGGGCAAACAGGAAAGTGACGGTCGATGCTTCGAACCATTCTCCGATAGCGATTGCCCCAAGAACGGCGACCGTCATCAACAGGTTCATGTCCGGGCGCAGGCGCCGTATCGCGAAGACCGCCTTGGGCAAGATGAAGAATATCCCCGCGGCGATCGCCAGCGAGTAGATCACCCGGGCGGGGAGCGGAACTGCTTCAGCGTGCCCTGCCCCCTCCGAGCCAACGGCCTGAGAGAAGCCTCCAGCGAGGATGACGTGGATTGCGAACGCCGCTGCTGTCAGAATTCCGCTGGTGACGGTGAGCGCGGAACGTCCGTGCCGGGCCCACCAGGACCTCTCCGGAGAAGGAGAAGAACTATGTGAGTCGATGAGCCTTGCTCGCATTCCGGTTCGGCTGATAGCCTCCAGCAGGCGTGCTACTTGGGCTTCATCGGCGAGGCCAGCGACGCTCATGACACCGTTGAGAACATCGAAGGTGAGGAGTTCTTCCCCTCCCACGATAGGTCCAACTTCCCGTTTCAGGATTGCCACCTCCTCGGCGCAATCCACGCCCTCGATCTTGAATCTGCGTGGCTGCTCACTCGACGGCCCCATCTGGTTCCTCCTTTCTTCGCGATGCCCAACTGAGCACTAGCGTCGGCAGCACCAGCAGTGTCAGCAGAGTCGAAGTGGCCAATCCACCAATCACAACTGTGGCAAGAGGGCGCTGCACCTCCGCTCCGGCGCTCGTCGACAGGGCCATGGGCAGGAAGCCCAGGCTCGCGACCGCGGCCGTCATCAACACGGGTCGAAGCCTGGACGCCGCGCCGTCTCGTACAGCCTCGGTCCAGACCATGCCGGACTGCCGGTTCCGATTGATGAAGGTCATCATCACAACCCCGTTCAACACCGCAACCCCCGACACGGCGATAAAACCGATCGCTGCGCTCATGGACAATGTCATTCCACGCGCCAGCAGCGAGAGCACACCGCCTGTGACGGCAAAGGGGATTCCCGTGAAAACCAGAGCGGCTTGGCCGGCGGAGTGAAAGGTGACGAAAAGGAGGACGAAGATAAGCAGAAAAGTGAGCGGGACAACCACCATCAGACGCGCTCTGCCGGACTCAAGGTGTTCCCACAGCCCACCCCATACCATCAGGTATCCAGGCTTGAGTCTGACGGACTGCTCGACTCGCGCCTGCGCTTCTTCGACGAAGCTCCCGATGTCCCGCCCCCGCACGTTCACTTCAACCGAGATACGGCGCTGGCCGTTCTCCCGGCTCACCTCCAACGGGCCTTCCTCGCTCCGCAAGCTGGCGAGTTGAGCCAGAGGAATGTTCCGCCCGCTGGGCGCGCTGACAAGCAGGTTCGCGAAATCGCTGGCGCTCGAGCGTACTGCCGGATCGAGCCGGACCACCAGGCCGAAGCGCTTGAATCCTTCCAATATGCGCCCGGCTTCCGAGCCGGCGATCGCGGTTTGAATCAGGTGTTGCACGTCGGCGACGTTGATGCCGTGACGTGCGATCGCCTCGCGGTTGGCCTTGATGCTCAGCACCGGCTGCCCGCTCAACTGCTGTACTTTCAGATCAGCCACCCCGCGTACGCCCGACATCACCTCCGCGACCCGATCCGCCTGGGCCCGCAGTTCGTCGAGATCATCTCCGAAGATCTTGACGACAACGTCGGAACGCGAGCCGACCCCCTCGATCAGCTCCATCATTCGAAACTCAATCGGCTGGGAGAACGTGTAACGCATCGTGGGAAGCTCCTGCCTTAGTTTCGCTTCCATTCTCTCTACAAGCTCCTCACGCGACCGGGCGGAAGTCCACTCCTCACGCGGTTTTAACAGCACATAGGTATCGCTCATGTTCACGCCCATCGGATCAGTGGCAATCTCCGGCCGCCCGATGCGCGTCACCGCGCCAGTGACCTCGGGGAATTCCTTCAGCGCCGCCTCCAGAGAACTCGTCATTCTCACCGCTTCTGGTAGCGACACGCCTGGCAGCCGCATTGCGTTGACGACGAGCGCCCCTTCCTCCAGCTTGGGAAGAAACTCCGATCCGAGTCGCATGCCCAAGGCGCCACAAACAATTACGAATGCCAGCGCGACACCAATCGTGACTCTCCTGTGCCGGAGCGTCAGGTCGAGAACCGGCACATAGAGCCTCTGCATGAGGCGAACGACGGGGTTCTCTTCCTCGTGTTCGTCTGTTTGTTCCCCCCGCCGCCGCCTTGCGGGCTTTCCCTCTTTCAGAAAGATGGCGCAAAGCGCGGGAATCAGCGTCAGGCTGAGAACGAGCGCTCCGGATAGAGCGAGGATGACGGTCAGCCCCATGGGACGAAACATCTTGCCCTCAATCCCAACCAGCGAAACGATGGGCAGGTACGCGGCGATGATCAGGATCTCGCCAAACTGGCTTGCCTTCCGAACCTCAACGCTGGCCGCGAGGATGGTGGCGCGGCGCTCTTCGCCGCTCAAGGCCCGGCCAAGTCTTCTTCTCTCCTGCGATAACCGCCGGACACAGTTTTCGACGATGATGACGGCCGCGTCGACAATCAGACCAAAGTCGATGGCGCCCAGGCTCATCAGGTTGGCCGAGATGTTGAACTGCCGCATTCCGAGGATGGCCACGAGCATCGAAAGCGGGATCGCGGACGAAACGATCAGACCCGCCCTGATCTGAAGCAGGAAGAGAAACAGCACGGCGATGACGATCAAGCCTCCCTCCGCAAGGTTCTTAACGGCCGTGCGGACCGTCCGGTCCACCAGATCCCGCCGGTCGTAAAAGATGTCGATCTCAACGCCCGGCGGCATCGCCCGATTCAACTGCTTCAGCCGGTTCACCGCGCGTGTGGCCACCTGACGGCTGTTCTCACCCTTGAGCATCATGACGACTCCGAGGACCGTTTCTCCTGCGCCGTCTCGCGTTGCCGCGCCCTGCCTGATTTGCGCGCCGTACCGAACCGAGGCAATCGACCTCACATACACCGGCGTACCCCCGGCCTCGGCGACCACCACGTTCTCGATGTCGCGTAGCGACTCGATCATCCCCACGCCGCGAATCAACTGCTGCTCGCCCGCGCGCTCCAGGTATGCGCCCCCAACGTTCAGGTTGTTCTTCTTGAGTGCTTCGATCACCTGCGGCAGTGTGAGCTTGAAACTGACCAGCTTGGCCGGGTCCACGAGCACTTCGTACTGCTGCTCTTCCCCGCCGTAGCTGTTCACTTCGATCACGCCCTGAACGGTCCTCAACTGGGGCTTGATGAACCAGTCGAGCAGTGTGCGAAGCTCCATCAAACTGTAAGGCCGTGGCGCGTTGGGCTTCACGTTCAGAGTGAACTGGACAATCTCTCCCAACCCGGTGCTCACCGGAGCCAATTCCGGGATCACTCCGTCGGGAAGCTGTTGCTGGGCCTCCAACAGGCGCTCCAGGACGAGTTGCCGGGCGCGGTAGATGTCGACGCCGTCCTCGAAAACCACCGTCACCTGTGAGAGGCCGAACTGCGAGATCGATCGAACTTCTTCCTTCTGCGGGAGATTGCTCATCGCAACCTCGATCGGGAACGTGACGTACTGCTCCATCTCGAGCGGCGTGAAGGACGGCGCCTTCGTGTTGATCTGAACTTGATTGGTGGTGACGTCGGGGACGGCGTCGATCGGGAGATCCAGGGCCGCGTAGATGCCGGTGATGACGAGCAGCGCCGCGAAGGCCAGCACGGCGTACCGATAGCGAATGCTCCAGGCGAGTGCGCGGTCAATCATGCTCATGCTCCGATTGCAGTTCTTTGGCCAGGAACGCCGACTTCAACTGGAACGCGCCTCTCACGACAACGAGCTCGCCTTCCTTCAAGCCCGCAGTGATCTTGATCCGCGGTCCGTCGCCGAGCACTTGCACTTCGCGGGCTTCGAAGTGAAGATCGGCTTTCTTTACGAAGACAACCTGCCGCCGGCTAATCGTCTGGACCGCATCCGACGGAAGAGTGAGCGCCAGGTGCGTGTCCGCGGTCGGAATCGCCACATTGGCGAACATCTCGAGTTTCAGCTTCCCCGCCGGATTCGCGAGTTCGCATCGGACCGCGGCCGTGCGCGTCTGTGGATTGAGGATGTCCTTGATCGCGACGACACGGCCCCTGAAGACCTCTCCGGGGTAAGTCTCGACCGTAATGAGCGCGGGTTGGTTGATCCGGATCTTCCCAATGTCCTTCTCGTACACCTGCGCCTCGACGTAAACGCGGCTCAGATCGGCGATCGAGAATAGAATGCTGCTCGAGTCGACGACGTCTCCGGGAGCGGTTTCCGTCCTGATCACGACGCCGGCAAACGGAGCCCGGATCGCCGTCAGCGAAGCGTCGCTGTCGGTCGGCGCCCCAAATCGCCTGAGCCGGGTTTCGATGCCGGCAAGGGTGCTTTGTTGCGCCCGTACGGCCTCTTCCAAAGCTCTCGCATCGGCCTCGGCCGCCTCATATTCCTTCACCGGAACAGCGCCGATCTCGACCAGGTTCCGCGCGCGCTCCGCCTGGCGGCGCGCGGTGGCGAGTTGAATCCTCAATCGTTGTAGTTCCGCACGAGCGGCATCCACCTGGCTGGATAGCTCGCCGGCCTCGATATTGTCGAATCGAGCCAACACCTGGTCTCTCTCTACTCGGTCGCCAATCTTCGCGAGCACCTGCACCACGCGCCCCCGTGCCAGCGGCCGCAAATGGACGATCCGGCTGTCGATCGGCTGCACGGTGCCCGTCGCCTTGATCTGCACTTCGACAGTCCCGAGGCGCACTTGCTGGACTTCGATTCCCGCCTGCTTTTGCGCCTCCATGCTCAGCTCGACGACGTTCGCCTCTTCAATGTGTTTCTCGTCATGGGCCTCGTCCCCGGTTCTCCCGGCCTTCCCAGCCTCGAACTGCTCTTTCTTCGCGCAGGAAGCCAGTGCGATGCAAAGCGCCAACATCGTCAGGATTCTCATTGCAGTTCTCCTCCGCTGGCTCGTTCCAGTTCCGCAAACCCTCGCAGAACCTCCAGCTTCGAGTCGACCGTCGCCAGTTGGGTGTCAAGCAGGCGCCGCTGTTCATTCAGGACATCCAGCAGGCGAAGCTGCCCGAGCTGGTAGGCGCGCTGAATCACCTCGAGGTTCTTCTCGGCTTGCCGCAGGACCGTCTCATCCAGCGTCTGGAAGGCTTGGCGCGCGCTCGTGAATCGGCGCCAGGCCGCCTCCACCTCCAGCGGGATCGATCGCTCCAGAAACTCTCTGCGGTACTGCGCTGCTCTGATTCTCGCGGCGGCCGCCTCGATGTTGCCGAGGTTGCGCTTGTGTCCGAACAGCGGAATCGAGACGCCGATGGTGAGCACGTCATCGCGGTCCCGCAAAGTGGCCGGAACGCCCGCCGGCGTCAGGCCGAGCTGATCGTCAAACCGCGAGAACACGCGAGTGTACCCGGCTGAGAGAGTCACGTCTGCCCTTCCTTGAGCTTGAGCCAACACAGACTCCGCCTCGCTCTGCTGCCTGATGATCTCCGCGGCTCTGATGTCGGGCCGCTCAGCCAGTGCCTTGTCCTTGATCTGGCCCAGGTCGAAGTGGATGAAAGGCAGCGGCTCAATTAGCGGAGGCGCGATGGCATGCGGATCGCTCAAGCCGGCCAGTCGGGCGAGCTCGGCACGGGCCGCTTCCATCCTGCCGAGGATCGCCGCGCGTTGCGCCTCGGTCCGGCTGACTTCGACCAGGAGCAGGTCGCGCTCCAACGCTGCCGCGTCCCCCTGCGCAACCCGCGCCTTCGTCAGATCCAGCGAGCGTTGATAGGCGTCCCGCAACCGCTCGACAATCCGCAACCGCTCGGCTTCCGTCGCATATTCGGCATAGCGGGAACGCACCTCAAACCGAAGCTGGCGGACTCGCTCGTCGTACTCGGCCCCCGCGAGGGCGAGCTGCGCCTCGGCGACCCGGATTCGCTTCGAGCGCTTGCCGGCGGTTTCGAAAGTCTGCGCGATGCCGAAGCCGAACTGTTCCTCGCCTACGGTGGCGAGCGGCCGGCCTGTCGCTGCGGACGTCTCCAGAGTCGGCGCGGGCCGCACGCCCGCCTGCCGCAAGAGCCCTCGGGCTTCTTCCACGCGTTGTCTTACCGCGAGCAACTCGCGGTTGTTTTCAATCGCTTTTTCCAGCAGAACGCTGGACGGCGATGCCTGATCCGTCTGAGCCCAAACAGGAATCGCCATGCATGCGGCTGCCAATCCAAGAGTGAGTCGGTTGGGAAACACACGGACCTCCAAAGAATCAAAATCAGATTCGGTGAGAGGTCAGACTCTGGGGGGGTGGTAGATCAGGGCAGGTGGGCCCTCGACCGCTGTCGGATCAGCAGGATCGGCAGTGGTGGTCGCAGGCGCGCTGACATCCAAAAGCAGGGGCCCCAAGACAACCACATGGGTACAACAGCAAATGCAGTTGTCATCGCCCGGTTGCGAACTGTTCTCCTTGGGGAAGCCAAAGCTCTCGCATCGCTCAGGGGCAATCGCTTCGCAGGCGAACAGCTCCATTCCGATGAGGAGCAGAAACCCGACTGCGGTAAGCCGATATATGAGCGAACGGCTCACAAATCCAATTGTATCTCACATCTGACGCTCCAATAGCAATGCGTACCAGCAATCTCGTAGGTCGTCGGGCGCGCCGGCAAGAAATGCAAAATGCACTTGCCAACTGCGCCTGGCTTCACGGAGTCGAATACAGCAGGATGTAGCCGAGGGTGGCGCCGGCTGGGGTCTTCACCTTGATCACGCCCGCCCAGCCGGAGGGGTTGTTGGCGGGGCCGAGTTCGGCGAAGCGGTAGCCGTTGCCGGATCCGCCGGCGAGGGTGAGTTCGCCGTTGGCGGTGAGTTCAAGGAGGGTGCTGTCGGCGAGGTTGGAGCCGGGACCGTGGATCTTGAGGGGTGAGGTCGTATTGTCCTGGGCGGCGATGACGGTTGGACCTGCGGCGAGGCCGGAGGCGATGTGCGGCGCCTGCGACGCCCAGGTGCGGGCGTAGGCTTTCTGGGGATCGTCGCCCCTCTGAAGGCAGGCGCCCCAGAGGTGGATGTCGCCGGTGGTCCAGTCGTCGCCGTT
>Ga0101944_10003882_pt1 | contig 19728 bp, 15 predicted proteins | sample DewCreD2012metaG_FD_75245 | JGI IMG/M metagenome (GOLD analysis project Ga0101944, IMG submission 75245) | Hot spring sediment bacterial and archeal communities from British Columbia, Canada, to study Microbial Dark Matter (Phase II) - Dewar... ... | reverse complement strand
GCCCTGGCAACACTCATCTTCCACACCTTCTTAATATCCAGTAAATACTCATATTCCCTGTATTCTAAATATAAGTGAACACGCTTCCAGGGATTTTGCTTATCTCTTTTCCGGTAGGCAATACTTGTAAATGCTTTTGGTTTTGCTTTTTCTTTTTTGGCAGCAAAGATGACAAGGCGCACAATAAATGAATGTAATGGAATACCAAATTGACTTGCTGCAGTTGTTAGAATATCTAAATCGTGCAGAGATATACAGGTAGTAGTTTCAAAATCCATGGTACACACTCCTTCTTTTTTGTATTTTACTGGTTTCTTGATGAATCTTTAATGAAACTACAAAAATTTTTCAAGTTTTTTATTATATTCCTTAATAAGGAAAAATCAGTTTGACAAAACGTTTTGGATGGTGATGGCATTATATTATTAGTCTAAAATACAAATAAAATAAGATGAATGGAAATAAATTAATACAACATATTACTATATTGGTTTTGTTTTTTATCTTTATTATCTTTGTCATACAATTTTCAATTCTTTATGCTAAAGAGTTTGATAATGTAAAAACAATTAATTTTTCATTATCTGGTTACTATAAGAATCTATTTATTGGCTATAAATCCAATGAGTACTATGATGATAGTATAGTTCCACAATCAAAATCATTGCTTGCGGATGTGAATAGGCTACGGATTTCACCTCACTGCGAAATAGGCAACAATATTACTTTTCATGCAGATATTGATAATGAAATTATTGTATCAAATTATACACAAAGCAAAACATTTGAAACTTCATACATTGGATTTTCATATAATGAGTTGTATACAGATTCTTATGACTATCAAAATGATGATATGTATTACCGCTTTAAGCTTCACAGGGCATATATAAAGGCAGTAGCGGGCAAATCAACCATCACAGTTGGCAAGCAGCTTGTGCGGTTTGGCAGTGGTAAAATATGGAATCCGCTTGATATAGTTAATCCAATTTCGCCAATTACATTTGAAGGTGCTGAAGAAACCAAAGGGGTTAATGCCTTGCGCATTGAATTATATCCAGCTAACTTTGTTGAAATTGGTTTTGTGTATGTGCCACAAAGAAAAAATAATGAACTGGATAGCAGTAGTTTTAGCACTTCAGTATATCTATTGCGGAATAAAATAGTCATAGGCAGCACAGAAGTAGCGTTTCTTGTAGGGAATATAATAGAAAGAAACATTGTTGGGGCAGATATTGCAACAACTGTGCATGATGGATTGCTCAGAGGAAGTGTATTGGGAAACAAAATTGATGGTCACGTATATTATGTAGGTGGTGCCGGATATGAGTATTCTTTTGAGTGGGGGCTTACACTTTTATTGGAATATTTTTATAATGGCTATTGTTTAAATAAAAATCCTGAATTATTGAATGCATATTATGAAAGCATTCAATATAGTATGAACCAGAAACGCTACGGTGCAGTAGCGTACAATTTTTTAACATTTAATGAACATTATGCAGGTATTTCAACAATGTTTTCCGGAGCATCACTTTTCAGCTTACAAGCAACTGCAATTGTGGATTTACAGGGCAAAGGAGTAATTGGAATACCTACAGCAAGCTACAATATCATTGAAGATTGTGACCTTATGTTTTACATGATGTATGCGATAGTTACCGGGAATAAACCTTCAGATTTTTCTTCATTTGACAAAAAACCATTCATTGCTTTTGCATTGAAATATTATTTTTGATAAATTATTCTTGCAATTATTTCAAATATTAATATTATTCATTTTGTAGCAAAATTAATATTGCCCATATAATAATGAACTGTAAACGATTATTATGTTTTGTGCTATGTTTGCTTACATGTATGCTTGCGATGCAATGTTCAGTGCAGGATAAAGACTCTTTTACGCTTACCCAACAAGAGAGACAATATATACAAACATTAAAAAAGCCAATTGTTGTAGCACCATGTCCTGATTATCCGCCTATTGATTTTACTGATGCCGAAGGAAATTTTTTAGGATTAAGCCATGATTATATGGAGTTGATAAGTAAAAAGTTAGGTATTACTTATACAGTAAAAGGAATCAATTCATGGGCAGAAGTACTTGAAGCAGCAAAAGAAAGAAAGGTTGATGTTGTAACCTCAATCCAGGATGTCCCTGAGCGCCACTGGTATTTACATTTTACAAAACCATATATCCGCATCCCCAATGTAGTTGTTGTGCAAAAATCAAATACTAAGGTTAAAAGCATATACGATTTAAAGGGAATGAAAATTGCTGCTGTGAAAGGGTATGCTGTTATTGATTATATAACAAAAAAATTCCCAGCATATACACTTGAACTTGTTAAAGATGAGTCTGAAGGTTTAATGAAATTGGCATTTGGTGAATTTGATGCAATGATTATCTCGCTTTCAACTGTTTCGTATTTAATTGACACATATAGCATAACAAATCTGCGTGTGGCAGGTACAGTGGGTTATGACTGGAACTTATGTATAGGTGTGCGCAGTGATAACCCTTTGCTGTATTCAGTAATTTCAAAAGCATTGGATTCAATTCCCGAAAAAAAACGAAGTGAATTATTCAGAAAGTGGGTTTCGCTGGCACCACGCCCTGTTTATTATGAAAAGGAATTCTGGTATATATTGGCTGTATTGCTGATTGGAGTATTAATTGTGATTATTGGTATCATTGCCTGGAATACTTCATTACGAAGGCAAGTAAATAGTAAAACACGGCAGCTTGAAAATGAATTGTACTGGCATAAAAAGACACAAGAACAATTGTTGGTGGAAAAGGAACGATTACTTATAACCATTCAATCAATTGGCGATGCTTTTATCAGTACAAACGAAGAGGGGACTATTGTTCTTTGTAATAAGCAGGCTGATGCTTTGTTTGGTAATGTTATTTCATTGGGCCAAAATATACATACATTGATTTCTTTTAATGAACGTACCCATAATAAAAATGTTGATCCAGTACAAGAATGCATTGAATCAGGTAGATTAGTTGTATATCACCATGTGCAATGTACATGCAGGCAAAAGACATTAGATGTCTCGGTTGTTTCCTCCCCGGTTAAATTTGAAGATGCGCTCATTGGTGTTGTAACTATCGTACGGGATATTACTGATATGCTTACAATGCAAGATGAACTTATCAAACTGCAGCAATTTGAGTCATTGGGTATATTGGCTGCTGGCATTGCTCATGATTTTAATAACATACTTATGGCAATTATGGGCAACGCGGAGATATTGGAATTGATGCTTACCAGAGAAAACACACACAAAAATATTCTAAATATTGTTGAAGGCATAAAGAAATCTGTAAAATCTGCACAATCACTTACTTCACAATTGCTCACGTATGCAAAGGGTGGCAAGCCAATTAAAAAAAGCGGAAATATCATTCAGTTAATTAAAGATACAGTAGATTTTGTGACCCATGGGACCAGCGTAAAAGTAGAATATGAGTTTGATAGCTCTATTGAAAATTTTGATTTTGATGAACATCAGCTTTCACATGTATTTAGAAATTTAGCGTTAAATGCTGTCCAATCAATTGATAATAGCGGAAAGCTGACTATCACTGTTAAATCATTACCTGAAAAGCCAAAAGGATTGGAACTGCCAGAAGGCCAATATGTTATGATTGCATTTGCAGATACCGGTAAGGGAATAGCTCCCGAGAATATTAATAGAATTTTTGACCCCTATTTTACAACCAAAAAGACAGGAACAGGGTTGGGGCTTACCACATCGCTATCAATAGTAAGACAGCATGGAGGTGCAATCACGGTTTCATCTTCCATCAATGGAACAATCTTTAATATCTATCTCCTAAAAGAGGGAATGCCGGTTGCATTTGCAAAGGATGAATCAGCTCAGCCAGATATGCCCGGTGCTTTTGTGTTAATACTTGATGATAGGGATGATATATTAGAGGTTACATCGGGAATGCTTGAAATTTTAGGATGTAACTATGATACTGCAACAAACAGCAACGATGCTATTGAAAAAGTAAAGCACGCAAAGGATAACAATAAGCCTTTTACGTGCATATTATGTGATGTAACCATACCGGGTAGTATCAGTGGTGTTGAAGCGTTTGCTGCAATAAAGCAGATTCAACCTGATATCAAGGGAATTGTAATGAGTGGATATGCTGACAACAGTGCAATAGCTGATTTTTCAAAATTTGGTTTTTCATGGTATCTGGTAAAGCCTTTCACATTTGATGATTTAAAGCAGGCATTAACTAAGGCATTACAATAAATTATGTAAAGCGTATTAAGCTAACGCTAAATGTGGCAAGTTTGAACGCTTATTAAGAATAAATGCATCTATAATTCTATATAAATCAAATATCTCAATTATTACATTAAGGTTTTTTGCTATGGACAGCTATTGTGTTTTATTGAAAGACTTTACTATCATCTCTCCTGGAACAATTATAAAAAGGCAAAACAATAAACTAAATAAGTTGCAGCAGGGTGTATTTGAAGCGTATGATGACGGTGTTGTTGTAAAAAATGTCATTGATTTAAAAAATAATTCTTTTATCGCAGCAGAAGGTATCATCTATCCTGATAAAGATGATATATTGTATTATTACGTTACATCATTTGCTACAAGCCCTAAAGCTTCAAAAGCAATGAAGATAATCTATGAGTGGCCATTGTACCAAAAACATCAGGAACTATCGCTTCACATTGAACAATTTGTTAAAACAGCATTTGTGCCCGAACAAATTTTGGAATTTCAAAAAAATGATACATTACAGACGCTGTTTGTCCCAATCCAGCAATATTTTAGAATTGGAAGATACAAAGAGCGGCGCAATATTGAACGCGTATGTTATGAAAAATTTAAATTCTGGCTTGATACATTGCGTATTGGGGAGCACATCACATATTTAGCTTCTGTTACTTCAACATCAACGCATACCCCTACATTTTACTCTGCCGGGACAAAACCGCATGAAGTAACACATCATTATTTAGAACAGGAAGAGTTTGCATTTAATCCAACGCATGGTGGGCATATAAAGCTTAATGCCATTGTTGATGGGAAGAAGCAATTTATTGTGGACGCTGGTTCTAACTATATTGGTCGTGGTGTTAAAACAACACTTTTCACGGCAAAGCAGATAGCAACCGCATTAAAAAAAGCGTATCCTGAGTATGAGTTTATTCCACTTGCTGGCAGAGGTGCGTTTGGCGTGCAACAAAGCTATTAGCAAGCAACACGTTTTTTAACAGTAACTATCGCAAAAAAGTAAAAAATGATTTTGACAATACTTTAAAAGTATTGTAATATAAAAAAGGGGTGGCCAATGACTAAAGAAAAAATAATGGAACTGTATGCACGGTATGTTTCACCAGGCAAGGTGGAGATGTACAAAAAGTATGACATTGCACTTGTGCCACATAAACGCCGTGGCGTGTTTTTATACGATATTACCGGGAAGCGTTATATAAATTGCCATTGCAATGGTGGCGTGTTTAATGTAGGGCACAGAAATAAAAAAATAATGGATGCTGTTAAAAAAGCAATGCAGCGATATGATATTGGCAATCATCATCTGATAAGCCAGCCCAAAGCCATGTTGGCAGAAAGATTAGCAGCCACTATGCCAGCAGGTTTAAATCAGGTAGTGTATGGAGTTTCAGGTGGGGAGGCAATTGATACTGCCATAAAATTAGCACGGGCTGTTACAGGCCGCCCTAACATCATTTCGGCAATTGGTGGTTATCACGGGCATACTGGCCTTGCGCTTGCCACAGGGGATGAAAAATTTAAAAAGCCGTTTGAACCGCTATCACCGGGTTTTGTGCAGGTTCCGTTTAATGATGTTGAAGCAATGAAGAATGCCATTAATGAACAAACTGCAGCTGTTATTCTGGAAACAATTCCGGCAACGCTGGGCATTGTTGTCCCTCATAAAGATTATTTTAGGCAGGTGTGTAAGCTTTGCCACAATCATGGTGCACTTTTTATCATGGATGAGGTGCAGACTGGTTTTGGCCGCACCGGCAAGCTATGGGGCTTTGAACATTTTGATGTGGTGCCTGACATTGTTGTGATGGGCAAGGGTATGAGTGGTGGCATTTATCCTATCACGGCTACAGTATATAAAGAAGACTATGCCTATTTTTTTAAGGAAAATCCATTTATACACATTTCAACTTTTGGCGGAAGTGAAATTGGCTGCTTTGCAGCTATGGCAGTTTTAGATATGTGCGATAGTTCCTTACTTAACCATGTTAACCAAATAGCTGAATATTTTACAAAGAAGCTTACTGTGCTTTCTTCACAGTATCCAAAAGCGTCATTTTCAGTACGAGGGCTGGGCCTGATGATGGGGTTTGCGTTTAACGATGAGATGACAGCACTTTTTATGGTTAAGCTGTTATTTGATAATGGCGTATATGTTGTGTATTCGGGAAATGACCCTAAGGTAATTCAGTTTTTGCCGCCGCTTATTATAACAAAGCGGGAAGCTGATTTAGTGATTGCTGCCATTGAAAAATCGTTACAAGCCTTATCACAGTGAGGAGGCTACAATGCAAGATGATCATAAGGATATTATAGAGCATCTAACACTATTAAACAAAGCCTATGAACTAAAACGAAAGCGGATACGGTTCATGCAACTGGCATCCGTTGATAATGGGCTAAGAAATTTATCTGAAAACTTTTATAAAATATGGGATAAAACATCAAAGGGTTTTATATTAAAAGATCCAAAGCAGCATGCAAACAGTATTGATATCATAAAAGGGCTTTTTGGCATGCATGATGAAATTATTACTATGATGCGGGGCAATAAGTCAATCCTTACAGTTGATAAGATACGCTTTTATCAATATCTGGTTCGTCATATTGCAAATGCACGGGCGCTTCACTATCTATATAATCTATTTTATGGTGATGAAAATCTTTCCATTGAAAAGCTTGTAAAAGAGCAACTGCCGTATTTAGAACGATACCTGCCAACATTTAAAAAATTTGATAAGTCAAAAAATTTACAGGATTTAGTCCTGTCGCAATTTGATGTGCAGAATATATGGTCTATTATTGAAATATATGACCGTATTCGTGATAATCTTATACAGGATACTAATTTATACAGGCAATTTACAAAAGATTTTACACGATTATATCGTGAAGATCTTGCACTAAAAATTTTGGGGTATGGCGAAATATCCACCGTGATGCAAACCATCCACGGTTCAGTGTTCAATGAATCATTCACAAAAACAAAAGTAACTGAATCTGATTGGGTATGGAAACGGATGCCCCCTATCGACACGCTTGATGATGTTGAAGCGCTAAAAAAGGTATATCATGAATACCGGGAGATACTAACAAAGAAAATTGGCATACAGGTTCCAGCACAGCAATTTCGCTATTTCAAAAGCAATGGATGGTATACCGTGTATGCTGGGCAGAAGAAAGTAAATCCGCAGATGGTTGGCAATACTTTAGTAAAACGCCTGGATGAGCGCAATGCATTGGCGTTGTTTAATAAAATTCTTATGGAATTAAAAAAATGGTACAATTTTAATATGAGCGATAGTTCCTTAAAAGTGGGTATTGACGGGCAGATATCAAACTGGGTACTGGTTTCAGCTGATGGTGCACTAAATTATGTGGGTGAAAATGATACTCTGTTGTATATAGATACAAGTACACCATTATACCGAATTAATGGTGTAGAGCAGCTTAATGCAGAACTGTTCTTAAAAAACACTCCATGGTTTTTGCGGGCAATAATACGGGCACTGTTTTTACAGGAGGTTCTTGACCGATACTATGATGTGCGTTCGGTGATCATTGATTGTATAGCCAACCTGTATAAAGAAAAACGTGAGGATTTAATCCCGGCGTTTGTTAAAGATGCTAATTATTTTTTTGCTTCACTGGATGAATCAATTCAGCCATTGACCAAGGAAGAGATAGCAAAATATTATAAAAGCGATGCATTTATCTGGCGCTTATTTCAATTTGCACGCAGAGTTGATAAATTTGTAACTGAGGTTATTTTCAGAAAGAAATACATGTACCGCCTGCCAGAAAAAATAGAACGATAATCTATTTCAATATACTTTTCCATCCAAGGCAAAGTACTCTATGAGCATCTTCTATAAGTTTTTTTCGCGGCTGCAAAGGATGTGCATGTGCCATCAATGCAATGAGTATTGCCAGTTCAATTAATCGTACGCTATAATCTTTGTCAGCCACTTCAATTGTAACAAATGTGTTATACCGCAGTTTGAGTGGTACAATAAATGAAATTCCTAAATCCCAATCAAGCACTGTTGATGACACGGCATTATGAACAATTCTGTTATTAATGCGGACAGTTCCACGTGAAAAAATGAGCTTTGAGTTGGTAAGCCCCAATTTTTTTACACTCCGATAAATAAAGTTAATGAGAGCATGCGGCATATTGCAGGTAAAGTAGCAATTGCCTTTCACTTTCTTTAAAGGTTTAATTACTTTCTGCACTTTTCCCCTTATACGGCGTGGAACAACAATGTAATGATGGGTGGAGTCTATTTTGTTTAAATTGATAATGTTTTCACTCATTTTCTGTATTCGGCTATTTCTTTAATAACATCTTTTTCAGTAATGTTATTATTTTTTGCTATATTTTCACCGTAAGAAAATATAGCCTTCCAGGTTTTTTTTCTTTCTATGTATAAACTGACAGCTTCACTGATAAGTTGAGACCTGCTTTTGCTTTCTTCTTTTGCTATTTCATCAATTTCTTTTAGCAATTCTTTTTTTAATGCAATATTTACTGTATTTGAATTCATATCTATTATTCATTAACCTTTTTTGGTAATGCAAGAAATTTTATAATAAATTATACCTAAAATTTAAAAAGGTCAATTATTTTTTTATTTTCATCTACTTACTGTATAATTATTCACAATATAATTATACATCGTTTCAAGCGCTTTATCGTATAGCCCATCAATGGCTGTGTCAATAATAACATCTTTTCTGTTTTTTTCAAACCAGTTATATAGCATACGCATGCCATCTTTTAGGGTAGGTGCACTGTGACATAGTTTAACTAATTTTCGCATCTCATCGCGGCTGAAGAAATTGCGAGCACCATTAATGACAAAAATAAAATGACGAAGGTCGCTAGCTTCCACTACTTCAAGCTTATCTTTGCTGTAATCCTGCCGTTTTGCAGTAATGGTTTTTACATCTAATTCTTCAAATTCCTGCTGCAATTTTTTAACTTCCAGGTTATGCAAAAGCACCTTGGCCTGTTCATAAAGAAAGTTCAGGCTTTCTTCATCTAGTTTTTTTAAAAGCAGGTTGATGGCCTCAATATATTGTGATGTAGTATCAGCGGTTGAGTTTGATTTGTTTTGTGTTTTTTTTGATGGTGATTTGCTTTTGATGTCTTTTTTCTTTTGTGTTGCCATAGTTTATTTAAGTTGTGCAATAACGGTATAAATAAATGCAGCTATAGCTATGGTTTGAGTAAACCACAGTCCAATTATCCATTTAATAGTGCTGGAACGAATTGTTTCAATTTCTTTTGAAAGTCTTAATTCTAACTCTTTTATTTCTTTCACTAATTTTAATTCTGTTTCTTTTAAATCGGATTTTGTTGCTGCTTCATTTTGTTTTATTGATTGTTCTAATGAATCAATAATCTCAGCCAATCCTTTTGCAATGGCATCATTTTCTTTGAATAATTCATAGGCTTTTAGAGCTAATCCCATAACGTTATATTCCTACCTTTAAGTTAAATTAAATATAGTTATAGTAAATCCAATCAATACAAAAAGTCAATTAAAATTATAAACTAAACCTTAAAATAGCGCTTAACAAACGAAACTTTCCCTTTGCTATAAGGTGGGTACCGCAGAAAAGTGTCAATCCAAAACGGCTTTTTTAAAACGCCTTTATAATGGGTAAAAGTATCAAAGCTTGCCTTCCCATGGTATTGGCCAATACCGCTGTATCCCACACCACCAAACGGCAAATTTGGCGAAACATAATGTGAGATAGTTTCATTAATACATCCACCACCAAAAGAAACTTCTTCAATAACCTTTTTCCATATTCTCTTTTCCTTTGTGAAAAGATATAAAGCCAGTGGTTTGTGAAAATTTTTTACAATAGATATTGCTTCTTCTATTGTATTAAATTCCAATACAGGTAGAATTGGACCAAATATCTCTTCCTGCATTGAAGGATGATCAAGTGCTATGTTGGTAAGAATAGTTGGTGCTATGAAACGTTCGTCCTTATGTGTTTGCCCGCCTGCTGCAATGGTGCAGTTTTTCAGCATCCGTTCTAACCGTTCATACTGCACTGTATCAATAATCCGTGCAAAATCACCGCTTTGCTGCACATCATTGCCATAAAATTGGGCAATATACATTTTTGCTGCTTTAATAAATTCATTAACCTTGCTTGTATGTACCAAAGCATAATCCGGTGCTATGCATGTTTGCCCGGCATTAATGCATTTTCCCCACATAATCCTGCGTGCTGATACATCAACGTCTGCATCCTTATAGACTATTGCCGGGCTTTTGCCTCCCAACTCTAATGTAACAGGTGTCAAATGCTTTGCAGCAGCCTGCATAATGGTTTTGCCAACATCAGTACTGCCGGTAAAGAAAATATAGTCAAATTTTTGATTCAGGATTTCGTCATATACTCCCGGATATTTTACAGCAACGGCAATATATTCTTCAGGGAAAAACTCAAGTATCATATCATACAACACTTTTGAGCTTTCCTGTGCAGTATAGGCTGGTTTTATAACAGCACAGTTGCCGGCAGCTATGGCACCTATTAAGGGATTCAATACTAAATTAATAGGGTAATTCCATGCACCAATAATAAGTGCAACACCATACGGTTCAGGGTAAATATAGCTTTGTGAAAAAAGATGAACAATAGGGGTTTTTACTCTTTTAGGTTTTGCCCATTTTTTTAAATGCTTTGCCACATGGTCTATTTCATAAATAGTTACTGCAATTTCCGTGGCAATAGTTTCATACTTAGGCTTTTTAAAATCTTTGTCTAATGCTTCAATGATACGGTTGCCATAGGTTTTCAGTGCTTTGCGTAATGTGGCAAGTTGCTGCAAGCGGAATTCAATATGTTTGGTTGCACCGCTATCAAAAAAAGTGCGTTGTGCTGTCACTATATCGTTAATTTTTTTCATAGTTTCCTCCATTTGTAATGAATATAAAATAATAATAAAAATAGAATAATGCAATACAAAAATAAAAATTTGTGGCGATAGTTACCGGGGAAAGGTTTTAAGGTAGGAAGTTACTTGCTATGTTTAATAGTCTTTTTTTAATCAATAATTTCATATATATAGTTTTTTTCTTGAAAAAATAATTAAAAAAATTTTCATATAAACTATATACGATAATGGAGGAAAAAATGCTAAAATCCTATGATTATTTTACAAAACTTTATTCATTGCAAAAAACATTGCGATTTGAACTCAAACCCATTGGCAAAACGTTGGAGCATATCAAAAATTCAGGAATTATTGAAAGCGACGAGACTTTAGAAGAGCAATATGCTATTGTAAAAAATATCATAGATAAACTCCACAGGAAACATATCGATGAAGCACTTTCATTGGTAGATTTTACAAAACATTTGGATACATTAAAAACATTTCAGGAACTATACCTCAAGCGTGGCAAGACTGATAAAGAAAAAGAAGAGTTAGAAAAATTAAGTGCTGACCTAAGAAAGTTAATCGTTTCTTATTTAAAGGGAAATGTGAAAGAGAAAACACAGCATAATCTAAATCCAATAAAAGAAAGATTTGAAATATTATTTGGGAAAGAATTATTTACCAATGAAGAATTTTTTTTACTTGCAGAAAATGAAAAAGAAAAAAAGGCAATACAGGCGTTTAAAGGTTTTACCACATATTTTAAAGGTTTTCAAGAAAACCGTAAAAACATGTATTCTGAAGAAGGAAATTCTACATCCATTGCATACAGAATCATAAATGAAAACCTGCCACTATTTATTGAAAATATAGCCAGATTCCAGAAAGTAATGAGTACGATAGAGAAAACAACAATTAAAAAACTGGAACAAAATTTAAAAACGGAATTAAAAAAACACAATTTACCAGGTATATTTACAATAGAATATTTCAACAATGTCCTAACACAGGAAGGGATTTCCAGATACAACACTATTATTGGAGGCAAAACAACCCATGAGGGAGTAAAAATTCAGGGTTTGAATGAAATTATTAATCTTTATAATCAGCAAAGCAAAGATGTCAAATTGCCTATACTAAAACCTTTGCATAAACAGATTTTAAGTGAAGAATATTCTACTTCATTTAAAATAAAAGCTTTTGAAAATGATAATGAAGTTCTTAAGGCAATTGATACCTTTTGGAATGAACATATAGAAAAATCAATTCATCCGGTTACAGGTAATAAATTCAATATATTATCGAAAATAGAAAATTTATGCGATCAATTACAAAAATATAAAGATAAGGATCTTGAAAAATTATTCATAGAAAGAAAAAATCTTTCAACTGTTTCACATCAGGTATATGGGCAGTGGAATATAATCCGTGATGCACTCAGGATGCATTTAGAAATGAATAATAAAAATATAAAAGAAAAAGATATAGATAAGTATCTGGACAACGATGCTTTTTCATGGAAAGAGATTAAAGATAGCATTAAAATATATAAAGAACATGTTGAAGATGCAAAGGAATTAAATGAAAATGGAATTATTAAGTACTTCAGTGCAATGAGTATAAATGAAGAAGATGACGAAAAAGAATATTCAATTTCCTTAATCAAAAATATAAATGAAAAATATAACAATGTTAAATCTATTTTGCAAGAAGATAGAACAGGGAAAAGCGATTTACATCAGGATAAAGAAAAAGTTGGCATAATAAAAGAATTTCTTGATTCATTAAAACAGCTTCAATGGTTCTTAAGGCTTTTATATGTTACAGTGCCTCTTGATGAAAAGGATTATGAATTTTATAATGAGCTTGAGGTTTATTATGAAGCATTGCTGCCTTTAAATTCGTTGTACAATAAAGTCCGCAATTATATGACCCGTAAACCCTACTCGGTTGAAAAGTTTAAATTGAATTTTAATTCACCAACATTATTGGATGGGTGGGACAAAAATAAGGAAACTGCAAATCTCTCAATAATTCTCAGGAAGAATGGTAAATATTATTTAGGAATAATGAATAAGGAAAACAATACTATATTTGAGTATTATCCTGGAACAAAGTCAAATGATTACTATGAAAAAATGATTTATAAATTACTGCCTGGACCTAATAAGATGTTGCCCAAAGTGTTTTTTTCCAAAAAAGGATTGGAATATTATAATCCTCCCAAGGAAATACTAAATATTTATGAAAAAGGTGAATTTAAGAAAGACAAATCCGGCAATTTTAAAAAGGAAAGTTTACATACATTAATAGATTTTTATAAAGAAGCAATTGCAAAAAATGAAGATTGGGAAGTATTTAATTTTAAATTTAAAAATACAAAGGAATATGAAGATATAAGCCAATTTTACAGGGATGTTGAAGAGCAGGGTTACCTTATAACATTTGAAAAAGTTGATGCCAATTATGTAGATAAGCTTGTTAAAGAGGGGAAACTGTATCTTTTCCAGATTTATAACAAAGATTTTTCAGAAAATAAGAAAAGCAAGGGTAATCCTAACCTTCATACTATTTACTGGAAAGGTTTATACGATAGTGAAAATTTAAAGAATGTAGTATATAAACTAAATGGCGAGGCAGAGGTTTTTTACAGGAAAAAGTCAATAGACTATCCTGAAGAAATATATAATCATGGCCATCATAAAGAAGAATTATTAGGAAAATTTAACTATCCAATAATCAAAGATAGACGTTATACTCAGGATAAGTTTTTGTTTCATGTGCCAATAACAATGAATTTTATATCTAAAGAAGAAAAAAGGGTAAACCAGTTAGCTTGTGAATATCTGAGTGCCACCAAAGAGGATGTTCACATTATTGGTATAGATAGGGGGGAAAGGCATTTATTATATCTATCGCTTATAGATAAAGAAGGCAACATAAAAAAACAACTATCGCTTAATACAATAAAAAATGAAAATTATGATAAAGAAATAGATTATAGAGTAAAATTGGATGAAAAAGAAAAAAAACGGGATGAAGCAAGAAAAAACTGGGATGTTATTGAAAACATAAAAGAGCTTAAAGAAGGCTATATGTCTCAGGTTATTCATATTATTGCAAAAATGATGGTAGAAGAAAAGGCCATTCTTATAATGGAAGATTTGAATATTGGTTTTAAACGGGGAAGATTTAAAGTTGAAAAACAGGTGTATCAAAAATTTGAAAAAATGTTGATAGACAAGCTAAATTATCTTGTTTTTAAGAATAAGAATCCACTTGAACCAGGTGGAAGCTTGAATGCCTATCAGTTGACAAGCAAGTTTGATTCGTTTAAAAAATTAGGTAAGCAAAGCGGTTTTATATTTTATGTTCCTTCTGCATACACCAGCAAGATTGATCCTACAACTGGTTTTTATAACTTTATACAGGTTGATGTGCCAAATTTAGAAAAGGGAAAAGAGTTTTTTAGCAAGTTTGAAAAAATTATATATAATACAAAAGAAGATTATTTTGAGTTTCATTGTAAGTATGGCAAGTTTGTATCAGAGCCTAAAAATAAAGACAATGATAGGAAAACGAAAGAAAGCCTAACATATTATAATGCTATAAAAGATACTGTGTGGGTAGTATGTTCCACCAATCATGAACGCTATAAAATTGTTAGAAATAAAGCAGGCTATTATGAGTCACACCCCGTTGATGTTACTAAGAACCTGAAAGATATATTTAGCCAGGCTAATATCAATTACAATGAGGGTAAAGATATAAAACCCATTATTATAGAATCTAATAATGCCAAATTATTAAAATCAATTGCAGAGCAGTTAAAGTTGATTTTAGCGATGCGTTATAATAACGGCAAGCATGGCGATGATGAAAAAGATTATATACTTTCACCTGTAAAAAATAAACAAGGGAAATTCTTCTGCACGCTGGATGGCAACCAAACATTACCAATTAATGCAGACGCCAATGGAGCATACAATATTGCCTTAAAGGGCTTATTGCTTATTGAAAAAATTAAGAAACAGCAAGGTAAAATAAAAGATTTATACATATCAAATTTAGAATGGTTTATGTTTATGATGAGCCGATAATATATATGTGGAAAACTATATACCAATATCATTTTTAAATGATTTTATATTTTGTCCACGTTCCATTTATTTCCATCAGGTTTATGGGAATGTGGAACAGGAAATGTACCACTGCCATATACAAATTGAAGGCAAAGCCGCCCACTCTTCTATTGAAAAGCGTTTTTACTCAACCAGAAAAGATGTTTTAATGGGTATAGATGTTTATTGTGAAAAATATAATATAGTTGGGAAAATTGATATTTATGATATATCAGCTAAAAAGCTGGTTGAACGGAAAAACCGTATTGTAAAAATATATGATGGCTTCATTTTCCAGCTTTATGCACAAACATTTGCATTGCGTGAAATGGGATATGAAGTAGAACACATTGCGTTATATGATAAAACGCATAATATAATGCATCCAGTTAACCTGCCTGAAAATGATATACTTATGTTCCAAAAATTTGAAAAACTTATTCAGGACATTAATTCATTTAGTTTAACTAACAAAGATTTCAGACCAAATGAAAATAAATGTAAAACATGTATCTATTCTCAGTTATGTGATTATAGTATATGATGAGTTTACCTGATTTTTTGGAAAAAAGTATTGTAGTATGTAATACCACAGAAGGTCAAACAGTATCGTTTAAAAACGATAATGTTTTAATCAAGGACAAAGAAGGGAATGTGATTTTGCAACATTCCTGCTATCGCATATTTTCATTGTGGATCATTGGCAATACATCTATCACTTCAGGAATTTTACAAAGAAGCAAAAAATTTGGGTTTTCTATATTTCTTTTTTCATATAGTTTTAGGCTTGTTGGTGTGTGGAACAATGCTGCCGAAGGAAATTTTATTTTGCGTGAAAAACAATATAGTTATGATAAGCTTGATATTGCACTTCATATTGTAAAAAATAAAATACAAAACCAAATTCAATTACTTAAAACTATACGCAGTAAAACAGACGAACAACAAAAGGCAATAACAAGTATATCTGATTATTTAAAAAACATACAAACTGAAAGTTTAAAAGAATTATTAGGAATTGAAGGGATTACAACAAGGATATACTTTTCATCCTGGTTTGCTGATGTGCAATGGAATGGACGCAAACCGCGAACAAAAATTGATAAGACTAATACAATATTGGATATAGGGTATACTTATTTGTTTAACATTATGGATGCAATGCTAAATTTATATGGATTTGATCTTTATAAAGGGGTATATCACCAAAATTTTTATCAGCGAAAATCATTAGTATGCGATTTAGTGGAACCGTTTAGGTGTATCATAGACCGAAAAGTAAAGAATGCATATAATATGGGGCAAATTAAGGATGAAGATTTTGATATCATTAAGGGTCAATATTTTTTGAAACGGGAAAATAGTAAAATATATACGGGCTGGATACTGCATGAAATAATGAATTATAAAAAGCAGATGTTTTTATATGTACAAAGTTATTACAGGTCATTTATGCGCCAAAAACCAATATCGCAATACCCCAAATTTTTAATAAAGGATGAGTAACATGCTTTTGATTTCGTATGATATAAGTAATACCAAACTGCGTACACGATTTTCAAAGTTTTTAGAAAAATATGGCCAAAGGATACAATATTCGGTTTTTGAGATTAAAAATAGTGAGCGCATATTGAAAAATATTGAAACACACATAAAACAGGATTTTGAAAAAAAATTTACGCAAAGCGATAGTATCTTAATATTTCATCTATGCGAAAAGTGTACCATTACCCGTTATGGATATGCAAAAAATCAAGAATTTGATATACTTATTGTATAATACTATTTGCAAACCTTAGTCTTAATGTCATTTTATGTTCTAAAATGGATTATGAACAGAAATATTATAGTAACAAATGAGCAAAATTTTTATAAAAAGCCCCAAAAAAGCATAGTTTTAAGGGAAAAAATGGTGCTGAAAATCAGAAAAACTTGACAAACCGACACAATACCTGTCTAATGTTTATAAGGAATTTCTACTATTGTAGATAACACTTGCCATTGGGTCAACACCAATAGTCTAATGTTTATAAGGAATTTCTACTATTGTAGATGCTGTTCCTGTTTTTGCTGTGTAATTTGTCTAATGTTTATAAGGAATTTCTACTATTGTAGATACAATAGCATTTTGTGATAGCAATACTTCGTCTAATGTTTATAAGGAATTTCTACTATTGTAGATCGAACATTTTTAATAAACAAGTTATCATGTCTAATGTTTATAAGGAATTTCTACTATTGTAGATAAGATGTGTTCGGTAAAATGTTCAAGGCGTCTAATGTTTATAAGGAATTTCTACTATTGTAGATTTAACAAGCCATTTACCAGCAAATCTATGTCTAATGTTTATAAGGAATTTCTACTATTGTAGATATTAAATAACATGCTTGTGCCAATGCAAGTCTAATGTTTATAAGGAATTTCTACTATTGTAGATCTTGCCGCCGCTTTTGGGGAGACATAGTCTAATGTTTATAAGGAATTTCTACTATTGTAGATATGTCAATAGGAAAACTGTTTAATCTAAGTCTAATGTTTATAAGGAATTTCTACTATTGTAGATCTTGTAATGGTGTTATGTTATCCTCAATAGTCTAATGTTTATAAGGAATTTCTACTATTGTAGATTTCCAAGAAACACCCCGTGAAAGTAATGTCTAATGTTTATAAGGAATTTCTACTATTGTAGATATAGTGGTAGTAAGTTAGATGGAAGAGTCTAATGTTAATAAGGAATTTCTACTATTGTAGATAGAACATTGTTTACCAGCCGGCTCAGAGGTCTAATGTTTATAAGGAATTTCTACTATTGTAGATTTGGATTTAGGATAGATGTTGTGGCAGAGTCTAATGTTAATAAGGAATTTCTACTATTGTAGATGTGATGGGTCACGTTGTGCTAATCCTTTAAGTCTAATGTTAATAAGGAATTTCTACTATTGTAGATGGCAATGCGTAAAATGCTGCTTTTGAAGTCTAATGTTAATAAGGAATTTCTACTATTGTAGATCAGGCCCTGTGTATTCCTGGTAAGGGGTCTAATGTTAATAAGGAATTTCTACTATTGTAGATTGGCGCGCTTGCGGTTGTTATGACTGTGGGTCTAATGTTAATAAGGAATTTCCACTACCCCAACGCCACGTCCAGTAACATCATTGTTGCAAACCCAATGATAGCGCCTATAGTGGAAAGGTCGGTTTCGTTACCTGCTTGGGATTCAGGTATTAATTCTTCAACCACCACAAAGATCATGGCACCTGCCGCAAATGATAATGCATACGGAAGAATTGGAGTCATAACTGAAACTAAATATGCACCTAACACTCCGGCAATAGGTTCAACAATGCCGGATACCTGCCCGCATTGAAAAGCCTTAAAGCGTTGAAAACCTTCACGACGCAATGGAATTGAAACCGCAGCACCTTCAGGGAAGTTTTGCAAACCAATACCAATAGCCAAAGCTATAGCGCCTGCCAATGTACTTGTTTCATGAGTATTTGCTAAAGAGCCAAAAGCAATACCCACGGCAAGCCCTTCAGGGATGTTGTGCATGGTAATTGCCAGTACAAGCAGCACACTACGTTGCCATGAGGTCTTTATGCCTTCGGCTTTATCCATGGCAAGCCCCATGTGCAGATGAGGTAATATCCTGTCAATTAAAAGCAAAAAGGCAGCACCGCATAAAAATCCACATACTGCAGGAACCCATGGAATAACGCCAATTTTTTCAGCCATTTCTATTGCCGGATTTAATAGCGACCAGAAACTTGCAGCTATCATAACGCCGGCAGCAAATCCCAACATCGAGTTTAAGATTTTTTTATTTATTGAAGTAAAGAAAAAAACCATGGCTGCACCTAAAGCAGTAAGACCCCAGGTAAAAAGAGTGGCAACAAGTGCCAGTAAAACGGGATTGTATGTAAGTAATTTTTCTAACATAAGCATATTATTATTTTGGCGATAGTTACTGTTAATTAAAACTAAAGCTTATAATAGCACCTATTTGGTAAATTAGCCTTTGCATGTGCAATGCAAACAATAAATCAATATTAATGTCAAGCTTTATAATAGGGGTCAGAGCGTTAATTTTTTTCACTATTATCGCAAAAATTTTTCAAAATTTTTTAAATTTTTTTACCCACAAGCGTATTAATAGATAACCACACACAAAAAGAGGTTATCTATGAGTACAGTTCATGATAAGGGGTATAAGTATTTATTTTCCAATCCGCTGATAGTAAAGGAATTATTACAGTCATTTGTCAGTATGGATTGGGTACAGTATGTAGATTTTACAAAAGCTGAAACCATAGACAAAAGCTATGTTACCGACCAGTACAAGGAATATGAGGCTGATATCATCTATAAGCTGTATTTTAAGGAAAGTGAATTGTATCTGTACCTGCTTA
>Ga0101944_10003881_pt1 | contig 19731 bp, 14 predicted proteins | sample DewCreD2012metaG_FD_75245 | JGI IMG/M metagenome (GOLD analysis project Ga0101944, IMG submission 75245) | Hot spring sediment bacterial and archeal communities from British Columbia, Canada, to study Microbial Dark Matter (Phase II) - Dewar... ... | reverse complement strand
TGTCAGAACCGCGGTGATATACTGACTGCGGTCCCGACTAGCGGACCGGAAAGGTGTTTGAGCATGCGCAGAGCCCTCTTTGCTTCCCTACCGCTCGCGCTTTGTGCGGCGCTGCTGTCAGCCCAAGATCCCCGCGGCTCGATCGTCGGACGCGTCCTGGACGCTTCTGGCGCCGTCGTGCCGGACATTGAAGTCCGGGCGACCAACCGGGCGACCGGAGTTGTTGCGGCCGCGCGCACGAGTTCCGCAGGAAGCTTCACCATCCCGTTTCTCCTCGCCGGTTTTTACAACGTGACCATCGAAGCGCCGGGTTTTAAGAAATTTGTCCGGGACAATGTCGAGGTCCGCGTGTCCGAGTCCGTGGAGCTTGCCATCACGATGGAACTGGGCGCGGTCACCGAAACCGTTCAGGTGGTCGCCGAAGCGCCGGTGCTTACCACCACGGACGCAACCCAGGGCACGGTGATCGAAGACCGAGCCATCACGGAACTGCCGCTGCTCGGGGGCAACCCGGTGGAATTCGCCCTCCTGGATCCGGCGGTGATGAACGAGACTGACATGCGGGAACGCCGCGCCGCGTTCACTAACGCCGGTTCCCAATGGTCGTCCATGGGCGCAGGCGCGTTCCGCAACGAGTTTCAAATCGACGGCATCTCGAACACTTACGCCGAGGGCAACGGGCGCGCCCGCGTTGCCTTCAACCCTCCGCCGTCGGCTATCGGCCAATTCAAGATCATCACCAATCCTTTTGACGCCTCCGCGGGGAACTCCATGGGCGCCACCGTCAACGTCAGCACCAAAGCCGGGACAAACCGGCTTCAGGGTGAATTGCATTACTACAGCCGGAATTCCGCCTACGACGCCATGGACTTTTTTTACAACAAGCGGGGCACCCGCAAGCCGGTCTATCAGGACCATCGCTTCGGCGCTTCCATTGGCGGACCCATCAAGATACCGAAGGTTTACAACGGACGGAACCGCTCGTTCTTCTTCTATGCCTGGGACATGAGCGTTTGGGGAGCGCCGCAGTCCTACACGAGCACCGTGCCCACCGCCGCGCAGCGCGACGGCGATTTCTCGGGGCTGCTCGCCATCGGATCGAACTACCAGATCTATGACCCTTTCAGCACTCGCCCTGCCGCCACCGCCGGACGCTATCAGCGCGATCCGTTCCCCAACAACATCATTCCGAAGACGCGGTTTGACCGCGCGGGTTACAGCATGACGAACCTGTATCCGCTGCCCAACCAGCCTGGCAACCGCGACGGCACGAGCAATTACTTCTACCCGACTGCCGCATCCGAGTATTACTGGGTGCATCTGGCGAGGCTGGATCACGCTTTCAGCGATTCCCACCGCCTCTTCTTGCGGCTCAACTATGACTTCTGGGAGGAAGACAAGAACCACTATTATGAGAGGCCCATTCAAGGCATCGTGCTGAACCGCATCAACCGCGGCGTCGCCTTGGACGACGTGATCCTGCTCACTCCCAACCTCGTTTTCAACATCCGTTATGGCATTACGCAGCAGGATTTCACCGAGTACCGCATCACCCGCGGCATCGACCTCGGCGCTTTGGGGTTTTCGCCGGCTCTCACCCGTTTGATCGATCCCAAGCGCGCTACGCTGCCCCGCATCTCAGTAGGGTCTTATTCGCGCTTCTCGGTGTGGGAGAAAGGCGACGGCGCCAACAACAGCTTGACGCACAACGTAAACGCCACGTTCACCACCCAGCGCGGGCAACACGCCTTGCGGTGGGGCGCGGATTTCCGCAACTACCGCTCGTTCGGAAACCGCTATCCTTTGGAGACCGCACCGGACTTCACTTTCGGCACGAACTACACCCGCGGACCTTTGGATTCTTCCGGGGCTTCGCCGATCGGACAGGACCTCGCAGCGATGCTGATGGGGATCGCCAACTCCGGCTCCATGGAGACGGTATCGTCATTCGCCATTCAGACGCTGTATTTCGGCAGCTTCATCCAGGACGACATTAAGCTCAAACCGCACATCACGCTCAACCTTGGATTGCGGTATGAACTGGAATGGCCCATGACCGAGCGGTTCAACCGGATGGTGACCGGTTTCGCTTTCGATACGCCTAGTCCCATCGAGGCCGCCGCGCGCGCCGCTTATGCCGCGTCGCCGATCGCGGAAATTCCAGCGGATCAGTTCCGTGTACGGGGCGGGTTGCTGTTCGCCGGCGAGACCCCCACCGGACGCAGCATGTTCCGCATGGACAAGAACAATTTCATGCCGCGGGTAGGATTGGCGTGGCAGCTTTCGAGGCGGCTGACTTTGCGCTCCGGATATGGCATATTCTACGGAACCCTGGGAGTGAACGCCACCGACCCGTTGCAGTACGGCTTTACGCAAGCGACACCCATTCTGACCACTATCGACAACGGTCAGACCTACCGCGCGTTGGCGTCCAACCCGTTCCCTGACGGCTTGTTGCCGGCGAAGGGGCGCGCGGACGGGCTTGCGACTTACCTGGGCCAAGGCATCGCATTCGACAGCAACTACAGCATGCAGTCTTACTCGCAACGCTGGACCATCGCCTTGCAGAAGCTGCTGCCTGGTCAGGTGGTGCTGGAAAGCGCCTATGTAGGCAACCGGGGTACGCATCTGACCATCACCCGGCAGATCAACGCCACGCCCGCTCAGTATCTGAGCAAGTCTCTGACACGGGATCAAGCCACCATCAACTACTTGAGCCAGACGGTGAATAACCCGCTGTTCGGACTCGGACCCTTGTTCACCTCTCGGACTATCACCCGGGCGAATTTGCTGCGCCCCTATCCGCAGTTCAGCGGCGTGGCGATGGACAATTCGGACGGCTATAGCTGGTATCACTCGCTCCAGATGCGCGCCGCGCGCCGCTGGAGCCGCGGGCTGACCCTCAATGCCGGCTACGCCTTCACCAAGCTGATGGAAGCCACGTCGTTCCTGAATGAAAGCGACCAGATGCCATATGAGGGTTTGTCGAGTTCCCACCGTCCGCACCGGCTGACCTTCAGCGGCATTTGGGAATTGCCTGTGGGACGTGGGCGGCGCTTCGGCAAAAGCCTGTCGAAACCTTTGCAGGGCGCACTAGGCAACTGGCAGTTGAGCGCCGTGGTGGTGCGTCAGGCTGGTCCTCCGCTCGCTTGGGGCAACATCATATTCAATGGCGACCCGAATCAGATCCGGCTGCCCAAGAGCGAGCGCGATGTCGACCGTTGGTTCAACGTGGACGCCGGCTTCAACCGGGTATCGGGACAGGCGCTGTCTTACAACATCCGTTATTTCCCGATACGGCTGGCAAGCGTGCAAGCCGACGGTCAGGCTCGGTGGGACGTTTCGATTTCGAAAGGCTTCCGCATCCGGGAGCGCTCGATGTTCCGCCTCCGGGTGCAATGTTTCAACCTGATGAACCATCCGAACTTCGGGACACCCAACGTCACGCCGACGTCCACGGCTTTTGGCCAAATCACCGGCACCCAAAGCATCGCCCGCAGCTTCCAATTCGCGGGCACGCTGAACTTTTGACACCCCGCGAGGGCCGCGAGGGCCGCGAGGGCCGCGAGGGGGCCGCGAGGGGCCGCGAGGGGACAGCCTGATATGTCCCCTTCGAACTTCGTTCAGGCTGCACGCCGCCGAAGAACTTCCTTCTCGATCCGGCGCCCGACCGCGTCTTCCGCCGCCGGAGCATTGACGGTCAAGCCGGCTCCATTACGTCCTAGGCCGGTGGCGCGAGACGCGGGTGGGGGGCACTGGGGAAACCGGTACTGCCGCCCATTGGCCCACGAATTGGCGTCAATTCTGTCGCCACTCTGTAACCAGAATGTCACGCATTTGTAAGACTGGTGGGGATAGACTCGAAGTAGGGCGCCCAAATGAAGAAAATCGTACTCATTGAAGATGATGCGGACCTATACGCCTTGCTGAAATACAACCTGGAGAAAGAAGGGTTTGCGATGGCTGGTTCGCAAACCGGGCGGGGAGCGCTGGATTTGTGCCGGCGCGAGAAGCCGGATCTGATCATCCTGGATATCATGCTGCCGGATTCCGATGGTCTGGAGATCTGCCGCAGCATCCGCAATACGCCGGATTTGGCTCACATCCCGGTGATCTTCCTGACCGCCCGCGCCTCGGAAACCGACCGCATCGTGGGACTCGAACTTGGCGCGAACGATTACGTCGTCAAGCCGTTCTTCGTGCGGGAATTGATTGCCCGCGTCAGGATTCAGTTCCGCGAGCCGGCGCCCGCGGCGCGCGTGCTCAAATGCGGCGCGCTCGAACTCGACCGTTCGAGTTGCCGGGTCACGTTGGACGGACAACCCCTGACGCTCACCGCCACCGAATTCCGGCTGCTCGAATTCCTCATGAGCCGCCCCGGTATCGTCTTCAGCCGGGAACAGTTACTGAATGCCGTTTGGGGACACGACCGAGCCGTCACAGACCGGACGGTGGATGTCTACATCCTGCGGCTGCGGCAAAAGATTGAAGCCGACCCGGCCAATCCCGCTCTGATTCGCTCGGTGCGCGGATTCGGCTACAGCTTCGACGCTCAGTTGCCGGCGTCCGTCGCGGCCTCCCACGCCCCGTCCGCCTGACGCCGCCATACGGTCAGGCGTGGTGTGGACGGGTCCGCAGGGAGGTTCCGACCCCGCCGTGTATTCCACCGGGGAGGACACACTTTTCATCCTCGGGGGTGGAAGCGGCAAGTCGACTGACGGCGGGTTTTCGTTCGTAGCTGTCCCCAAACCATCCGGCAGTTGGCGGCAGCCGGACGTGATCGCCGTTCCGGGCGGGTATCGCATGTATTACAGCGCGCCGGAGGGAGGCATCCGCAGCGCCTTCTCGGCAGATGGCACGGAGTGGATCGAAGACCCAGGCCGCCGGCTGGACATGGGGCTGGACCCCACCGTGGTGCGTATGCCGGACGGAACCTACCGGATGTACTATCGCTTGGCGGTAGCCCCGCCCGAAGCCTGAACCCGCCGCAAGTATTCGCCGAGAACCCGGTCCACATAGGTCCGGGTCTCGGCGAAAGGAGGAACGCCCCGATACTTGTCCACGGCGCCCGGACCGGCGTTATAGGCGGCCAGCGCCCGGTGCGCGCTGTAGTTGTAACGCTCCAGCAGTTCCCGGAGATAACGTGCCCCCGCGTCGGCGTTTTGCTCCGGGTCCAGCGGGTCAGCCCGCAACTGGGCTGCCGTACCCGGCATGAGCTGCATCAGACCCACAGCCCCCTTGGGCGACACCGCGTCCACGCGATAACCGGACTCTACTCGCGCCACGACGTCGAGGAGCGCGGGCGGCAAGCCATACCTCTCCGCGGCTTTCACGACCACCTCTTGGGGTGACAGCCGCGGCTTATCGGGCATCACCTTTGATTCCGTAACCGTCGGCGGAGGAACTGCCGGCTTCGCCGGGTCCGTTTCAATGCGAACCACCTCTGTAGCCGGGACTTCAATGGCGCCCGCTCCTTGATGAAGGATGACCTTGCCTTCCTTTCGCTCCGCCCGTTCGACGCGCTGATGCTGCCCGCTGCGGAAGAATACCCAGTCTCCACCCCAAGCGCAGACAGAGAGAGCCGCAGCCACCCACAGCAGTTTCATTGCGAACGTCCCACCCCCAAATGGTCGAAATGCAGCATGGCGTTGAACACCAGAGAAAAGCTGCCTTGCGTCTGCTGGCGCCACATCGGATTATTTGCGAACAGCAGATAGTGCCCCTTGCCTTTGGGGACATCAATCACCGCCGGACGGTTAGCCAACTCCCGCCCGCCGGCAAGCATGCCGGACACCAGCAAGTCTTTCTCATCGGCGAATCGCACGACCACGCGCGGGCGTTCGGGCGGAGGCGCCAAGTACGGACGGGCGTATTCCAGCATTTCCGGGTCGAGCGGCGGTTCTTCGCCCGGCTTGACTTTCGGCTTGGGGGGCTCCGGGACGAAAGGCCGTCCCTGCGGGATATCGGGGTCAGTGGCGCTGCCGCGCCCGGTGGGGCGTTGCCCCGGAGCTTGTCCGGAAGCCTCATAGCCGCCACGTCCGATGCCTCCGGCAAGGCTCACTTGAAAGACCGGCGCCTGGCTAAAGTAAACTGCCAACTTTTCTCCGTAACCGTATGTAATAGGGCTCTTTGCGTCTGCTATAACCGCTTCCAGCACGCTGCCCCGAACATTCAACTCGCGAGTGGTTTCGATCGTCACGTCGTCGATCAGCCCGTAGTTGATCGGAATCGACGCATTTCCGCCAATGGTGATGAACAATCCCCCGGCTTGAACAAACTCCTGCACGTTCATCAAACCTTTCAAGCCCATCCCGCCTCGGATATCGTCCGACTGATCCGGAGACGTTCCAATGTTGGGCGTCAACTCCGACTCCCTCCATGGAATCGGCGCCCCTCGAACCGGCAACCCGTTCACCACCCGCTGAGCCGTGCCGGGCGTCGGTCCAAAAATGATGACGTCGAACTTTTCCCGGATGTTGGGAGTATCGCGCAAGAAATGGTCCGAAAGGTATGTATAGGGGATTCCGGCAGTGTCTAAAGCGAGCCGGACCCAACCTTCCGTCTGGGTGTTTAACCAACTATGAATCAATGCGATACGAGGAACAGCTAAAGCGTGACGTGAAACTTTCGGCAACTCGTCCACCGCCCACGCCGTGATCCCCAGACTCCGTGCGGCTTCGTCGAGCTTGGCGCGCGAGCCCGCAGCCGGGGGAATCAGGATCGAACCGCGGTTGAACTTCCTTCCTGCCGCTTCGAAGGGTTCTTCGGCAGCCTCCATGGCTACGTCTTTAAGCCTGAACCGCAAGGTGGCGAGGGCTGCGTCCGCGTTGTGGTTGATGATGAAACCGCCGTTGCCGTTGCCCTGTACTCCTCCGGGCGCCGCCGCGTCGCTCGTTAGCTGCGTCATCGGCTGTTTCAAAATGGCGGCGTCAGTGACACGAACGGTGGTAATGTTGCGCAGGGGCCCCAAACTCCAGCCGGTATCGTCGTACGGGCGGGAGTCGTTCGGGTTGTAATACTGCTTGTCCAGCAGCATATCCGCCATCCGGCTGTAAGGCTGATCCATGCGTATCACGTAGGAACCGGCGGGAAACTTGCGCCCCGCGATCTCGGCTTCTTTATCCAAACGGTGGACTTCCACTCCCTGGAGCCGCAGCAGATTGACCAACCGGGCGCACTCGCCCGGGCGAGGGTCGTCGGAGGGAATGACCCAAGCCGCGGGACCCTCATTCGCCGCCTTCTCCACGCTGCGCTTGCTTTTCAAGTAGAAATTCTTCAGGAACTGCTCGCGGTTTCGCCCGAAGTACTCAATGCCTAACAGCAGCGCGCTCTGTTGCAGGTTGATGTTATTGCGGTGCGACCACTTGACTTTGGGAAGCGGAGGGTTGGGGCGATACCAGGCGCGCGTGGTGAAGCTGGCAGGCACAGTCCGGTCCAAGGTGTCTGCGCCGCGGGCGCCGTATGTCTCGTAAAACCGCCCGATGGCGTTGTGACCGTTGGCGACATAGAACATGTAGTTAGCCGCCCAGCCGTCGTAAAAACCGTGGGTCCACACTCCCGGCACGCCCCGTTTGGTCATCTCCTCCACTTCGTAGTACGCCAACCGCTGCCATTCGTTGATTACGATGGGGTCGAGCCAGGCGTTGTACGGACCCAATCCGGTGGAGATATAAAGAAACGGAATCGACTCGTGCAAATCGTGCAGAACCTGCGGGCGCCATTCGAGAAACGTGCGCATGAGGTTGCGGCTCAAGGCGAGCGACAGCGCCATCCCATCCCGGTTGTTGTCGTGCGCCACATACTTACCCCAATACACCAGGGGAGGCGCCGCCCGGTCGGGATTGGCCTTTCGCCAGTTGTAAAGATCCACCTGACGGTCGTGCCCGTCGACTTCGACCAGCGGCGTAATCAGCACCACGGTGTTCTTGCGGATACTCTGTAGCAGCGGCGACTCACCTGCCGCCAAACGGTACGCCATTTCCATCAGCATCTCCGGCGAGCCGGTTTCAGGCGAATGGATGCTGATGGAAATGGCGTACCGTTGAAGCAGCCAGCGCCAGCGCATCTTTCTCGGAGATGGTGCGTGGATCGGCCAGGAGCGCGGTATTGCGGCGGAGTTCGTCGAGACGGGTCAGGTTCGCGGCGTCGGAAATCGCCACCAGCAGCATCTCGCGGTTTTCCTCCGTCCGTCCGATGGAAAACACCTTCACGCGCGGAGAAGCCTTTTCGAGCGCCCGCATGTACGAGTAAATGTCCTTCGAGTAAGTGAGCTTGTTGGGCGCTCCGACGACATATCCGAGGACCTTCTCGGGCGTGGGCACCGTCGCCGAGGTGGGCAGATGGTCCACCAATTCGGTGAGAAAGTACTTTTCAGTTGTATACTCGCGGATCTTGGCCGTGTAATCGGCGTCGATGCCCTGTTGCGCCGCAGCCGCGGCGGCGAGCAACGAAACAGCGAAAGGCAAGCCAGGAGTTCTCATAAAGGATGTGACGGTTATTGTACACCCCGGCGGCGAGGCAAAATGAGAGTCGCGCCCCTTTTTTTCGTACAATGGAAGTTCACTCTCTCAGGAGCTCTCTTATGGAACCCAAAGGCGATATCGCATTGATTGGTCTGGCTGTAATGGGCCAGAACCTGATTCTGAATATGAACGACCACGGCTACACGGTAGTGGCCTACAACCGCACCGTGTCCAAAGTGGACGAGTTTCTTAACGGCGCGGCTAAGGGACGCGATACCATTCTCGGCGCCAAGTCCCTGGAGGAGATGTTCTCGCTGCTCAAGCGCCCGCGCAAAATCATGCTCATGGTCAAAGCCGGACAGGCGGTGGACGATTTCATTGAGCTGCTGCTGCCGCACATGGAGCCGGGCGATCTAATCATTGACGGCGGCAACTCGCACTTTCCGGACACCATCCGCCGGACCAAGTATCTCGAGAGCAAGGGCATGCTCTACATCGGCACGGGCGTGAGCGGCGGCGAGGAAGGCGCGCGCTTCGGACCCTCGATCATGCCCGGCGGGAGCCCGCAGGCGTGGCCGCTGGTGAAGGACATTTTCCAGGCCATTTGCGCCAAGACGCCGGCGGGCGAGCCGTGCTGCGACTGGATTGGGGAAGGCGGCGCGGGGCACTTCGTCAAGATGGTGCACAACGGCATCGAGTACGGCGACATGCAGTTGATCTGCGAAGCCTACCATTTAATGAAAGATGGTTTGGGGCTTACGAACCAGGAAATGCACGAAGCCTTCGCCGAGTGGAACAAGGGCGAGCTGGACAGCTATCTCATCGAGATCACGCGCGACATTTTGGCCTATAAGGACGAAGAGGGCAACTACGTCGTGGATCTGATTTTGGACAAGGCGGGACAAAAGGGGACGGGCAAGTGGACGGTGATCGCATCGCTGGACACCGGCACGCCTCTTACCCTGGTGACGGAAGCCGTGCTGGCGCGGTGCCTGAGCGCGTTGAAGGATGCGCGCGTGGCCGCCTCCAAGATCCTGACCGGACCGAAGACCAAAATCGAGGGAGTGGACAAGCAGGCGTTCATCGAGGATATCCGGCAGGCTCTGCTGGCTTCCAAGATTGTGAGCTATGCGCAGGGCTTCATGCTGATGCGGGAGGCCGCCAAGGAGTACAACTGGGGGCTGAATTTCGGCAACGTGGCGCTGGTGTGGCGCGGCGGCTGCATCATCCGCAGCGTCTTCCTGGGCAGAATCAAGGAAGCGTTCGACAAGAACCCGAATCTCGATAACTTGCTGCTGGACGACTATTTCAAGGGCGTGATCGACCGCTGCCAGGGGTCGTGGCGGCGGGTGGTGATGAAGGCGGTGGAAATCGGCATTCCGGTTCCGGTGTTCACCACGGCGTTGTCGTTCTATGACGGCTACCGCTGCGAGCGGCTGCCGGCGAACCTGTTGCAGGCGCAACGGGACTACTTCGGCGCGCACACCTATGAACGGGTGGACCGCCCGCGCGGGCAGTTCTTCCACACCAACTGGACCGGCAAGGGCGGCAGCGTTTCGGCCACCACATATACTGTGTGACGCGGGGTCACGAGATGGACGAAGTGACCTCCCGCGCCGCCAAGATCCGGCTGCTATTGATGGATGTGGACGGCGTGCTGACCGACGGCAAGCTGTACTTTTTTCCGGACGCAGCCGGGAACACGATTGAAACGAAGGGATTCGATTCGCAGGACGGCATCGCCCTGCATTGGATCCACTGGTACGGCATCAAAGCGGGCGTGATCAGCGGGCGCAATTCACCGGCGACGGTGGAGCGCGCCCGCCAGCTCAAATTCGAGTATGTGTTTCAGGGGACCATCGAGAAAGTCCCCATCTTCGAGCAGATTCTGGCGGACGCCCAGTTGAGGCCGGACCAGGTGGCCTATGTGGGTGACGACTTCACGGACGTCATCCTGTTTGAACGCGTGGGACTGGCGGTGGCGACGGCCAACGCGCGGCCCGAAGTGAAGCAGTTGGCGCACTATGTCACGCGCGCGCCGGGGGGCGGGGGGGCGGTTCGCGAGGTGTGCGAATTGCTGCTCGAAGCGCAGGGGCACTGGGATAAGATTCTGGAAAAATACGGCTTGCCGAGGTCATGATGCCGGACCAAATCGCGCTGGTGGTGGAAGCCGAAGCGGGGCCGGGGGTATTGCATCAGATTTCGGGCGTGATCGCGCGGCTGCACGGCGACATCACCTGCGTGGAGATTTTGTCGCGGGAGCGGACGTATTTTGAGATCGAATTTCCCGCCTTGCCGCCGGAATTAGAGAGCGAAATCCGGGCGCTGCCGGTGGTGCGGTCGCTCAGCATTGAGAAGACGCTGCAAGCCATTTACGGCAAGCGGATCATCATCATGGGCGGCGGGGCGCAGGTAGGGCAAGTGGCCATAGGCGCGATTTCGGAGGCGGACCGGCACAACATCCGGGGCGAGCACATTTCGGTGGACACGATTCCGCTGGTAGGCGAGCAGCCGCTGGCGGACGCGGTGCGGGCGGTGGTGCGGCTGCCGCGCGCCAAGGCGCTGGTTTTGGCGGGTTCGCTGATGGGCGGGGAGATCGAGAAGGCGGTGCGAGAGGTGCGCGCCCAGGGTTTGCTGGTGATCAGTTTAAACATGGCGGGCAGCGTTCCGGACGCCGCCGATTTGGTGGTGACCGACCCGGTGCAGGCGGGAGTGATGGCGGTGATGGCGGTCGCCGACACGGCCAAATTCACGATTGACCGCTTGAAGCGCCGGGTTTTCTGAAAAGTCTTCCGCCGCGATCCGATAATTTCCACGTTTCCGCGCCTAAACGCTACAATATCGGGCGGAGGAAATGATGGATTGGGACCTATTGCTACGGGCGTGGCTTCACGACCCGGTAGACAAGGCGGCGAACATCCGGGATCATGTAGCGCGCGCCGTGCGGTATGCGTCGGTGGTTTTGGACCGCGACGTCACTGAGGCCGAAATCAGGGGGGATTTAGCCGATCAACTTGCTTCCGCTTACGAGAGGCTGCCCATGCCCGACGCCCGCGGGCGGTGGGAAGAGGTGGGGGTTGGGGTGGAGGATGGCTTATGCCGGATCCATCCGCTGAGTGCGAGCCGGAGAGAAGTGCGGGTGCCGGGCACGGAAGCAGAGGTGAGTGCGGCGCTGCGGGAAATCGTTCCGCGAGATGCGGAGCCGCGCTTGAAGTTTCTTTCCCTGTGGCGACTGGCTCCGGAGAAGTTCGGCTGGCAGCCCGCCGACACGCGGTGTCCGGACCATTCGTTATGGCATCATCTGGACACGACAGCGGCGATGGCGTGGGCGGTAAGAGGGGGCGAGGGCGCCGGGCTGCTGAGTTTCAAAATCGGGCCGGTGCAGACGTTCATCGCTGCGGCACGTTCGCTGCGCGATCTGCTCAGTGGGTCGTTTCTGCTTTCACACTTGGCGTTCGCCGGGATCCGGGCGCTGCTTGAGGAGTGCGGGCCGACCGCGCTGATTTATCCGCACCTGCGCGGACTGCCGATGATGGATCTGTGGCTGCATGAACAGGGGGTGGCGGTAGAAAGGCCACGGGCGGAGGCGCTGGCACGACCGTCGGTGCCACACCGGTTTTTAGCAGTGGTTCCGTTCAGCATGGCGGACAAGCTGCGGCGGGCAGTGCGGGAGGCGGTGGCTGCGGAGTGGCGCGCCATCGCCACGGCCGTACACCGGGAGGTGGATCAAGCGATAGGGAAAGAATGGCCCGGATGGGACGAGCGGTGGGAAGCGCAAATTGAATCCTTTTGGGACGTCCGAGTAAAGGTGGTTCCGCTGCGTGGTGCGGATCACGTTGCATTGCTGGGAGAGGACCGGGTGAGCAGCCATGCCGATCTGCGCCGGCTGGGCTGGACGGGCGAGATCGCTCCCGGCTACTGGCAGCGCGCCGTGGAAATCTCGGCGAGGACGATGGAAGCGGACGCCAGAGTGTGCCACGTGCCTCATTACCGGCAGGAGGGAGCGGCTCCGCAGAAGTGCAGCTTGCTGGGCACCTATGAGCAGGTTGGGCCGGCGGTGCTGAGCGATTCCCGGCGTTTCTGGGCGAGTGTAGCCGCCCGGTGGCCGGAGTTCAAAGCCGATGTGGGGGGACCGGCGAAGGACCGCTTGTGCGCGATATCGATGGTGAAGCGGCGCGCGTTCCCGGCCTATTTCAGGCGGCGTTGTTTAGGGCTAGGCTGGGACGAATTCGGCTTTCCGGACACGCACTCGCTGGCGGGAGCAGACAAAGATTATTACGCTCTGCTGGCCATGGACGGCGACGATATGGGCGGGTGGCTGTCGGGGGAGAAATCTCCGCTGGTGGAGGAGATTCTGCACCCGAAGATGCTCGCTTGGCAGCGCAGGCAGCCGGGAACGGAGCGAGCGCTTCAGCTTAGACGCCCGGTGTCGCCGGCGCTGCACGCCTCGATCAGCGAAGCGCTGACCCGGTTTGCCGTGGAGAAGGTTCCGGCGGTGGTGGAGCGTCACGGCGGACGGGTGATTTACGCGGGCGGCGACGACGTACTGGCGGCATTGCCGGTGGAGCGAGCCGTCGCCTGTGCAGGAGAATTGCGGCAAGCTTTCCGGGATGAGGAAGCGATGGGCCGCCGGGCGACGTGTTCCGCAGGGCTGGTGGTAGCGCACGTCAAGGAGGATCTCCGTTACGCGTTGGAGGCCGCGCGGCGGGCCGAACAGCAGTCGAAAGCACGGGGCAAGGACCGCATTACCGTTGCGGCCCTGCGCCGCAGCGGTGAACATTCTTACAGCACATGCTGCTGGGACTATCTGGCTTCATTCCAGCGACAGGTGGAGGAGTTCGGCGAGCGAGACCGATCCGACCGGTGGACGTATGTGCTCTGGCGGCAAATGGCTTGGCTGGAGGGCTTGCCGCCGGAAGCTTTTCGGACTGAAATGACACGACTGCTGGAGCACGGCGAGAAGACCGGCGACCCGAAGGACTGGTTGACAGATCTGGAGGCGTTTTTGGCGGCGGGGGGAAGCGCCGCGGAATTTGTGGCGCTGGCGCAGACAGCGAGTTTTCTGGTGCGAGGGAGGGGAACGAAATGACCACCGTGGGCATTCGAATCCGGCCGCTGGATCTGCTTTTTTTCCGGGGAGGAAGGCCTTTTGAAGCCGCCATGCGGGGTGACGGAGGGCTGCCGGGGCCGCAACAATTTGCGGGCTTGATCCGCACGGTGCTGCTGACATCCGCCGGAGCCGACTTCGGCGCAATGCGGAGCGCAAGGTCGTTGAGGGAGGCGTTCCGGGCGGCGGGAGCCGAATGGGTGGCGAGCGTGCGCATGCGCGGCCCTTTTCTGGCTGAGGAGCGGAATGGACATATCCGCCCGGTGGTAGCCGTACCGGCGCACTTGGAATGGGAGGGCACGGGGTGGCAGCCGCTGTTGCCACTGGCGCCTGAGATCGGGCTGCCGGGATGGTCGCCTCCGCTAGAAAGGATGCGCCCGCTGTGGCGCAAGCACCGCACCGGGAAGCGGAAGGACGCCCCGGCATTCCTGGCCTGGGAAGGCATCGAGGCGTGCCTCCGGGGAGAAGCGGTGAGCGGGGCGCATGGCCGCCGGGCAGGGGATTTGTTCGTATGGGAAGAACGCACCGGCCTAAAGATCGACCCCGGACGGGGAGTGGGGGTGGAAGGCCAAATATACGGCACCATTAGCCTGCGCCTGCGGGAAGACAAAGGTGTGGTGTTCTACGGGGAGGTGAAGCTGCCGGATGAGCGGGTCCAGCATCTCAAGCGCCCGCGTTTGACGCATTGGGGTGGGGAGCGGCATTTGGTGGAGCTGACGGTGGTGGAGGCGGTGCGCTGGCCGAGCGTGGAAGAATCGGACCGAGCCGTTTGGCTGGCGGTAGCGCCCGGTTTTCCGAAGGATGGGGCCATTCCGGCGGCGGTGCGCACTTCCGCACTGCGCGGCGCGGCGACTCGGCCGTGGTCAGTTTCAGGCTGGGACCTGGCGCGGGGCGGTCCCAAACCGACTCGTTTTGGAATTGACGCCGGGAGCGTGTTCTTTACCGAAGGTCTCCCAGAGGGTGAGATCACGCTGACGGACGGTGAAGAAGATGCAGCCATTGGTTACGGATTTTGTTTGAAAGGAGCATGGAGTTATGCCCGCTGAATGCAAGGGCGCCATTTTGTGGATTCACAGCATCACCGCGATGCACCCGGGTTCCGGCACGGCGCTGGGCGCCGTGGATCTTCCGGTGCAGCGCGAACGGCACACGGACTGGCCGGTGATACCCGGCTCATCGCTGAAAGGGGTGTTGCGCGAGGCGCACACTCGCGGAGGCGACGAAGCGGCGACCATCCGTTTGTTTGGCTCGCCGGACGACAAGAACGCCTCAGCCGGAGCACTGAGTTTCACCGACGCCCGGCTTCTGTTGTTCCCTGTCCGCAGCCTGAAAGGCGTATTCGCGTGGGTGACGTGCCCGCAGGCGCTGCGCCGCTGGAGGCGGGACGCGGGACTCGTGGGGGTAGAGGTAAAATTGCCGGATCCGCTGGCCGTGGAAGAGAACCAGGCGTTGGTGCCACAGGGTTGCCCCTGCCTGGATAAGGATAAGAATGAACTGATCCTGGAAGAGTTCAAATTCGCGGCCGAGATTGTCAAGGATGGCGCCACGGTGAAGCCGCAACCGATCCAGGGGGACGACGAGCGGCGGGTGGTCATCCTGAACGATTCCGATTTCACTCACTTTGCCCGGCACGCCACCGAGGTCACGGCGCGCATCCGCTTGAAGCAGGAAACGAAGACGGTGGAGGAGCGCGCCCTGTTCTACCAGGAATTCATACCCGCCGAGGCGGTGTTCTACTCGCTGGTGGCTGAAGCGGAGCGCGAGGCGGGCGCGCTGTCCGAGTACACGGCTCCCGGGCATGCGCAGATCGGCGGGGAGGAGACCACGGGCAAGGGACTGTGCCTGCTGGCGCTGGAAAGGGGGAAATGACCATGGCGCTTCAAACGTTAGGGCAAGAAAGAGCGCGGCACGCTTGGGAGGAGGTGGAACGGGCGCTGCGAGCAGGCGGCGACTTCAATAAAGACTTCGCGGACCAAGCCAAGAAGATGCCGATGCGCATCCGGACCGCCGGGCTGGCGCACACGCTGGCTTATTTGCGGGCGAAAGATCAGGGCAGGCAGGTGCGCGAAGCGCTGGAGAACTGGATCAACCGGCAGCGTCCGCCGGCGCAGGGACAGCCGAAGGCGCTGGTGGAGCGCTGCATCCGGGAAGACAGTGCTTTCCTGCGCTGGGCTACGGCGGAGGCACTGGCCTATCTGGAGTGGCTGACGCGTTTTGCCGACGCGCGCAAGAAGCAGGAAGCCAAAACGGAGAGCTGAGCCATGAGCTTGCACCCTGGTTTGCTGCTGGACAAGCAGCACGATCCTTGGCCTGTGGACAAGAAGGAGCAGGCGGAATTCCCGCGAATGGTGCTTCAGCAGGTAGCCGGGCAAGCGGAGCCGGCCGGGTTGCTGGCATCCAAGCGCAAGTTGTGGCAGGCGGCGCAGGGAGAAGGAGCGATCCGCTGGCAAGCGCAGACCAAGGCGCCACTGGCGCTGCACCTGTCACGCGCCACGGCCTTTGAGAACGCGGGGCTGTGCCTTCATCCGCTGTACGGTTTTGCGTACTTGCCGGGCAGCGGGCTGAAAGGCATGGCGAGGGCCTTCGCCCTGACCGTACAAGGAATCAAAGAGACGGAGCGCGACTTCGAGCTGGTGTTTGGGCGGGAGGCGGAGAAGGAAGAAGAAGGCGCGGCGGGCTATGTGGTGTTTCATGATGCCTGGCCGGTGAGCTGGCCCAAGCTGGAGGTAGACATTGTGAACTGCCACCACGGCGCCTACTACCGGGAAGGCGAGCCGCCGGAGGACTGGGAAGACCCGGTGCCGGTAAACTTTCTGGCCGTCAAGCCCGGCGCGCGGTTCGAGTTTGCGCTCTCGCTGCGCCGGCCGCATGAAGAAGGCGCGCGGTTGCTGGAGCTGGCGCGCGGGTGGCTGGCGGGGGCGCTGGCGGTGTTGGGCGCAGGAGCCAAGACGGCGGCGGGGTACGGGCGCTTTGGGACTGGGGGGCAGCCGCGGCCGCCGGTTGACGGCAGGCGAGCGGAATTTGAATGTACCTTGCGTTTGGTGAGCCCCGCCTTCCTGGCGGGAGCGAACCAGGGCCGCGAGGATTGCCGGCTGCGGGGCGCAAGCATGCGTGGCTTGCTGCGCTGGTGGTGGCGGGCGCTGCACGCGGGCGCAGTTCCGGTGGAGGAGATGCGGAAGCTGGAGGGGCGCATTTGGGGAACCACGGAAGCCGCTTCGGCTGTGCAAGTGGAGATCGAACCGCTGGGAGAGGCGCAGGTGGTACAGTGGACGAAACCGCCTGGTGACCAGCCGGCACCGGGGCGTTTCTATCTGGCCTACGGCATGGAGGGGAATCCAAAGGCAAACCGCCCTGCGCGCTACTTTATCAAGCCGGGGATGAAATGGCGGCTGCGGCTGAGCGCGCGCGGCGCGCCGGGGCTTACGGCGGAACAGGTGCGAGACCACGCCGTGGCGGCGCTGTGGACGCTATGCCGGATGGGCGGGGTGGGCGCAAAATCGCGGCGGGGATTCGGCTCGGTTTCGATCGAATCGCCCAGCCGGAGGTTGCCGGACAAGTGGAACGAGACATTCTCGATGGTTGGAATCCACGCCATTCCCGAACATCGGAAGCCGCAGTCGCCCTCTGTTTTGGAGCTGAGCACGAAGATGTTGGATCTGAGAGCGAAAGACGCGATGGCGGCACTGGACCGATTGGGAGCCGCGTACCGGGCGTTTACCTCGGGCGAGAAGCACAAGCCGGAGAAGGTGGCATTGGGGCTGCCGCGCTTGATCCACCGGCGGCCGAACCAAGAAAAGCTGCTTCACCCGGCGGACGAGAAGAAGTACTCGCGGCACGCCTCGCCGCTGCATTTCCGGCTGGTGGAGACTCCGCAAGGCTACGTAGTGCGTGTTTCGGCGCTGCACAGCCCGCATTTGCCGGACCTGGCCACCAGCAAGGCGTATTTAGAGAAGTGCATGCATCGCATGGAGGAGTTTCTGAAACATGGGAAATAGAGCGCTGTTGATGACGGTAGGCACGGGCACGGCGGAGCAGGAGGAGGAGACTTTGTTCACGCCGTTCCGGAAGTCCATCGAGAGCGGCGAATGGCAACTGGTGGTGTTGTTTCCCTCGCAGGTTACCGAGCCCAACGCCCGAGCGATTGCCGAGCGCCAAAAGGGCCGGGTGCCAGTGGAGGTTTGGCCGTTGCGCCAGAGCGGAGACGAAGAGAGCGTGGATGCCTGTTTCACGCAGTTTACCGAAGCGATCAGGGAGCTGGAAGCGCGCGATTTTGAAGCGCAAGGCATGACGGCCGATTACACCCGCGGCACCAAAGCCATGTCGGCGGCGCTGGCGCTGGCAGCGGTGAGCGAGGGGGTGGGCGTGCTGCGCTACGTGGGAGCCACCAAACGATTGCCCAACGGCATGGCGGCGCCCGGTCATGAGAAACCGTCGGACATTCACCCGGAGTCAATTTTCCGCAACCGCGAGTTGCAGTTGGGGTTGGACTTCCTGCGCCACGGGGATTTTGCCGCCGCGGCGCGGTTGTTTCCGGGTGGAGACAGGAGGAGGCACGCCGGACCCTGGGAGAGCGACATCCGGTGGCTTCAGTGGTGCGCAGGGTTCTGGGGCGCGTGGGACCGCTTTCATTACCGGACGGCGGAAAAGCAACTGGGAGCCCTGCCTGGTGAGGAGCGTGCCGGCTGGGTGGACGAATTTTTGCCCGGTGAGGAGCAAAAGGCACTGCTGGCGATGCTGGCGGGGCCGGAACCCGGCGAGCAGGCTAAGGAAGAGCGGGCGGCGCAGTGCCGGGCGATCGCCGCCGACTTGCTGGCCAACGCGCGGCGCCGCTTCATGCAGGGGCAGTTCGAAGAGGTGCTGGTGCGAGTCTACCGGCTGCTGGAAATCGCCGCTCAGGAGCGCCTGTTCGCGTGCGGCTATAACGCCGAATACATGGACGCGAAGGATCCGGTGGTTGCCGCATGGGTGGAGCAGTCCGGCTACCGGGCTCAGCCGGACCAGAACGGGCGGTTCAAGTTGGGCCGTGAAAAGTGCGCCGAGTTTCTCCAGTATCTGGGCGAGAGCATAGCAACCCGGCTGCGGGATACGAACTGGCTGGGGGGCTTTAATCCGGTGGCCAGAAACCGGTCGGTGCTGGTGCATGGCTATCGCTCCCGAACCGAGGGGCAAGACAGGCTTATCGGGGCGAGTTTGGAGGCGATGGAAGAATTTTTGAGGACCGAGCTGGAGGATTTCGGCCGCTTAATGGAAGCGGCGCGGTTCCGCTTTTTGAAGGAATGAGCCGTGGGAGCGCCGGCGCAGTACAACTGGCTGACGGGCGCCTACGAGGCGCCGGCAGTCCAGCTCCGGTTGGAGATCCAGTGGGTACCAGAAAGCGGCGAGTGGCAGGCTGAGGCTTTAGAGGGGGTTCTGCTGCTGGCCACCGAAACCGGCACGCAGTTGCTGGTATCGGGCCGAGGGTTGAGCTTGGGCAAGCACAGCGAACGGTTGACCATCAAGAGGCACCGGCGCCTGTGTGGAGAGATACCGCTGTTCCGCTTGCAGGAAGTGGTAGTGATGGGGCGGGGCATCTCCGTGTCGAGCGACCTGATCGAGGAGGCGTGCGCCCGCGGTATCCGCATGGGGTTCACTGCGCTGAACGGACGCCCGCTGGCCTTGTTGACCTCGCCGTATTTGACGGCTACGGTGGAGACGCGCAAAGCGCAACTTGCGGCGACGGGCAATGAGCGCGGTGCGCAGTTCATTCGCTGGCTGGTGGCGGGCAAACTGCGCAACCAGGAGAAAGTGCTCCGGTATTTCGGCAAGAGCCGGGAGGGCGAAGCGGCGAAGGCCATGACGGATGCCGCCGCCGGGATCAGAGTGTTGCGCCGGAAGGCGCTGGGGTTGGAGGGGGCAACGCCGGAGGAGATCCGCGCGCCGGCCATGGGATTGGAAGGGGCGGCGGGCAGGCTTTACTGGGGCGCGCTGGCCAAGACGCTGCCGCGGGGGTTAGGTTTCCACGGCCGCACGGCGGAGTCACCTGTAGACGGTGTGAATTGCGCTTTAAATTTTGGGTACGGCATTCTGTACTCGCATGTTTGGGGAGCGGTGATGAATGCCGGGCTTGAACCGTTTGCAGGTTTTTTGCACACGGACCGTCCGGGGAAGCCGTCGCTTGTGCTG
>Ga0101944_10003880_pt1 | contig 19736 bp, 17 predicted proteins | sample DewCreD2012metaG_FD_75245 | JGI IMG/M metagenome (GOLD analysis project Ga0101944, IMG submission 75245) | Hot spring sediment bacterial and archeal communities from British Columbia, Canada, to study Microbial Dark Matter (Phase II) - Dewar... ... | reverse complement strand
CGCGGCTTCGCAACATGCGCACATTCTAAATCATGGCGCGGCGCCACGGGAAGCGGAAACAGAAAAGCGGAGCAAAGGCGGAGGAAAAGATTGACGCATAGGGCACAGAGAGCGCCATGGATGCAAAGGAATAGGGTATAAGGAGGGGTGCCATATGGTTAAATATGATGCGCCGGTGTCCTGCTCCAAGGGCCCGGGCGGCTTCTATGTAGGTTTCTTCTTTAATCTGGAATGCCATGGACCGAACCGTCATGACCGATCCGGGCCAGAAGAAGATAACCATAACACCGATGAGAAACCATATACTGGGCTTAAATACAGCGGATACCACAATCAGAACCGGTAACAGCGGAATAGATACAAAAATTTGATAGATGAATTGCATGATGGTATCAACAATCCCGCCATAGTAGGCTGAGATGATGCCATAAAAGACGCCGATTAAGACAGAAACGGCGGATGTAAAGAGGCCGATGAAGAGGGCCCATTTCAGGCCTGCAATAAGCCCGGAGAAAATATCCCGCTTCATGTTGTCGGTTCCCAGGATGCCCGATACAGAACCCGTTACAACTAGCCGGGTGTCTTGTATTGCAAATTGTTCCTGGTTAATAACTTGTGCTTTAACAATAAACCGGTATTCCCCTTTCAGGGCTTCGAAGGAATCCGCCATGCCTTGCCTGGCTTTGTTAAAGAGAATGTCCGTACTGCGGATACTGCCCGAACTGACCCGGGAAAGATTTTCCGAAGTTTCATGCAGTTTTAAAAATGCAAAGAGGCTGTTCTTGCTGTCATTGTTAAGGGAAAAACGAACTTCCGTTGGAACGTCACTTTCAATATATTTTTGAGATAATTGGATGTCCGTTCCATCGGGCCGCTCAACCAGAACGGTGAACGGGACAGACCCCTTAATAGTACTGTGAATAATAATATCAAGAGGGGCCTTATCGGCGGTAAAGCGATAGGTAAAGCTTTCCTGAACAAAGGAATTTCCTTCGGTATCGGTTACTGTTTCCTTTAGGCCCTTGTTCAGATTAAGGGTTCGGGCCGCCTTTTTAGCGGCAAACAGGTTAGTCCACACGGGGGCGGCATTGGTGGGATTATCCTGCCAATAGGTGATATCCCGCCAGCGGGTATTCGCTTCTTTAAACGGAAGCAGAGGGGCTTCGAAGATGGTGATTAAAAGAAATAAAATAAGCAGGGTAAGCCCTACAAGACCGGAGCCTTCCCGTCTAAATTCGGCCCAGAAATCCCGGAACCAAAATCCAAGATCCTTTAATTTCATGCTTTGCCTCCGACTTTGATGCGGGGATCCAGGAAGCCATAGGTCAGGTCTAGAATTACCAGCCCGGCTTGATACAACCCGATAGTAATAGCCAGGTCACCCATTAAAACTGGAATATCATTCTGTTGTACCGCAATCCAATACAGGTTTCCCAAGCCAGGCCAGGAAAAGATTCCTTCGAAAATTATGGAGCCAGAGATGGAACCCAAGAGTGATAGGAGTGACATGGTAATGAGGGGCGGGGCGGCAGTTCTCAGGGTGTGACCAAAGAGCACACTGTTTTCCGGAATACCCCGAGCCCGGGCAGCCATAATATAGTCTTCCTGGAGGATCCCCAAAACAATATTTCTGACAACAAAAGCTAATCCCCAGAAACCGATAAGCACCAGAGTCAGCATAGGCAGGGCTGTGTGCCAGAGCATATCAAGTATATACATGAACCCTTCCGGAGCAGGAACTGAATGCACCCCGCTAGAAGGAAATATTTTCACCGTATAAACAAAAAACATAATCAGAATCATGGCAAGCCACCAGGTGGGCATACCATACACGATCATTGTAATGAGGCTTGTGGACTTATCCAAATTGCCCCCAGGCTTTTGTGCTTTTTTAAGCCCCAGATAAATACCAATCAGAATTTCGAATACCGCCGCAACGGTAAAAAGGATGAGGGATCGTGGAATGGCTTCGGCGATGATAGTAAGTACATCCCGTTCACCCTTGGACGACTTAATAATTGTGGATTTCCCAAATCTAAAAGTAATGGTATCTATTGCCCGATATATAATCCGTTCCCAAATAGGCCGATCGAGTTTGTAATTTTTAATTAATTTTTCCCGCCGTTCACTCTGAAATTTCTGAAGGGCTGTCGTGTTAGTGTTTTTTAACCGCATCGATTCAAGACGGACCTGTTCTTCGATCTGGGACCGCATAGTTGTCTCTACAACCGAATTGAACAGGGCGGACATGATAAAAATTAAAAGCGCATACATGAATAATCCTTTTAATATGCGCTTTGTGGCAAACCACTTATACATATAAACCTCTTTGAGCTTGGGAGTTTTCAAAATGCAGATACATTTTGAAAGAGGCTCATTACCTGGATGTGTAATGAAAGAAAAGCCAGGGCAAAAAAATAGCAGTTTTTTTGCCCTGGCTCAAGTGCTATAGGGGGAGGCGCTCGGAGCTTACCCCTATAACATAAAGGTTACGGAAGCAGTACCAAAGAGGTGGGAACTACAGAGGGTGCTTCGGTGCTGAAAGCAGACTGAACCACAAGGGTGTAGTTTCCTTCCTTCAGTGCGCCAAGATCCTTAGCAGGAATAACTGCCTGGAAAGACCCATCTTTTACGTGCTTTGCGGTATAAATCTTTTCAACGCCATCGGCAAGGACAAGCGTAGTGGTAACCTTGGCTTTGTTATCCGCAGGCGTTGCTGTATCTGCCGGGTACTGGACTGCGGAAACCGCCACATCAATGGTCACATCCTTAGCCTTGGAAGCTGTCGCAGGCAGCTTTACCTCATCAATCCGGGTAAGGGTGGTCTTGAGCTTGTTGGGCCAGTAATCAGCCTTATAAGGATAGCTGTCGCGGAATGAGGAAAGTTCTACATAATTTGCGTTATAGTCGACCTTGCTGATAAAGAAGGGGCCATTGGAAATGTAGGCATTACCATAGGTATCGATGAACTTAATGGCCGCATTATACCGGGCTACCGCTTCTTCAGGTTTTACCCACTGCTTAATCGAGTCCGGTACATATTTTGCTTCGGCAAATTCCTGCAGTTTCGCCTTTATATCCGCAACGCAGGTGGGATTGATCACATCCACCTCGGTAAAGGCCGGGTCAGAGCTGAAGGAGTAGACTGTGCCGCTCTTGGAGCCGTCGACTACCATCTTGGCCAAAGCTTCGGTGATTTCCCAGGAAACCAGGGTTTGCCGGCCGGGGTTGCCTGCCTTGGGAGTGGGTACGCCATTGGCTGCCACACGGGCGGCATCCATGGGCCAGTTAAAGTCATAGTAAACGGTAAAGGAGCCATCCTTGTTAACCACAGCGCCTTTAGAAATCGGAAGAGTGGCTTGATATTGCGATGCATAACCTTCGTCATAGTACAGATCGTCTTCGCTGTCTTTGTTGGCCCATTCATAGGTAAAGGCCGTAGCATACATAAGGTCTGCAATCGTTACGGGCTGTCCTGAATGCCATTTGCCATAGATATAGGAGCTGGTAGCTTCTGAATAGGACGTAATTTTGTCGTTCTTCACATAATCATACTTGCCGTCTCCTACATCCTTGTACTCTACACCGGATTCCCACTGCTTCGTTTTGGAATTGTAAATGGTTGCTTCCTTGGGAACGGAAATCTTGCCAACCGGTTTTCCCTCAGGACCAGCTTCTACTTTGGTTTGAATCTTTTTTTCGTCCCATTTTACCCGAAGGGGTGTGTCGGCCGCATCGTTGGGGGCTTCGAAGGTAGAAGGATCGGTACAGGCTTCGATAATAGCGGCACTATAGACATCGCTGAAGCCATCCACACCAACGGGATCCCAGGCACTCATAAAGAGACCGCCCCGGGCAGAATACTGGGTAACCCGCAGAACCTTTTCACCCTTATCATTGGGTTTTACATCGGCGGACCGAACTGACCAGTTATTAAGACCATCGCCGAGGCCGTAGAGCATCCTGTTGTTAAAGCGGCCCTTGTTGGCCACATAGTATTGCATTTGGCTAACCAGGTAAATCCGAACCGCTTCCTCAAGGCCGAGCTTGGTTGCCTTAAGATTGTCGGTCCAGTATTCATCACTGGTCAGGAACCAGCCGTTGTAGCTCTTCTGGGCCAGCCGGTCAATTTCATCATTCTTGTAGTTCCAGAAGCCTTCGGTAGCACCGCCGGGCATATAGCCGTAATAGGGTGCATACATCTGGGATATGGTAACATCCCACCAGCGGCGGGTAGCACCGGCACCCCAGCCTTCGGTGTACATGGACCATTCATAGTCTGCGGGGTCACCAAAATAGACCAATTTGCCCGCCTTGGAGCGATCATAGAGAAGCCGTTCAACCTTAAGTCCTGCTTTTTCAAGCTGGTCTGCAATATAGTTACCTGCGGGGAGCCGGCCTGCAGGATCATCCACCCGGATAACGAAGCGGATCGTGACGGGTTTGCCTTCGTAGGTCCAGAACTGGCCGGATTTCACCAGTTTGCCCTTATTTTCGGGCAGAGCTGCGGCGGCTTCCATAGCCTTAGTTATATCTTCGATAGCTTTTTTTTCATTGCCCTGGGCGGTCATACCCAGGTTTGCCGCAACCAGGTTGTATTTATAAGTTCCGGGCTGACCAGGCGTCATGGGGGTCATCATCGGTTCACCGGTGCCCTGCAGGACCTCATCGACCAGTTTTTTTCGGTCAATGAGCCAGTTTAAAGCATAGCGAACTTCGCGGATTGCCAGGGGATTAAAGACCTTTTTACCATCTTTAAGGGTGTGTACATAAGGTGCCTGATTGGGAATGGGGTTGGTTAAGAGTGACCATGAGCCGGAGGGGACCGCATAAACGTCCAGCTTGGCTAAATCGTTCTTATCGATACCCTTGTAGGTACTGCCGTTTAAGCCGGTAAAGAATACATCGGTTTTGCCTTCTGCGGTATCCTTAATTGCTACGGTTTGATCCATGACCACATTGTAGATAACCTTATCAACAATGGGTCCCATTTCTTTACTGCCGCTGGCGGTACCGCCACCGCCGCCGGAACATGCTGCCAAAAGTACAACGGAAGCACCCAGGGCTACAAACAACCTTTTCTTCATGTGTTCCTCCTGTGAATCATTTATACTGCAGTTTAGTACGGCACTGAACGATGCAGAGCCGTATTTTGCAATATGCATATCATTGCTATTCTGTATCAATAGTTACAAAATGTAAATAATCTATGAGATATTTTTTAGTTGAACTTCAGCTCCTGACAAATCTTAAGATTTGTATCATACTCTAGTCATGAATGATCGATTCAAACGGTTCAATTCAGGCAGGGCAAACTTTTTTTTGGTGGCCTTTATTGCCCTGGTCCTTGCCGGGGCGGTGCTTAAAATTACCGCAACGGTAGTGCTGCCCTTTATTATCGCCATATTACTCGCTTTTATTCTGGACCCTATCGTGGGAGCCTTAGAAAAGCTCCATATACCCCGGGCTCTGGCAATCATTATCATTATTATAAGTATAGGTTTGGTGCTCTATTTAACGGGGCTTATCCTCTTTAGCTCCGGCAAAACAATTTTGTCCCAGTATCCCCGCTATGAAAAACGGTTTCTGGAAATTTACAGTTGGATTGCGGGGCTTTTTGGACTCCCCTATGATGAACACAGTACCTTTATAGAAAATATATGGGGCCAGTTGGGGGTGCGAAACCAAATACGGGATTATACCCTATCATTTACAAATGGATTTATAGATTTCTTAAAAAGTCTTGTAATGGTGCTGCTCTTCATGGTGTTTCTATTGCTCGAATCGGCCCATCTGGAAGAAAAAATAGCAATAGCCTTTGAAAATCGCTTTTCCGGCAAAATCAGAAGCATCGTAGATGCAATAGTCCTTCAGGTGAGCCGTTATTTAACCATTAAATTTTTTGTATCCCTTGCTACAGGCATTCTGGCAGCCCTGGGCCTGGCTTTGCTCGGGGTCGACTTCTGGTTAATCTGGGGGATTATTTCATTTATTATGAATTTTATTCCCACCATAGGCAGTATTGCCGCCAGCGCCGGGGTTACCCTCTTTGCGCTCCTCCAGTTCTGGCCCCATGGCTGGCCTGTGGCAGGGGCCTTTGCGGTGATGCTGCTGGTTAATTTTATTATTGGCAATGTCCTGGAACCCCAGATACAGGGGGACAACCTGGGCCTTTCACCCTTTGTGGTCTTGGTATCCTTATTAGCCTGGGGCTGGCTTTGGGGCTTTGCCGGCCTTGTTTTAGCGGTCCCCATGACAGTCATAGTAAAAATAATATGTGAGCACATTCCCATTCTGGAACCGGTAGCCATACTTATCGGTTCCTATAAGGATTTCCAGAAATATAAGCCAAAAAAGGCTAATGAACTATTACCTCAGGTGGATGAACCTAAGCTTGATGAGGAGTGAGCCCCTTATGGATTATGAACAAACAGTTTCCTTTCGCCGTTCTGCCTTATATGAGCGGCTGTATGTCCAGTTACAGAGCCTTATTTCCCAAAAGTCTCCCAATCTTATTGCCGGTATGGCAACTATGGCGGCCCTTTTGCATGGGAAGCTGCAGCACCATTTCTGGACTGGATTCTACTTTGTCGCCGGAGAGGATGAACTCCACATAGGACCCTATCAGGGAGCGGTGGCCTGTCAGGTCCTGAAGGGCAGGGGCGTTTGCCTTGCCTGCGTCCGGTCAGGAAAGCCCGTGATTGTACCCGATGTAGAAGCTTTTCCTGGACACATTGCCTGTGATTCCCGGTCTAAAAGTGAAATCGTCATCCCCCTGAAAAAAGATGGCCGGGTCCTAGCCGTTTTGGATATCGATTCGGATAAACTTGCCCAGTTCGATGAAGGGGATGCGGAGCATCTTCAGCGCATAGTCGATTTGCTTATCCCTTTGCTGTAAGGACAATTCAAAAATGTATAATGTTGTAGCCCCCATATCATCCCTTTTTCTGTGAAATTACAGTAAAAGTGAATTATACTGTAATTATGGTACCGAAAGGGGGATATTATGAAGCGGGCTATATCTTTATTGTTTTTATTTGTTTTGAGTGTAGGAATTCTCACTGCCCAGACAGCTCCAAAACGGGTTTTGACCCAGGCGAAATTGGATAAGTTTCTTACAGACTTACCCAAAATATCTAAGGAACTGGCAAAATATTCAGATAAATATGACCAGGAATTTGGTGTGGATTCTCCTGAGATGGCGGAATCCTTTAGCCAGTTTACCGTGCCCGACGTAGCCGCCATGTTTAAAGCTATTCAGGCTGACACCCAGGTTAAGGCCATGCTTGCAAGATATGGCTGGAATGACTTTTGGGAAGTTTACGGTGCGGTTCTTTCTGGCTATTTTATCCTGCTTTTCGAAGATATGGCTGCCCAGATGAATTCTGCAGAATTTAGCAAGTCCATAGAAAAAAGCAAAGCCGCATATAACAAGGATGACTACCAGCTGATTAAAAAGAACCAGGGGAAAATACAGGCAGCTTTTGAAAGCTTAGAAGAAGAATAGAAATATCAATTCCCTCTTACCCAGGGTACCCAGGGGCAAGAGGGAAGGCTTGTTATTTCTTTTTCAGGAGGGCAGCAAAGGGGTTGTAGGTGTCTTCTGTATCTCCATCGGCCACATATTTCTGAGAGAGGGCTTCTTCTTCCTCGGAACTGGCCGGTTTCAGTGAAATACGTTTGCGACTTTCATCAACCTCGAGGACGAGCACTCGTAAAGTCTGGCCGAGTTTGACTGCGTCCTTTACATTGTTGTACTTGCCGCCGCTTCGGAGTTCAGAAACATGTACCAGGCCGTCCAACCCCGGTTCCAGGCTTACAAAGGCCCCGTAATCGGTAATCCGTGCAACCCTGCCGGTATGTTTTGAGCCTACTGGGAATTTCTTTGCTGCATCTGTCCAGGGGTCTTCCAATAGGCTTTTCATGCTTAAGGTTATGCGTTCGTTCTTCCAGTCCAGTTTTATAATTTCTGCCCGGATTTCCTTGCCCACCTGCAAAACTTCTTGTATGTTTTCTACCCGTTCCCGGCTAATTTCCGATACTGGGATGAGGCCCTGTACTCCGCCCAGGTCTACAAAGGCACCGAAGTCCTGCACCGATTTTATGGTGCCCGTAATAATGCTATGTTCTTTAAGGGTTTCTTTAAGTTTATCAATTTTTTCTTGCTGAAGGGCCTCTTCTATGGCCCGGTTGGACACAATGAGGTTCCGGCCATTATCCTTGTATTCCTGAATGATGAAAGTCAGGTGTTTTCCTACCCAGTTTGTCCCTTCTTCTGTCCGTTTCAGTCCCATCTGGGAATAGGGGCAGAAGGCCCGGGCCTCACCGATTTTTACCTCATAGCCGCCTTTAATTTCCTTTTCTACAACCCCTTCGACGGGGATTTTGTTTTTATAGGCCTCTTCCAGGATGGCCGTATCTAACTTGTCCCCGCTGATTCGGGTGGTAAAATGGAGCTCTCCGTTTTGTGCTTTAAGAAAAAATGCCTTGATAGGATCCCCTTCTTTAAGGGTTAGCTCGCCATTTTTATCAACTAACTCAGCCCTATCTAAAATGCCTTCGCTTTTTCCATTCAGTTCCAAAAATATTGTGTCATTTGAAATTGAAACAATCCGGCTTTCTACCATCTGTCCCGGCTGAAATTGGGTTCGGTTTTTGCTTGTACTATTCATGTAATCTGCAAAACTGTTTCCTGCTGGGTTCCCTTCACGTTTCGCCATCGTTCTATTGCTCCCTCATTGGTTTGGTAAGAAACAAGTATACCAGAAAAAGCAGAACGGCGTAATACAGAACAAGGGGTAGTTTTTACACAAAAGGGGTAATTAATTCCCGACAAAATACTCTAAGAAGAATTTCCTTAAAATTGAAAGGGGTATAGTAGGGGCTTTTTGATTTCTTAATTCTTTCATATAAATAGATTTAAAAATTTTATTCAGTTTTATTTAATATTATATATAATTTGGCATGGTAATTGCTATATTATAAAAGTCATATAGTATGACAGGAGGTTTTTATGAATAAGATGGTACCTGTTACCATAGCAATTTTAATGGTATCCCTTGGCGGACTTGTTTTTGCGCTAGATAGCGGAAACAATCAGACCCTATACGGCAATAGTGCAGCGAAGGCTGACACAACGCTCACACTGCAGGATATGTTAACCTATGCCATACAGGACGAATATCTTGCCCGGGCAGAATATCAGGGTATAATAGCTCAATTCGGCACTATTCGGCCCTTCAGTAACATCATAGAAGCAGAAGGCTCCCATGTTTCGTGGCTGGAACAGGCTTTTAAGAATTATAAGCTTCCCATCCCCAAGGATGAAGCAAAGGCCTATATTCATGTGCCTGCTACCTTAAAAGAAGCCTATGAAGCGGGTGTCCAGGCTGAAATTAATAATATTGCCATGTATGACCGATTCCTTGCGTCTCCCCTTGTTCAGGACCCAAAATATACTGATCTTAAAACATTATTTACCAATTTGCGGAATGCCTCTAAAAATCATCTCGAGGCTTTTAAAAACCAGCTAAATCGGTTCTAGCAGCCTTTCGGACTTGTCTGTTTCTAAAAGTACCCAGCTTATCGAATTTTAGGCCCCCTACTGGAGGGCTAAAAATGCTGTTAATGCGGCCATGAAGCCCTCGGGTTTTTCTTCATGGGGTAGGTGTCCAGCATCTTTAATAATTCCCCCCTTGAATTTCTGCAGAGAAGTAGTATATTTACACAATAGGTGAGTAATATGTGTAATATGGGGGTGCTATGGCGGACCTTACCAAAGAACGGATCCTTACAGCGGCTCAGAATATTTTAAAACAGCGGGGAGCCGAATACCTTACCATGGAGAGTGCCGCCGAACTGGCAGGGGTAAGCCGGAAAACCGTATATAACCATTTTCAGAATCGCTTTGAGCTTTTTGATGCTGCGGTGGCCCATTGGATGCGCCATGTGTTGGACGGGGTGGAGGGCATAGCTGCCAATGGGAATCTTCCTTTTATAGAAAAACTGAACGCCATTGTGGACCGTGGATTTCGGGACCTTCGGGAAGGGGGACGCATCATAGGCAGACCCCGGCAGGAAGTGCTGGATCCTGGGGAGCTTGCTTTGCGGAAAAGTCTGCAAAGTTCTCTGGAACAGCTTATCCATACGATTGTACTGGATGCAGCCCGTTCAGGTTACATTCGCAAGGAGTTTACGGCAGAACAGATCACCTGGATCATCATCAATATAATTACGGGAATTACGGTCTTGGATAATGTGGAGGACCGAAGTTTTTCCAAGGCTGAATTACTGCAGGATTCTCTGCGGGCGGTTGTGCTGGGGGTGCTGAGTCCCCTGGGGCTCGAGGTTATGCAAGGGTCTGCTTTGCTTTCTGGAAGGGCTGGTTTGGATGGCCAGCCTGGGGAGGCTTAGTTATCACTATGGATGCTAAAAAGGATACTAGCTATAGATATGTTTTTACACTGCTTCGGTGGACTTTACCCGTCATCATTGTGGTTGGGGCTTTTTTTGTGAGCCAGCAAATGGAGAAGGGCAGTAGGGCAGAAAAGAGCCAGAGTCCCATACCGGTGCGGGTGATGCGGCCCGAGTTTGGCGATCTGGTGAGAATCTTGAGTATCAATGGGTATGTAGAATCGGAGACCATGGTCACGGTGCTGCCCCTGGTATCCGGTGTGTTGCAGGAGTTGCCTGTTGATGTGGGCGATAGGGTCAGGCGGGATCAGGTTATAGCCCGTATCGATCCTGAACGGTTTCAGCTTCAGTTTTCCCAGGCTGAGACGGCCTATCTATCGGCGAAATCCACCTTTGAGCGGGTATCCCAGCTATACAAGGCCAATGCCACCAGCGCTCAAAATTATGAACAGGCTAAAGCCCAGTACGAGGCCTATCAATCCCAATATGAATTAGCCAAATTACAGCTTGAATATACAAACGTTAAAAGTCCCCTGGATGGGGTTGTCCTTAAGCGGCATCTCAGTGTGGGGTCCCTGGCCGCGCCGGAACGCCCCCTGGTGACCATTGCGGACCTTAAGAACCTCCGGATTCGCTGTCAAATTCCAGAACGGTACTATGCGGTATTCCAGCAGGCTCAAAAGGAAGGGGGAAAGAGTCTCCGCATCACGATTCGGCGCAGTGATGGTTCCTCCTATCCGGGGGTATTGCAGAGCGTCAGCCCTTATGTTTCTGCGGAAACCAAAAACTTCGAGGTGGTCATTACGGTGGCTTCTGCGGTGGATCAGTTGCGCCCCGGTATGTTTGTTACCAACACCTTTGAGTTATCCCGTATAAAAGATGTATATATCCTGCCGTTTACCGCCCTCGCCGGGGGTAACAGTCTTTGGTATGTGGATGAGGGCCGGGCGAAGCGGGCAGATTTTACGGTTACAGAGAGTAATGATACAGCCTTTGTTGTAGGGCCAGAATGGAAAGACCGGGACGTAATTATAGAAGGCTGGTATTTCCTGAGGGAAGGAAGCCCTGTGGTGGTAAGTCCATGATACTTTCTGACTTTTCGGTAAAACATCCGGCGATTATTGTCATTCTGCTGGCGGCTCTTTTGGTTTTTGCCATGCTTGCCCTGGGGGCTTTGAACACTGAAATGATTCCCCCGGTGACCATGCCAAAGGCCATTATTATTACCCGCCTTCCAGGAGCGGGTGCCCGGGAAATTGAACGGGATGTGACCCGGGTTATCGAAAACCAGATGGCAACCTTGCCGGGCCTTGCGGAGCTCAGTTCATCGAGCTATGCCTCCTATTCTTCGGTTACCCTGTCCTTTAATGCCTCGGTGAATGTCCGGGATAAGCTCCCCCAGATTCGGGAACTCTTAAATGGCATCCTCGATGACCTGCCAGAAAACATTGATGGCGCTCCGGTGATTTATATCATGGAGGCGGGCTCCTTTTTGCCGATTTTTTCTGTTCAGATTTCGAGCCCCATGGACCTGGAACGGCTTACGGCTTATCTCGAGGACCGGCTGGAGCCTTCGCTGGCCCGGATTGATGGGGTCTCAAAAATTAACCTGGTAGGGGGTGTTCACCAGGAAGCGCGTATCACCCTGAGGCTCGATGATCTGGCGGCCCGAAAACTTTCGGCCCTGCAGATTTACGAGGCCTTACAGTATAACAATCGGAACATTCCTGCCGGCAACGCCCTGTTCAGGGAACGGGAACTGTCCTTTACTGCATCGGGGGCCCTCGAAAATCTGGGAGACCTGGAAAATCTTACCGTGGGTTATGCGGACAATTCGCCCATCTATTTAAAAGATGTGGCCACCGTAGCCCTGGTGCAGGAAAACCAGGAATTCCGCGTCCGGTCCGGCGGCAAAAATTATATCATGGTAGATGTCTTAAAACGGGATGAGGGCAATACTATAAAAATTGTCACAGAAGCAAAAAAGGTTCTGGATGAGATACAAGGGGAATCTAACGGAACGGTTACCTACCAGGTCATCAGTGACCAGAGTGAAACCACCATGAGGTCCCTGGAAACGGTCATTTCTGCCGCAGTGAGCGGTTTATTGCTCACCATTCTTGTTATTTTACTGGTTCTGCACAACTTTAGGGCTACCCTTATTATCAGCCTTTCAATTCCCCTCTCAATTCTCTTTGCCATTCTCGGCCTCTATGCAACGGGCCGCTCCTTAAACCTGCTATCCCTTTCAGGGATGACCGTGGCCATCGGCATGATTGTGGATAATTCCATTGTGGTGCTGGAAACTACCTACCGGAAGTTTAAGCAGAGCGGGGACCGGAAAGAAGCGGCCCGAAAGGGGGCCGATGAACTGGGGGCGGCGGTGCTGGCTTCTACGATTACCAGTATCTGCGTCTTTGCGCCCCTCCTTTTCCTGAAAGGCATCATCGGCATCATCATGAATGACCTCTCCCTGGCCATTGTGTTTGCCCTGGCTGCCAGCGCCCTGGTGGCGGTGGTGGTGGTCCCCTGGCTGTCTTCGCTCATTCTGGCCGATGAGGACACCCTGAAACGGCCGGCCATTCTGACCCGCATAGAAAAAGCCATAGACCATGCATTGGATTGGCTCGAAGGGCAGTACCGACGCGGTCTTGCCTGGGTCCTGTCCCATAAACTGTTTACCATCGTTTTTTCTGTATCCCTTTTAGCAGGGTCCCTTCTTTTTATCAGCGCCCTTAAAATCAGCTTTCTGCCGCCGACTGACACCGGTGAGATTGAAATCTATATTCAAACGCCTCTGGGATATTCTCTGGACCGGACCACCGCCAAGGTTGATGAATTGGACCGGCAGGTGCGGGCCCTCGTGCCAGAGCTGGAAGCCGCGGTTTATTATGTAGGCTCCAGCAGTTCCATCACCGTTTCCGGTTCCCCTAATCTTGCTTATGGCAAGCTCCGGCTGGTACCGAGCGAAAAACGGAAACGGACCGTCCAGGAACTCATTCCCCTCCTGCAAAAGACCCTTTCAGAATCCTTCCCCGATGTGGATGTTACGGTCCTGAACGGCGGTTTCGATGCCCTCCTTGCCTTAGGGACCGGCGGCCAGGGGTTTCAGCTGGAACTATACGGCCCCGACCTGGAGGCGGTGACCAAAACCGCCAAAATGGTCCAATCCTTGCTCGACCGGGACCCGGATGTGTTTAAGACGGAACTTTCCGTCCGCAGTGATGCGGAACAACTCTATATGGATTTAAGCCAGCTCTATATGGGAAGCCTCGGGGTGACCCCCTATGAGGCGGGTATTACAAGCCGTATTCTCTTTTCCGGCATGAAGTCGGGAAAACTCAGGCTGGGAACCAAGGATTACAGCCTCAGGCTTACCTCCGACGCAGCGGATAAGCCCATAAACCAGGACCTCTTAAATCAGATTACTCTCAAAACCCAAGATGGCCGGCTCCTCAGTTTTTCCGCCTTTTCCAGCCTGGATGCCCGGCAAAGTCTTTCTCGGATTGACCGGAAAAACCGGACCTTTTCGGTGGAAGTCCGGGGCTACCTGAAGTCGGAGGACCAGTCGGGGGTGAGCCGCCGCACTCTCTCTGCCCTGGAATCGATGAAGCTTCCCCTGGGCCTAAAGTACCGCACCGCCGGTACGAGCGCCCTCATTGGGGAATCCCTGTCGAGCCTCAGCCTCATGCTGCTTATCAGTATCTTTCTTATTTATTCAGTTATGGTCATTCAGTTTGAACGGTTCATGCAGCCCCTCATTATCATGGCTTCTATTCCCTTCTGTCTTATCGGGGTGGTTTTTGGGCTTCTGCTCTTTAATTCGGGCCTTTCCATGATTGCCATGCTGGCCATCATCGCCCTGGGGGGCACCGTAGTAAACAACGCCATCGTCATGGTGGATTATACCAATCAGCTTCGCGCCGGAGGAGTCCAGGACCTTCGCAGTGCCATTATCGAAGGGGCTGCAACCCGGCTCAGGCCCATCCTAATGACCGCCATGACCACTCTTTTTGGGGTTCTACCAATGGCCCTAGCCCACGGCAACGGTTCCGAGGTCTATGCACCCCTGGGGCAGGCAATTTTCGGGGGGCTTCTCACAAGCACCCTCATAACCCTGTTTATCATTCCAATCCTCTATGAACGCCTGGAAGGGCGGGGAAGGGTACAAGCATGAAAGCCATACAAATATCCATACAGTCCATATTGATGAACCTCTTGGCTGCGGTGGCGGTGCTGGTCTTGTTCGCCTCCTGTTCGGTGGTGTTTACATCGAGCATCAACGGCCGGGTCATCGATAAGGAAGAGCGGGAAAATAATAACAATGTGGTAGGAGTTTCCGATGCCCGGGTATACCTGTATACCGATAAGGATGCCTGGGATGCGGACTTTGCATCCTATGTGGAAGGAAATACTGCCACCTTGCCCGATGCGCCGAACCGGCGGCCCTACCGCTATTTTCAGAGTACCACCACCGACGACAACGGCAATTACCAGTTTGCCGGGGTGGTATGGGAAACGATGAACTCCGCCTTTGGCAAAACTGCGGACCGGCGGGAGGTCTTTCTCCTCGTATACCACCCCAACTATGGACTCTGGAAAAACCCCAATCCCTATATAGTGGTTTCTGATGTAACCACCGAGTTTCCCCCTATGGAAATTGAAGACCTGTACAACGAGGGCCGCCTTTCAGGCCGGGTATTAAACTGGAAGGACGGTAAAGCCCTGGCAAATGTACCGGTGAACATCTATGTGCCAAAAACCTGGACCTATACCAGTAATAATCAGGTTGATGAATCGAGTCTGGTATTTCCCACCGCCGCAGCCTATAGGGTTACTACCGGGAGCGACGGCTATTGGACTGCCACCATCCGTTATAAAAAGATGGGGGGGCATGCAGACAGCGTAAACAAGACCCGGGTCCGCATCGCCTGGGACCAGGACGATTACCGGGCCGAAGACCCCGCCTCTGGAACACCGCTTGGAACAAGCCTTAATGGCGGCACAGTTTCAGGGAATGCTGACCTGGATGGCAACGGCCGCACCGCCATGGACGGGGACACCAATGACTGGTACCTTTTATCCAACGATATCCCCGCATCCACCAGTACGGACCCACAGACGGTAAATACCCCCGAAATAACCCTGCAGCGCTACCACTTTACGGTGACTGTTACCGGCCGGGTGATAAACAGCACGGACGGTACGGGGATAAACGGAGCCCAGGTTGTACTCACTGTGCCTGATGGCGCTGACGGCCAGGAGTTTACCGCCTATTCCCGCACCCGGGACACCCAGAACGGTACCGAGGACGGCTACTTTGACCTGGGCACGGTAGACTGGTACATAGAAGATATTACTTCCGGGGAATCGGACAAAAAAAGTGGTACTGTGCCGGTAAGCATCAAGGTGTATATAGGCAATCCACCAGAAAAAATAATTGCAAGCGGTGCTATCACCAGCCTCAAGCCCGACACACCGGTCTATTTGAACTTACAGGTTACACCATGAAAATGACCCGTAGTGCTTTACATGGTCCAGCAACCTTTCGCTCTGGCCTGGGGCCCATCCTTACCGTTTTTTTCTCTTTGAGCCTTTGGCTGGGGCCCGGTTTGGTGCCCGGTTGGGGGCCCGGGACAGAGGGGCTACTGTTCGCCCAGTCTTCAGCGGCACCCTTTGCGGAGGACAGTAAACAGTTGGTTCGGGATTTTCAGGCTCTCCTCGATTTTACACACCCCTTTGTCCCGGTGTCTCCTGCTTCCTCAAAGGGCCAAGGGCCCTATACCATGGCGGACCTGGTAAGCCAGGCCCTTGCATCAAGCCCCCTCATCCGTTCCGCCCAGGCTAACCGCAGGGCTTCAGAAGCGGACCTGCAGTCCGCCAGGGCTCAGCGCTTTCCGGTGTTTGCCCTGGATACTTCCGCCACCTACCTCGGGAATCCCCTGGGCCCCATCGTGATTAAAAAGGGCGAATTGGGGGCCTTTCCCAATCCCCAGGACCCTAACGGTTCGACCATTCTGGTTCCACCCCTGGATGTAACATTATACAAGGGGATGGAGTCTTCCCTGTATCAGTTTAAGCTTTCGGTAGATATCCCCCTCTTTACCTGGGGAAAAATAAATACGGGGATTGAGGCGGCCCTTTCAGCCCTTTCGGCGAGTTGGATAAAAGAAACCAAGGCGGCCCATGAACTGCGGTACCGCATCCAGGGCACCTGGGATGCCCTGGCCTATGTGGTTAAAACCGAGGCTGTTCTGACTGTACAACAGAAGGTTGGACACAGGCTGGCGGAACTGGCCAGGGCAAACTACCGGTCAGGCTTTATTACCCGCTCGGAACTGCTTAACACCGAAGTAAAGGTTAAGGAAATAGATATAGGCCTGGCTATGGCCGCCGAAAAGCGCAACCGTCTCCTGTCAGACCTTTCCTACCTAACGGGACTTAAGGACCTCACCCTGAAGGACCTTTCCCTGGAACCGGTGCAAGCCAGTGGTCCCCGCTTAGATGTGGCGGAAGCCCTTATAACTATTCCCCAAACCAACTATGACCTTGCCTACGGCAAGGCCATGCTGGAGGCCCAAAAACGTATGGAGCGCCTGGTGGATATTCAGGGCAAGGGGCTTCCGGATATTGGCCTGCATGTGGAGGCTTCCTACGGCGGCTCCCGGTTTCCCTTTTTAGAAACCGACTGGTATGGCAAGGATGATTATCAGTTTACCTTCAGTGTAGGTACCAAGGGCAATCTGTTTGGTAATCCCGTAAAGGCTGGGGAAGCCCTTAAAGCCCGAGCCCAGACTGAGGATGCCCAGGCCCAGCTCTCCCAGGGGGAGCAGAATCTGGCTTCCTTTATACGGGAGCAGTATCTGACATTGGAATTGCAAAAAAGCAGACTTGAATATGCCCAGCTAAAACTATCCGCCCAGGAAGAAGAACTGGAACGACAAAAACAGTTACTCTTAAGCGGCAGTGGCGCCGAATCGGACTATCTGTCTAAGCTCTTAGAAATCCTAAGCACCCTTACCGATGCCTATTCCCAGCTTGCCACCTACCGCAGTACCCTGCTCACCCTGGAAGCCGCCGGCGCAGAGTAACGGTTTGAGTAAAAGAAAGGGGTTGATGAAATATCGTCTATTTAGACGAATAATAAAAATATCGGTTATATATACGAATTATTAAAATATCGGTTAAAAGGACGATCATTGACAATATCGTATAAATAAACGATATTAAATGTATGATAGCGGTATTAACTGGTGATATTATACAATCCAAACGTACTGCACCAAATCAGTGGCTGCCCATATTAAAACAAGAATTACAGCGTTGCGGTGATGGCCCCGAAACCTGGGAAATATTCAGAGGCGATAGTTTTCAGTGTATGCTACAACCCAAGGATGCCCTTTTTATGGCTATTTTGATTAAAGCAGGGATTAAGCAAATATCAGTACTGGATATTAGAATCGGAATTGGGATTGGGGATGTATCGTATAAGGGTGAACGAATTACCGAATCTAATGGCAGTGCTTTTGTTAATTCGGGTACAAGTTTTGACACATTAAAAAAAAGCACCCTCGATGTAAAGACCCCATGGCCCGACTTTGATAAAACCTTGAAGGTAATGCTTTGTTTAGCAACCCATATTATGGATTCATGGTCCCCTTCGGAAGCCCTGGTTGTTTCCTGGCGACTAAAAAATCCAAAGCATTCCCAGAAGGCCCTTGCTCAGGAACTTCGTAAAAGCCAAAGTACAATAAGTGAAGCTTTAAAACGTGCTGGTTACGATGAAATCCAACTAATGTTGGATTATTATCGTGAAAGGATTGGTGAATTATGTCAGAGCTCCTCTCCTATTACAGGGAAATCCATCATACTGGATGATTTATTTTGCAAGCTTACTGTCCCATTTTATAATTGATGGATTTAAATCTCTTTTTTGGATTAAAGCTCGAAATAAGCTACTACTGTTTTTTGTAGATCAGGTTTTACATGGTATAGTAATTCTTGCGCTGGTAAATCATTATACTCCATTTGAAAAATCATTTTGGCAAACCTTTCAGATGATTTATAAGCCTGTGATTTTACTTTTTTTACTTTTCTCTATTCTTGTTACCGTTGTATCCGGGATTATTATTAAACAGATACTTACGTATCTAAACCTAAAAGCCCAATGTTCCTCAAACAAAAATACGGGGACTTATATAGGAATACTGGAGCGGCTTCTCATATTCATTTGCATCGTTTCCGGCTTTTATGAAGGAATTGGGTATCTCCTGGCAGCTAAGTCAATATTCAGGTTTGGTGACCTTACAAAGGTAGGTCATCGTTCTATGACCGAATATGTCTTAATTGGCACGCTTCTCAGCTTTACCAGCGCAATCCTCTGGTCGCTACTGTATTTGTATCTCCACAAAAACCTAACAAATCTTGATGTTTTAATAAACCAGTCAAAATAAGCCTAAGATAGTTTACGCCACAGAGGAGGGCGTAACGATGAAATATTCAGAAGGGTTTAAAGCGTCGATAGTCAAGCAAACCCAGGATGGGAGTGGGAGAACCATAGCCTAGGTAGCCAGAGAAGTAGGGCTCATTATACCCGGGCTTACACTCCGAACACTTAACCCTATGGGAACAGGAGCTTGTAAGCATGGTGCAAGACAAACAGACCGAACTTAAAAATGAAAACCAAGCCCTTAAAAAGACGAATAAGCAGTTGCAACGGGAGCTTAAAAAACAAGAAAAAGCCCTGGCAGAACTAGCGATTCTAATATCGTTAAAAAAATACCCGACACTGTTCGAGGACGAAGGGGACGTTTAATCGATCCTGCGAACCATTTAAAACTGGCGTCGTCAAGGAATAGTTGATAAGCGGAAAGGAAGCCCCCGGTATAATCCATATCAGAGGGCTCAAACCATTTAGGTAACTGGCCCGAATCAAGTATGGGCCTAGGATATCACCTGGCTTAAAACAGCGGTAGACAGGATATTTTATTACGCCTATATCATCATCGATATCTATGACCGTTCTGTTGTCGGCTGGACCATAGAAACGAAGGAGTCTGATCAACTTGTCAAGAAGTTGTTTAGCCGAGTTATTCGGAGTCATGAGGTGATTCCACATCAACAGCGTAGCACCGGAGCATCTGAACACATCTATTCAAAACGAAATTATACCATTTTGATGGCAAAACAAAAGCATCCCCTCCGGTGGCGGACTCATAAAGTCCGTTGCTATGGTGCAGTATCTGTCACCATTGTCTATCGCCCGCTTATCAATAAGAAACTATCTTAATGCTATTTTTCTTAAAAACTGGCATAAACTATAT
>Ga0101944_10003878_pt1 | contig 19755 bp, 16 predicted proteins | sample DewCreD2012metaG_FD_75245 | JGI IMG/M metagenome (GOLD analysis project Ga0101944, IMG submission 75245) | Hot spring sediment bacterial and archeal communities from British Columbia, Canada, to study Microbial Dark Matter (Phase II) - Dewar... ... | reverse complement strand
CCTATTCCAGAAAGCGCTTAATCTTGAACTTCCTCCGCCCAACGCCATGGGCCTCATACCAGTGTAGCTCCACTCGGCAGATAGCTCCAGTCCGCAGCCGAACCGTCGCCTCGCCCTTGAGCTTCCTCCACCGGCCCCCACCAAACTGAGCCGCCAGTCGCGCCCGCTCTCGCACCGACAGACCCTTGGCGATGGTCTCGATCTCCTCGATCTCGCCGATGATCTCGAAGTGCACGCCCCCAACTCTCTCTCCATCCCCGCGATTTCGGGCGCGCGAACTTGTTTACAGAATGCTTCGGCCCATGACCAGGGGTTTGGACATTTGCGGCCTATCACACGGCTGCCCGATCCTTATAAGCCGAATCGTAGCTGTTGGTTGCTCCATGGTCAAGCCTCTTGCTGCGCGGTAGGCCGCCCCTGCCCAGCGTTCATGAGGAAGCGGGCCAGGCCGTCGGCCGGCGGCCGCGCGCCACGCCCCCCGCGGTTGAAGACGGGCGTGTAGCTCAGGGTCGTGCCCAACGTCCTTGTCACCAAGCAGTTCCTGGACGGTGCGGATGTCGTAGCCGTCGTCCAGCATGTGCATGGCGAAGGAGCGGCGCAACGTGTGGGTCGTGACTCGTTTCGTCATCCCGGCCTTTGGCACGGCCTGCTTGATGGCCTTTTGTACGAGCGATTCGTGAACGTGGTGTCGTCCTTGCTCGCTGCTGCGTGGGTTCACCCAGCGATTCTGCTGCGCGAACACAAACTGCCAGCCCCACTCGCGGCTCGCATTGGGATAGGTGCTGGCCAGGGCGTGTGGCAGCTCCACGCGCCCGTACCCGGCCACCAGATCCTGCTGCTGAATCGCTTCAACCCGCCGCAGGTGTTCCTTCAACGGGAGAAGCACAGGCCGAGGCATCGTCGTCACCCGGCCTTTCTCTCCCTTCCCCTCGCGGACGGTGATCTCACCGCGCTGGAAGTCTAGATCGTTGGCCCGCAGGCGGAACGCTTCGAGCAATCGCAAGCCACCGCCGTACCACAGCATCGCGATCAGCCACTTCTCGCCGCTTAGGGGGACGATGACGAGCGAGACTTCCTCGACCGTGAGGACGACGGGCAGCCGCTGAGGCCGACGGGTGCGGACGACACCTTCAATGCGGTCGAGCGGTCGCTCCCGGGCATGCTCGTAGAGGAACAGAATCGCGGTGAGAGCATGCTTCTGCGTGCACGCCGCGGCGTGTTCCTTGACGGCCAGGTGCGTCTGGAAGCGGTTGGCAGCGCCTTGCGCCAGTTGCCGTGGGTGCCGGCGGTCGTGAAACAGGATCAACCGCCCAATCCAGTGCAGGTAGGCCCTTGCCGTGCGCCGGCTGTAGGTGCGGAGCTGGTCGGCCACCTCGGGCCCATGCACGGCTTCGAGAAGGTAATGGTCGTCTCAGGGGACCATTTGCCCGAGGTCGCCTACCTCGCCGAAGAGCTGGGGATCAGCGAGGTGCATGCCGGCAAGAGCCCCGAGGAGAAACTCGAGATTGTGCGCCGAGAAACGCAGCACGCCCCGACGGTGTATGTGGGCGACGGCATCAACGACGCCCCCGCCATGCTGGCCGCCACCGTGGGGCTGGCCATAGGGCAGCGGAGCGAGGTCACGGCCGAGGCGGCCGGCGCCGTGCTGCTCGACAACATGCTGGGCAGGGTGGACGAACTGTTGCACATCGGCCTGCGCATGCGGCGCATCGCACTGCAAAGTGCGGTTGGCGGCATGGCGTTGAGTCTGGGGGGCATGGTGCTGGCGGCGTTGGGGTACCTTCCTCCCGTATCGGGTGCCATCGCGCAGGAGGCCATCGACCTGTTGGCAGTGCTCAACGCTCTGCGTGCAGCGCGGGTGCCCGGTCAGTTGAGCGACTACCGCCACCATGCCAGGGAGAATCGCCGCGGCGCGGCGGGCCGCCTCTCAAAGTAAGGGCGGCAAGGAGCCATGCGGCCGCCGGGGGTGCGGCTTTCGACCTGTACATGGGAACCTGCCGGCGCCTACAATCGTCGGCGGGCGGGGGCAAGAAGCGGGCAGTACATGAGGTGTGATGCGATGGACGGCTTCCTGGGAACGCGTGCACCGTTGATGGTGGACGTGGTCGCGTGCGCCCTGTTCGTGCTGCTGCCGGGAATGGCGCTTGGCATCTGGCTGGCGAGATACGGCGGTCGTTATAGCCTGCACAAATGGCTCCAGCTTGGCCTGGCGGTGGTGCTGCTGCTTGCGGTAGCGGCGTTTGAGGCTGATATTCGCCTCCACGGGTGGGAAGAGCGGGCCAGCAGCTCGCCGTATTATCCCCGGGGGGTAAAGGCCAGTCTGTGGATCCACCTGCCGTTTGCAATCAGCACGCTGGTGTTGTGGGCCGTGGTGATTGCGCGGGCCCTGCGACTCCTTCCCTCGACCAGCGCGGAATATGGACGCACGGCAACCCCGACTGCCGTCCACACCACGGTGTTCACCGCAATCGGTGCTAGCGTCGCGGTCAGCCGTGGTGGCTTTGCGGCGGCGGACCAAACATACCGCTACGCCAGCGCACCGAGCAGCATTGCAGCAATGGCCAAGCCCAGCGCCTGAAGGAAATCCCGCTCGACAGCGCCCACACGGAACACTTGGGCGACCAATATCGCGACACCTCGCATTCCAGTTGGCCTATCGTGGCCCTTCTTTTGGAAGGGACATGTGAATGATCGACCTGAGGGGGATGAACATTGGGCCCTTGGGGAGTTCAACGACAATCCCTGTGGAATCCGCAGCGATTAATTTAGCGTATGGAAACGTTCTTGTAGTGAAGACACCGAGGCGAAACGTCACGGCGACATTCTTGCCAACCCACGTCTCGATGAGTCCCATGGCAGTTCCCTTCCGCGCCAGCGAAATGTCCTCAGTTCGTGCGAGTCTCTGTCTTTCGTGGCCGAACGACCTGGCGGTCAGCCGCCGGCGGAGCCGGGCGGTCGCCCGGCGTCGAGGGCGACGGCCGGGCGCGGGCCGGAACTTCGGAAAAGGGCGCGGCGGCGGGCGATCTCAGCGCCTCGGCGGGGGCGGGGTGAAAACGAACGAAACCGAATTGGCGGCCGCGCTGCAGGAGCTGTATCGGCGGCACACCTTCGGGATCAAGCTTGGCCTGGACGTGGAACGCGCTTTGCTGGCGCGCTTGGGCGAGCCGCAGCGCGCCTTTGGCGTCGTGCACGTGGCGGGCACCAACGGCAAGGGTTCGGTCTGCGCGTTGCTCGAGGCCATGCTGCGGGCGGCCGGCCTGCGCACGGGGCTGTACACATCGCCCCACCTGGTGCGCCTGAACGAGCGAATCCAGGTGGCCGGCGCGCCGATCGGAGACGCGGACCTGCTGCGGCTGCTGCGGGAATTGGAGGAGCCGGCGCGGGCGGCGGCGCGGGCCGCGGGGCAGGAGCCGACGTTTTTCGAGTTCACGACGGCGCTGGCCTTCGAGCATTTCCGGCGGCAAAGGGTGGCGTTGGCCGTGGTGGAGGTGGGAATGGGCGGCCGGCTGGACGCCACGAACGTGGTGGAGCCGCTGGTGTCCGTGATTACCGGGATCGGATTGGAGCATACGGCGTATCTGGGCCCGGATCTGGCTTCGATCGCCCGGGAGAAGGCGGGCATTATCAAGCCCGGCCGTCCGGTGGTCTGCGGCCGACTGGAGCCGGAAGCGCTGGCGGCGGTGCAGGCGGCAGCCCGAGCCCAGGGCGCGCCGCTGATCTTGGCCGCGGAGCGCGTCAGCGTGCGCCTGCTGCGCGAAACGCTGCAGGGGCAAAAGGTGGAAGCCGTCGGCGCGGACACCGCCTACGGAACCTTGCACCTGCCCCTGGCGGGACGGCATCAGCTCGACAACCTGGCCGTGGCGCTGGCGGCGCTGGAGACGCTGGCCGACGCCAGCGGGGTGACGCTCGATCCGCGGGCCGTCCGAGCGGGCGTGGCCGCGACGCGCTGGCCGGGCCGGTTGCACGTGGCGCAGTCCGATCCGCCGGTGCTCCTGGACGGGGCGCACAACCCGCAGGCGGCCGAAGCGCTGGCGGAGGCGTTGAGCCGGCTGATGCCGGGCCGGCCGCTGGGATTGGTGGTGGGGATGTGCGGGGATAAAGACGCGGCGGGTTTTTTCAAGCCGTTCGGCCGCCGGGTTCGGCGGCTGTGGATCGTGCCGATCCGCAGCGAACGCAACCGGCCGGCGGCGGAAATCCGCGCGGCGGCGCAGGGCTGGGGTTGGGCGATCGAGGAGGCGCGGTTGCCGGAAGCCCTGGCCGCGGCGAAGGCCTGGGCCGCGGAAACCGGCGGCGCGGTCTGCGTCACCGGGTCCCTGTTTCTGGTGGGCGAAGCGTTGGAGCAGGGGGGTGAAGCGGGAGGCGCTGGCGCGGAGGGCAGCGGACGGTAAAGGGGGTACGCCATGGCCGGAGAACGCGGTGCGGCGATCGAGGTGTTGGCGCGCGGCGTGTGCGTGCGGGGGAAACGGCTGTTGCTCTGTCATACCCGCGGGGCGAAGAACACCTATTTGCCCGGCGGCCACGTGGAGTTCGGCGAGCCGGCCGCCCGCAGTCTGGAGCGGGAAATCCGAGAGGAATTGGGAAGGCGCGCCCGGGCGCGGGGGTTCCTGGGCGCGGTGGAGCACCGCTTCACGCAGCGCGGGCGCCGCCACTGCGAAATCAACCTCGTGTTTGCCGTGACGATGGCGGGTTTGCATCCGGCGCGTCCGCCGCGGTCCCGGGAGGGGCATCTCGATTTTCGCTGGGTGCCGCTGTCGCGGCTGCGCGAGGCGCGGCTCGAGCCGCGGCCCCTGTGCCGTTTGCTGCCGCGCTGGCTCAAGTCGCGGCGCGCCGGCGGACCGCGTTGGGCCAGCACTTACCCTGACCCCTCTTGACCGCTGCTGGAGGGCCTAGATTTGTGTCGTCCGCTGTGGGATTGAAGCCCAGCAGGAGTGCCGAGCGGGAAGAGCAGTTAAACCGTCCTGGCATGTCGTGACAGGAGGGACGACCTCGGTGTCGCCCGAGCCGCGGGGACTGAGACCCAACAGGAGTCAGCCGCGAAAGAACGCAGAGAACGCAAAGCGGGAGAAGAGTACAGATGAAGCGTATGTGCGGGATCGAACCGGCGTCCAACGGTTGGGAATGCGGCCGCCATCGCTCATTTCTTTTGCGTTCCTTGTGTTCTTTTGCGGCGTTCCGATTGCCGGATTCCAGGCGGACTATTCCGCCCTGCGGCTCGTGCGCCGCACAGCCATTGGCCGGCGCAAAAAAAGTTCGAGATTTTGCTTGCCATGGCCACGATAATGTGCTTCTTGTCGGGCCGTTACGCTAAAGGGGCCGCTGTCTTGAACCACGGCAGACAATTCGAAACGGGCGCCAGGCCCGCGGGAGACGGACGCACCGGAGTTGGCTCAATAGTTGCGTCTGTCTGTCTGTCTGTCTGTCTGATTCCTCCTTCTCGGTAAGCGCGGCGGATTCTTCCGCGCGTCAGCATCTTTCATCCGGTCAGAACGGGGACTGTCTTCCTGCGTATGGCTGTCGGCGGCTCGACGGCGGCCGGCGCGGGTCGGTGTTTTCCGCCCCCCGATGGCCGGGCACATCTTGGTGCCTCAGCGCTGCATCGGCATCCGGGAGGTTCGCATGAGACCGTGTGTTCGTAGGTGGACTCTGTCCGCGGTGGCGGTGTTTACCGCACTTATCAGCCGTGCGCAGCTCGCGGAGCCGCTGGGCGTGGTAGAGGTGTCCATAGCAGCGGGCGCCGCGCGGATCGTGGCCATGCCGTTCATGCCGTTCGAGGCGCCGGTCGCTCAGGTCCTCGCGGGGCAGTTGCAGGACGGGGATCGGGTGCGCAAGTGGGATGCCGCGGCGCAGCGCTATGTGGCGGCGCAGAAGCTGGACGGAGTGTGGCGCGAGGAGGGCGATGTCGAGCGGCCTTCGGCAATGACGCTGGGAGTGGGCGAGGCGTTCTGGATCGAGAACCGGCAGGCGGCGGAGCAGACCGTGTGGCTGTGTGGCCGGATCGCCTTGCAAGAGCGCAGTCCGATGGCGGCCCGGCCGGGCCTGAACCTGTTGGGCTATCCGTTTTCCACGGCCATGGCGCTCGGGCGCACCGAGATGTGGCGCGTGACGGCGCCGCCGGAGGCGGGGCTGGGAGCGGCGGCGGCAACCGACGTGCTGAGCTTGGCCGGCGGGTTCTGGTTCGGGAACAACGGAACCGGAGCGTTGTGCTGGCTCGAACCCCGACCCTATGCGCCGCCTGGCGAAGCGGGGGAAACCGAGCCAGCGGACGCGGGCGCTTCGCTGCCGCGCGTTGGAGCCATGTCCGCCGGCGCCGCGGCGGTCGTGTTGCAAATCGCCTGCTCCGGGGCGCCGGGCGAGCGGCTGGATATTTTCCGCAAGGAGCTTTCGGCGACGAACCTCCTCGACCTGGCGAGCGGCTGGAGCCTGGCCGCGGCCGATCTGTCATCGGACGGCGTCACGAACCTGACCTGGAGCGAGGCGGGCGCCATTGCGCGTCCGCCGGGCGCGTCCGTTGCGGGCCGCTGTTACCTGGTGACGCGCGCGGACGTGGACCTGAATGGCGACGGTGTCCCGGATGCGCGGGAGCGACTCCTCGGCGACCGCTCATCCGCGGGCGGGAGCGGGGTTTCCGGAGGGCCGAGTTCCACCCCGGCCGCGGCACAGGCTGACGGCGCGGAAGAGGATCGAGCTCTCTCCGGCTTGGGCAGCGCCCGCACCATTTACGTGGACGCCGCGCTGGGCGACGACGCGCGTGCCGGGCTCTCGCGGCTGGCAACGCCGTCCGATGGGCCGAAGCGCACGATCAACGCCGCGCTGCGGGCCGCGCAGCCCGGGGATACGGTCTTGGTGAACGAAGGAACGTATGACGAGCAGGTGAATTTCTCGGGCGTGACGCTGGTGACGAGTGGCGAGGTCACGATCCGGTGACTTGGCAAGCGCGGGCTTATGCAAGGAGGCGGAGCGATGAAACGATACAGCGGCGGGGCAGGGTGGTGGGCGGCGGTGGCGGTGTGGGTACTGGGCTGCGCGGCCGTACACGCGGGCGTGGCCACGGACACGGTGCTGGCGACGAACTGGGTGCGACAGACCTCAGCCACCCAGGGGACGAACTACTTCATGGGCCCGGTGAGCATTGGCGGGATGGGCGTGGTACAGCGGCTGACCATCACGAACGACGGCGGCATTGTGGCCTACGGCGCCGTGGGGTCGGGGCAAACGATTACGGCGGAGAACAAGGGGACCATGCTGATCTGGTATCCGCGCAAGGGTGCATTCCGGGCGGGGACAGCCACGACGGATACGATGTGGGATCCGCCCTGGAACGACGCCAACATCGGCACCAACTCGGTGGGGCTGGGGCGAGGGGCCTGGGCGTATGGGCCGTTTTCGACGGTCAGTGGAGGAGACTGGAACTGGGCGGAGGGGGCCTATGCAACGGTGGCTGGAGGCTACGAGTGTTACGTGCTGGGGAAGTGCTCGACGGTGGGCGGTGGGAGCCATAACTACGTCTATACGGATGGGGGGGCGATCGTCGGAGGGGAGTATAACTTGGTGAATGGTCTTTACGCCGCCGTCGTTGGCGGCTACGGAAACACGGCTGGCGGGAACTACAGTTGCGCGGCAGGACGGGAAGCGAAAGCGCAGCACGCGGGAACGTTCGTTTGGGCAGACTCGACGGCTGAGGCCTTCTCCTCAGCGAGCAGCAACCAGTTCCTCATCCGCGCCACGGGCGGGGTGGGCATCGGGACGAACAACCCTTCGGCCACGCTGCACGTTGCCGGCACGGGCAAGTTTCAGGGCGGGGTGACGTACGTGGCGCCGCTGGGCAATCTGTCGATGGGCAGCTACACCAACCTGCCGTAAGGACAAGGAAGGAGCATCCGTGAAGAGCCTACTGGGAGTATTCGCCGCGCTGATTCTGGCCGAGGGCGTTGCAGGGCAGACTTTGGAGGAACTGCGGGCGGAGTTGGCGGCGGTGGAAACGCAGATTGCGGCGCGCGAGGCGGCCCGCCTGGAGCCGGCGCAGGTGGAGGCGCTGCGGTTGGCCGGCGAGGCCGCGCAGTCCGCGTACGAGGCGGAGGTGGCCGCGTTGCCGGAGGTCAAGGAGTTGGATCGGCAGATTGCGGAACTCAGATCCGCCCTGCGTAGCGCGATGCGCCAAAGAACCGCGGCGATCGAGGCCCATCGGACGGCATTGGCCGAAAAGCAGTCCGCGGCGGAACAGGCCGCGGCAGCGTATCGCGAGGCGGTGGCCAATGACCGGCAGTTACGACGCCTGGCGATTCGGCGCGAGGAGTTGGCAAAGCGGGTTGCGGAGGCAGAGGGGCAGTAGTCCGGAGGAGACATGAAGAGAACCAGGGCCTGGAGGGCCGTGATCGGACGGCTCGGCGCGCTGCTTCTTTTGCCGGGGCAGGCGCGCGCCGAGGGGCCGTCCTGGTGGACGAACCGGAACGTGCTGACGCCCGGCGCGCCGACCAACGACTACGCCGCGGTGAACATGGGGCAGCTCAAGTGGATCGCGACCAACGCGGCGGCGGAACTCGACGACTACCTGCCTGGGGGCCGGGGCACGAACCTCTCGAACCTGTTGGCCGCCTGGCTGCCCGACGGCGTGAACTATGCGGCCGTGAACGTGGGGCAACTCAAGTTTCTGGGCTCGAACGTGTGGCGGCGGCTCATGGACGCGGGCTACACCAACGCGCTGCCCTGGACCGAGAGCACGAACGCCAACGACTTCGCGGCGGCCAACATCGGGCAAGTGAAATACCTCTTCGGTTTCGACCTGCGGCCCGACGCGGATGGGGATGGACTGCCGGACTGGTGGGAAACGCGTCACTTCGGCAACGCGACGAACGCCTGCGCCACGGACGATGCGGATGGCGACGGGTACCTCAACGTCTACGAATACCTGCGCGGTGGCGATCCGACGAACCGCTGCTCGATCCCTGGCGCCACTCGGTTCGTGTCGCTTGCCGGCACCCACACGTTTCCGTACACGAACTGGGCCACGGCCGCCACCAACATACAGCCGGCGCTCGAGGTTGCGACCAATGGCTACGAAATCGTCATGGTCGGCGAAGGAACCTACAAAGGCAGCGGCAACAAGAACCTGCTGTTTCCGTTGAATGCCGTGATGCTGGTGGGGCAGGGGGGGGCTGCTAGTTGTGTGATTGACTGCGAAAACGACGGCCGTGGCGTACTGATTACGAACTACCAAACCGCGGCCACGGTGCTTTCCTCCCTTACCATCGCAGCCGGCAGCACTCCGGGAAGCGGCGCGGGCATCTGGTGCCGCTTTTCCAGCCCATCAGTCCTCGGGTGTGTGGTGACCAACTGCACCGCGGGCACACACGGTGGCGGGATTGCGCTCGATACCAACTGCAACCCTTGGATCGGCGCCTGCTCTCTTGTGGGCAACAGCGCCGCGATCAACGGCGGCGGCCTGTACTGCGAGGGAAGCAGCCGCCCACGCCTGACCGACTGCAGCATCGTGGGCAATGTCGCATCGAGCAACGGCGGCGGGCTGCACTTTGGGGGCGGCAGCCGGTCGGCCCTGACCGGCTGCGATATCGCGCAGAACAGGGCGGGCAACGACGGCGGAGGGATCATGTCCGCCGAGAGGTGCGACTTGACCATGTCCTCGTGCGCCATCGCAACCAACTGGGCACAGGATCACGGCGGCGGCGTGTATTTCCTGTCCTCTACGGGTCACATGGCGGCCTGCACGGTGAGCGGAAACGGCGGGTTCGACGGGGGCGGAATCGCGTGTCGCGCCGCGACGAACACAACTATCTCGAACTGTGTCATTGAGGCCAATGTCGCCTATGACGAAGGGGGCGGCATCCGCTGCAAGAAACAGTGTGCGCCGAGCATTCGGGACTGCCGCATTCTGCGCAACGTCTCCCATGGCCGTGGCGCAGGTGTCGAAGCGGAGGACTTGGCCGCGCCGCTGCTGGAGAACTGCCTGATCGTCGGCAACCGCTCTCTCTCCGCCGGCGGGGGCTTCTGCGCAATCGATGGGGCCGGCGGGACGCTGGTGAACTGTACGGTGGCGGAGAACCGGGCGTGGAAGGGCGGCGCGGGGATCCACGCGGACGATTCGAGCGTGGCTTGCAGTAACAGCGTCGTGTGGGGCAATGTGACAACCCAGATCTACTGGAAGGGAGCCGCCGTGGCTGTGAACTGGTGTCACGTACAGGATTGGACCGGCGGCGGGGTGAGCAATCTGACGAACAACCCGCTGCTGACCGCCTGGGCCGCCCGATTGCAGAGCGATTCGCCGTGCATAGACGCCGGAGCCTCGAACGCGCTCGCCCGCGACGTGGACGGCGAAGCGCGTGTGGACGTCCCATACAAGGCCAATGTCACATCGGCGTGGGACCGTGGCGCGGACGAGTTTGTGGATGAGGATGCCGATTCGCTGCCTGACGCATGGGAAATCGAGTGGTTCGGGAGCTTCGCGGCGACCAACGGCGCCGGGGATTCCGATGGGGATGGGTTGAGCGTGCTGCAGGAGTTTGTTCAGGGAACGTCGCCTGTTGCGGGCGATACCGATGCGGACGGCGTATTGGATGGCACGGAGGTGGCGAACGGCTGGAACCCTTGGCTGTGGGACACCGACGGTGACGGGGTGAGCGATAGCGTCGAGCAAGCGGCGGGCATGGACCCAGCGGACCCGACGGACGCCGGCGCTGACAGCGACGGAGACGGCACGCCGAACGGCCAGGAGGCGCAAGACGGCACCGATTCCACTGACAGCGCCGATCCGGCCGACAACGACACCATCTCGATCACGCTAAAGGTCGGCGAACCGGGCGAGAGCAGTAGCAATTCCGAGATGTACGGTCTGCATGTGAATGGGGTCGAATGGTTGCGCACGACAGACTACGGCGTGGAGACGGAAAAGGATTTCGAGTTCACCCGGGGTCAAGCGTACACGGTCACGGTCGTTCACGTGGAGTCCAGCAAAGACTCCCCCGACTACGACTACTCCGCAAATATCGATGACTATGGCGTCCGCACAATAAGCGACCCCTTGTCCGATCTGCCGGGCGACACGTGGTTCACGAACGCTTCGCCCCCGTACCTGATCCGCGACGAGCAGGAGATTCTCGGCGCGTGCCACACCGAGGGAAGCACGCAGCCCTTTTATCCCGCCCAGTATGAGGCCGTTCTGTACGTGCCGAAAGTGAAGGTCGTGAACCTCGGCTCCAACCCCCTCACGCCCACGAAAGGGAGTCAGTCCACGAATGTCGCCACCGTTCTGCCTGAGGATTTGCCGTGCACCAACGTGGAATGGTGGATTGTCACCGAGGAGGACACGCTGGTCACCGAATACCGGGGGTGTTCCATCGACAGCGACGGCATTGTCAGTTGCGTCAGTGAGGAGGAGTTCATGACTTACGTCAGCTCCGTGGGCGAGGGCGGACAGCCGGAGTTGACGGTTCGGGCGACGCTGAGCAATTTGCCGGACTGCTATGGCGAGTGCACGATCGCACTCTGCGGAACGTGTGCCCATGGCTGCTCCGGCGGGACGGCCAACATGACGGTTGATTCCGCCAATGTGCGGTTTGGTCTGGGCCGTGACGGCACGTTGCCGGCGGGTAGCCTGCGCATCCGCGGCAAGACGCCAAACTGGCAGATGGCGCAGCCGAACGGCCTGGAAGTGAATGCCCCGTCAGGCGGCGTCATCAGCCGATGGGCGAGTAACGCCGTGCTGGGCGTGCGGTGCTCCCTGCGGCAGATCAAGGCGCCGCAGGTCCTGGCGGACCTGAACGTCATCACCACCAGCCGGTACGCCATCGCATCGGCGGCCGCCTTGCTCGTGTCGGGCACCGGCACCACGATCGTCTGGTCATCCAGCGGCACGCGGCCATCGGCCAGTTCCAGAGCGGCCAGTTCCTCGCCCAGGGCCGTACGGGAGAGGTACACGCTGCGCTCGTCGAGCGTGCTAGCCACGTTGGCGAAATAGATCCACTCGAAGAAGCAATGGGCCGTCCGCGGCGAGGCGGAAAACGGCTCGATCGCCATCTTTCCGCCGCTGATCGTGATGGCATGCCCCGGCGGCAAGGACCGGATCTGTTCCGACGGGAACCCCAGATTCAGCAACGGGACGCTCTCACTGGCGGCGGCGAACAGGTTGCCGCTTTTGGCATAGCACAGCGGCTTGATGCCCAAGGGATCACGGGCCACGAGCAAGTCCCCCTGGGCGTTCAAAAGCACCAGGCTATAGGCCCCGTCGAACCGTTGGCTGACGGCCTGCATCACTTCCACCAGCCGTGGGCGGCGGTCTCCCGCCAGCTCCCGGCTGATTTCGTGCATGATGATCTCGGTGTCGTTATCGCGGGCGAGGTGATTGTCCGCTTCGCTGAGCAGCTTTTCCTTAAGCGCCTGGTAGTTGGCAAGCTGGCCGTTGAACGCGAAGGCGAACCATTTGCGCTTTTCCAGGTGCGGCCGCTCGAATGGCTGGGCGTAGTTGCGGTCGTCTTCGCCGCAGGTGGCATACCGCACATGGCCGATCGCTGCCCGGCCGGCGAATTGCCGCATCAGGCTCTCCGCCTTGCCCCGGTGCGACAGACGGAACACCTCGGCAACCGTGCCGATCTCCTTATGCGTGGCCAGAAGCTGGTCTCGCGCGGGATGGAAGCTGGTCATGCCCGCCGCAAGCTGCCCCCGATTCTGGATGTCTAGGAGCATCCGCGGCAAAAGTCGCGAGACTTCGTCCGGACCGCCTTCCGGGCACAGCGGGTGCGGTTCTCCCGGCAGGTGGTAGATCGCGGCGATGCCGCATTCGTGCGCTAGATCAGCCATACCAGCACGTCGCGGCACAACGCTTGGCCGCAAGCGGGGCACAAAGCACGTGGCGCCTTATTGTAGGCTTGCCCCACCGGACCAACAATGGCCGGTCCAGCCGCCTGTCCCCACCGGCCCCAGCGCCCCAGGTGGATTTAGCAGCCTGGCGAAAGCATGAACCCCCCAGCGGGCAAATGACGTGCACGCGCTAGGCGGCCTTCGCTTTGCCCTTTTTCTTGCCCTGTGGGGCACCAGGCCCTGCCGCCGGGCGGGTCAGCCCTTTGGCGGCCGCCACTTCCGGCGGCTCGGGCGTCCGTCCCTGATCGTTCGTTTCTTCGATCCAGCGCTCAAGCACTTGCCGCAGCTCCTGCAAGACCCTCTGATGCTGCGGCGAGCTGGCCAGATTGACCGTCTCGTGCGGGTCGGTCACCACGTCGTACAGTTCCTCCGGCGGCATCGTGGGCGCCGTGAGGAATTTCTGCAGCGGACTGAGCTTTCCTTCGGCATCGAGCTGCTTGAGCAAGTTCCACACAGGGTATTGCCGCTCCTTGTATTCGTTCTTCTGCAAAAAAGGTCGGTCCGGCGTGAAGTTGCGGATATAGCGATAGCGCTCGGTCCGCACCGTCCGGAAGCGGAACACCGTCTCGTCGCAGCGATCGCGTGCCCCGAACACATACTTCCGCGGCGGCGCGGCGCTGTCGCCCAAAAACACTTCCCCTTGCATCGGCGGCAACGGCTGCTTGCCGGCCAGCGCCAGCACCGTCGGCGCCAGGTCGATCGCCATCAAGAGCCGCTCATCCACGCTGCCCGGCACGATCTGTTTGGGCCGCGGGAACCGGCCTGGCCAGCGGATGATCAGCGGCGCTTGCAAACCGCTGTCGTAACAGAACTGCTTGCCCCGCACATGCGCCTGGCCATGGTCGCTGAAGAACATCACGATCGTGCTGTCCGCCAGGCCATCCTTCTCGAGCTGGGCCAGGACCAGACCCACTTTGCGGTCCAGCTCACTGGCAGCATCCAGATACTGCGCCCAGTCCTCGCGCACCACCGGATGGTCCGGGTAATACGGCGGAATCTCCACCTTGGCCGGGTCGGCACGTCGCGGGGCGTGGAACGTCCGGTGCGTCTCCTGGAAATTGATCTGCGCGTAAAACGGCTGGTGCTCCTTCAGATCGCTCCAGCGGTCGCTGTCGAACGGCTGGCCATGGTAGGTGAAGTTCCAGTCGGTCTTCCCCGTCCCCCGAAACCCCAGCTCGGGCGGCAGTTCGCGGATGTTGACCGTGAAATAGCCCGCCTCCCGCAGCCAGTCCGTCAGCACCCGCACCCCCGAAGGCAGCTCGTACCCGTCGTCGCGATGCGACCGGTGATTGTGGGCTCCGATGGTCGTCTGATACATGCCGGTCATGAAGGCGCTGCGGCTGGCGGAACAGACCGGCGCAGTCGTGAAAAACCGCGTGTAACGCACCCCCTCCGCCGCCAGCCTGTCCAGATGAGGCGTCCACACTTCGCGCGTGCCATAACAGCCCAGATGCGGGCTGAAATCTTCGGCGATCAGCCACACAATGTTCGGCCGGTCGGCACCCCAGAGCCCCGCTGCCAACAGGCTGGCCAGAAGTGCCGCAAGGCCGCAAAGTTTGCCCATCCATCCCATCCCACCTGCCTGACCAGCCGCAGATAACGAAATACTCATCGCAAACCCTCGCCCAACCGCGTCACGCTAACAAAAAAATAGTTTTTATTTCCTTGCCTTTTCCCTCTAGTAGTCTCGGAACGGACCGCGAGGTTCTGCCGCCTCCATCTCGGCCCGCCACGCGTTCCATTGGGCGGCGATCTGCGCCACGATCTCGGGCTTCTCCTCCGACAGATCGTGTTTTTCCGATAAATCGCGAGACAGATCGTACAGCCCGCGGGCCGTGTCTGACTCGATCCACTTCCAATTGCCCATCCGGGCGGCCTTCTCCCCGCGATATTCCCAGAACATGGCCTGCCGCGGGGAGGACATCTTGCCGGCCAGGACTGGCAACATATCGAAGCCATCCAGCGTAACCCCTTGTGGCAGTGGAGCTTGCGCTGCCGCAGCCAACGTGGGAAATAGCTCCAGCGTGGTCAGAAAATCATCTCGAACGGTCCCGGGAGGGATGTGGCCCGGCCAGCGTGCCAGGAAGGGTACCCGCAGCCCGCCTTCCCAGAGCGTGCCTTTTCCTCCTCGCAGAGGCGCGTTGCCTCCATTGCCGCTTCCGCCATTGTCCGACAGGAAGATCACCAGCGTGTGGTCGAGCTCCCCTTGGGCTTTCAAGTGATCCAGAATCGCACCGATCGCTTCATCCATGCAGGTGACCGCCGCGTAGTATCGCTGGAGGTTTTCGGGAAGGCCGCTGTCGGCATAGCGGGCGACATACTCCGGCGGCGCTTGCACACCGACCCGCGCTCGCGGCCGCTCCGGATCGGGTCCGAAACTGGAAGCGCCGTGCGGGGCGTTGAAACAGAGGTACAAGAACCAGGGCTGCGGCGCTTGGTCGATGAATCGCAGCGCCTCGCGCCGGAACAGGTCGGTTGCATAGATTCCTTGATCGGCCTTGGTCCGCTGATTGCCGGAGAACATCGAGTGGATGCCGTACCGCTCGTGCGTGTAGTAGTCGATGCCGTTGTTGCCATGGCCGTAGAAGAAGTCGAAACCCCGCTGCAGCGGCAAAAACCGCCGCGCCTGGCCCATGTCCCATTTGCCCACCACCCCGCAGCGGTAGCCAGCACCCCGCATTAGGTCGCCCAGCGTCTTCTCGCGCACATCCAGTCCCAGCGTCATTTCCGGACTGACGGCATATTCCCGCTCCGTATAGCGGTGCCCGTAGTTGACCATGTCGTTGCGGATCATGTCGTACAGGCCGTTCCGCAGCGGGTGGCGGCCGGTGAGGATGCTGCCTCGTGACGGCGTGCAGGCCGGCCAGGTCACATAGAAACTGGTCAGACGGACGCCTTCTCGCGCCAGTCGGTCGAGGTGCGGCGTCTGGATCGGCTTGTAGCCCAGGCACCCCAGATCGGGCCAGCCTTGATCGTCGCTGACGATGAGCAGAACGTTGGGGCGAGCGCCCGGTCCTGGCGGAGCGGCCCAGCCAGCGAGCGCCATCAGCCCGACAGCGGCCCCCACGACAGCTTGCATCGATCGTCTCCAGCTCATCTGCGGCCCCCATGGACAGAAACACCGTTCGCATGCTCGCGGCTTGGGACCGACAGCCAGCCTTGCCAGCCCCGTCTTGCCACCCCGGCCGCGAACCCGCCAGGTGCGCGGCGACGCGCTGCAATGGTCGAATGCCACGCCGTCACGGCTGAGCGAAGCTTGAAATCAACGGGCCAAGCCTGGAATCTAGGACTCTGGCGAGCCCACTTCAAGCTGCCTTCCGCGATCACCACCCCGCAGCTAACATCGCCGCGCAGCGTTCCGCGCAGAGGTCAGTTCGCACAGAGGCCAGACTGCTGCGTGCGAGGCGTCCAGCCTGCTGCAATCCCCGATCCCAGGCCGCATTCGTGGGGCCAGCCCCCTGCGTGATCGCGTTTGCCGCTGCTTGATGAGCTGTTCGTTCCCATCGTCCCGGCGACGGGCCATGGCATCGAAAAAAATGCCCGCGACGCCTTTCGGCGCGGCTTGGGGTTTCAACCGGTCGCTCGCACCCTCCACATGGCGTCCGTTGGCGATCGCGACACGGTGCAACCGCCCTCGACCTGGGGTCAGCTCCGCAAGCGGGAGGGCGCACGCATCGCCCGGCAGCGCGCAAGAGCCGTGCCCCTTGCCCGCGCAGACGAATCTGCTAACCTACCAGAGCGGTCGAGGGAATTTCCGCAACGAAACGGGGCCGGCACGCAAGTCTCGCTCCCGCGGTGGCTTCGCCAAGTGGAGCTTCCCTTTCGGCGCTGGCAAAGCGTCTTACCGACCGAGCTCCGCCGCCGTTGCCCGTAACTGAGGCTCCCCGTGCGACGAGGGCAAAGCGTCTTGCGGGTGACGTGCGCGGCTCGCCGCAAGCACCGAAACACCCCGAAAGAAGCATTTGATCAAGAAGTAGTCTATCAAGACGCAATTAAAGCGTAGGGAGTCAAGGCGTAGGCGATCAAGACTTAGGGAATTAAGAGGCTAACCGACAACTTGGCGAGGCACCTACCTGTTGTCATTGCGGGCGGATGCTACCACAAATCGTTGTGCAAGCGTTTGAGTTCTCAGATAGGCTCCGAGGGTTAACACGCAGGGCATCAAGACGAGGTAGAGAAAGGCGTAGAGAATATCGGTCCGGCGGTTGTCTTCCCGCCCCGCTAGCTCAATTGGCAGAGCATCTGACTCTTAATCAGAGGGTTGATGGTTCGAGTCCATCGCGGGGCATTGATGCGATCTGGTGCGAATCGACGCAAGGTGTTGCCGGTTCATGGCTTGCGGAAAGGGGCAAATCAGACCAGCAAACGACGCGCCGAACGCCGTCCGATGCCAAAGAATGCCGTCCGATGCACCCCATCACTGCATCCGACATTGCATCTGACGCTGCACCTAAGTTCTTGCTCATCGCTAAACTGCGTCGAAATCCCGAGTTTCCGACCCCTCTTTCGGATGGTTCACCGCCGCAGATGCTCTCCGTTCCCTTGTGATGAAGGGGAATCTGGGAAGTCTGGGAAACTCCGTTTCGGGCACCAGTGACAGCAGCCTGGCCACCGCACCAGCCAGGTCGTGCAGCCGATCGTGCGTATAGCGAGCCGTCAGCAGCGACGTCTAGTGTCCCGCTCGTCCCTGCACTGACGGGCGTTCGTTCACCGGTGGACACGCGACGCGACGAAAACCCGACCAGTTAGCGTGGCGAACTCTCCTTGCTTTTGGCAGTGGTTCTCCGCACGATTGGGACCGCAACCGCACCTGGCACTGCGCGGCGGGCAGGCCTGCTCGATGGCCTCGAACTGTATGAGTTTCCCAAGCAAGCGTCGGCTCCCGCACCTCGATCCACCTCGACGCGGCCGCGGGTGGTAAACCGATACTCGATGATGTTTGCCACGGACCTGCCGCCCGTCGCAGCCCGACCTGCTCGGTTGCCAGCGTCAGGCTCGTGTCCGACTCGCATGCCCGTCCAAGTGCGTCCTGATCCACTCGTAAACTGGGAACCGCGTCGTGTTGCAGATAGGCGTTCGGTTTTGCCGGCCTACACTGCAGAACAAGGTAAGACGGGTGCGTGCCGAATCCGCCTCAGCGACGAGGTGGTGGTTCTCGTGTTCCCGCGCTGGGCAGTCGTTCCGCCAAGGCACGGGCCTGGGGGAGATGGGGGTCGCAGGCCAGGGCGCGTGCGACAGCCTCGCGAGCCAGATCGATCTGCCCTTGTTCTGCCAGCACGACCGCGAGGTTGGTATGGGCTGCCGCAGGTCCCAGCGCGGCCTGGAACAATTCGAAGGCCTCGGCCAAACGTCCTTGACGTGCCAACAGGAGCCCCAAGTTGGCATGGGCGTGGAGATGTTGCGGGTCCGCTTCCAGAGCTTGCCGCAACAGCGATTCGGCTTGTCGGAGGTTCCCGCGGCGCAGTTCCAGGCAGGCGGCATCGTTCCAGAGATTGGCATCCTTGGGGCTGGCAGCCAATGCGGTGTGGAACTCGGCCGCGGCTTGGACCAAATCACCCGTTTGTGCGTAGAGCGGTGCCAAGCGGCGGGGATAATCCGTGGCCCGAGGATCGCTCTGACGGGCTTTCTCGTACAAAAGAATTGCTTCCCGCAAATGGCCATCGCGAGCAAGCTGCTCGGCAGTGGTCAAACAGAGCACCGTTTGTTGGCGGGACGATAGTTCCCGAGTGAGGTCCTGGAACGCGCCCGGCCCGGTTGCCCAGCCGGCTGGCCAGCGATCCGGCAGAGCACAGCCGGTAAGCCCAAGAGCCTGCACGCACATTATGGCCACTACCATCCGCGAGGTGCCCAAGGCCATCGTCAAGCGCGCTTTTTTTTAAAAAATCCCGCCTTGATTCCAACCGCCACTGCCACCCAAAAGGTTACCGGAAGGCCCCGAACCGGTCAGACCTCCCGGCATTCCACCGCCGCCGGGCAAACCGGTTTGCAGGTAGCCTCGTGCAAGGCGAGGGGCTTCCAGTCCCAGTAAGCCTTCGGCACTCGGCAAGGCGACGATGACGCAGTGGGGCGGCAGCGCCAACCCTATCGCCGCCGCTTGTTCCAGCAGCGTTTTCTGGCGTAGCGTGTCGAGCTCCGCATCACCCGAGGGTTCTACAATCACCGCGGCCGGCTGGACCGCCAGACGTGGCAGGATCCGCTCCAGGTGGCGCTGCCCCGCCGGACCGAGGATGGCTGTCGGTCCGGACCATTCCGACTGATAGAACACAAAGTCGTCTTCCTCCGCGCGCTGGGCCTGGGCCGTTTGCCATTGACAGGCGAAGCTGCCTGCCGGCATGGGAATGGCTCCCCGAGGCAGATCTGCTCCGGCAGGGGTATGGGCGGTGCTATGACAGCCGATGACGGTTGACAGCGTTCCCGTTGCCACGATCTGTCCTATACCGATCACGATTTGGCAAGTTCTGTGCATGAGGAACATCCTTAGCGTGTGGGAGATGGCTCTGCAGGGGGCAACGGCTCGGCCGAAGGGCTGAGGATGGAATGAGCTGGCGGCATCGGCGCGGGGGATGCGGCCGAGGGACAGCAGCCGTAAGTCGGACCAAAGGGACCGATCAGGAAACAGTCTTCGGAGGATTTGTCGCCCATGCGGATCTTGTGCCAGTCGGTGCGGACGCTGGCCCGCCAATCGCGGCTGCGGCGGCTTTCCAGGCGATTGGCGAGGTAGAACTCGATATCGCCTGGCTCGAATACGTCGCTTCCGGGCAGTCCCGGGGTATCACAAGCAGGGAGGGGGTGGACCAGCTCGGGGGTGATCAGGATCACCAGTTCCTGCTCGCCGGAAGAAGTGCGATTGAAGCCGCCGGTGAAACCGAGGATCGGCAAGTCTCCCCA
>Ga0101944_10003877_pt1 | contig 19756 bp, 18 predicted proteins | sample DewCreD2012metaG_FD_75245 | JGI IMG/M metagenome (GOLD analysis project Ga0101944, IMG submission 75245) | Hot spring sediment bacterial and archeal communities from British Columbia, Canada, to study Microbial Dark Matter (Phase II) - Dewar... ... | reverse complement strand
CTTGGCAACCTATGCGAGAATGAAAAGGATTGCAAGGGAAAAGTTCCACAAACCCGCACCCCGTTTGGAATTGAACCCTGCACTTTGCACACGTCGGCCCTTCCCCCATCTCCCTGCCTCCCAGTCCGTTTCCTGCCCCTAGCCCTTGGGCGTCAATTGACTTTGGAGGACCTTCTGCTATACTCGCCCCAACCACTTCGATGTGCCGGATTATGAAGCCGAAATGACCTGTTTCTCTCAGCCTGATGGAGAGGGTGCTTTGAGACAGCCGAAATTCATATTCATCACGGGTGGGGTGCTTTCGTCCCTCGGGAAAGGGCTCGCGGCCGCCTCCATCGGCGCTCTCATGGAAAGCCGCGGACTGCGCGTTTCCATGCAAAAGCTGGACCCCTACATCAACGTCGATCCCGGCACCATGAACCCCTTCCAGCACGGGGAGGTCTTCGTCACCGATGACGGTGCCGAGACTGACCTCGACCTGGGTCACTATGAACGGTTCACCCACGCGAGGATGTCCAAGAAAAACAACTACACGTCGGGCGGCATCTACTACTCGGTGATCACCAAGGAGCGCCGCGGGGACTATCTCGGGGGAACCGTACAGGTCATTCCTCACGTGACGGATGAGATCAAGGCGTGCATCCGGGGTGCCGTGGACAGTGTGGACATCCTCATCGTGGAAATCGGCGGAACCGTCGGTGACATCGAGAGCCTTCCCTTTCTGGAGGCCATCCGCCAGTTCCGAAACGACGTGGGCCGGGAGAACGCCATCTACATCCACGTGACCCTGGTGCCTTATCTGAAGGTCTCGGGCGAGGTGAAAACCAAGCCGACTCAGCACAGCGTCAAGGAGCTTCTGGGAATCGGCATTCAGCCGGACATTCTCCTCTGCCGGACGGAGAAGATCCTGCCTCCCGAGATCAAGGTCAAGATTGCGCATTTCTGCAACGTGGAGCCGGACGCCGTCATCACCGCCAAGGATGTGGATTGCATCTATGAGGTTCCGCTGCTGTTCCACCAGGAGGGGCTGGACGAGAAGATCGTGCGGCTCCTGAACATCTGGACGCGGGCCCCGGTCCTGGACCAGTGGCAGGAGCTGGTGAGGCGCTTCAAGGAGCCAGAGCACGAAGTGCGCATCGCCATCGTGGGGAAGTATATCGACCTCACCGAATCCTACAAGAGCCTGAACGAGGCCCTCGTTCATGGCGGCATTGCACACGGAGCCCGGGTTTTGCTGGATTTCGTCGATTCCGAGAACGTCGAAAAGGAGGGAGGCGAGGCCCTCATCGAGGGGGCCGACGGGATCCTGGTGCCGGGCGGCTTCGGTCAGCGCGGGATCGAGGGTAAGATCAAGGCGATTCAGTATGCCCGGGAAAACAAGATCCCGTTTCTGGGGATCTGCCTCGGGATGCAGCTTGCTACGGTGGAATTCTCACGACACATCGCCGGTCTTGAGAAGGCCCACAGCATGGAGTTCGACAAGCACACGGCCCACCCCGTCATTTTCCTCATGCGGGAGTGGTTCGACTACAAGAATAACCGGGTCGTCCGCCGCGATGAATCCTCGGATTTTGGAGGAACCATGCGTCTTGGGGCCTATCCTTGTCACCTCGAGCCTGACAGCCTGGCTGCTCGAGCCTACGGCCAAGCGGAGATTTCGGAGCGGCACCGGCATCGTTACGAGTTCAACAATGAATATCGGGACCTGCTGGCCGAGAAAGGACTGCGATTCACGGGACTTTCGCCCGACCGCCACTTGGTCGAGATCGTGGAACTGCCCGATCACCCATGGTTCCTGGGCTGCCAGTTTCATCCGGAGTTCAAATCCCGTCCCATGGAGCCCCATCCGCTGTTCAAGGCATTCGTCGGAGCGGCTCTGCAGGAGGTCCGGCGCAAGAACCCTGAGACCTCCAAGGAGTGCGAATGCTGAGCGGGGAGCGTGGGGCGCCGGCGCCTTTGGAAGTCTTGGGGCAGCGGATATCAAGGGACGGTTTTTTTGTGATCGGTGGTCCCTGTGTCATAGAGAGCGAGAAGTCTTCTCTCGATGCAGCCCGATTCATGTCGGAAATGTGCCGTGAGCTCGGCATCCCCTATGTTTTCAAGAGTTCTTACGACAAGGCCAACCGCACATCCATCGCATCCTACCGGGGGCCGGGCATCGAGCTTGGGCTCGAGATACTCTCCAGGGTGCGGCATGAGGTCGGAGTGCCCGTGCTGACGGATGTGCACGGTGCGGCCGAGGCCGATCGGGCCGCCGAGGTTGTTGACATTCTCCAGATTCCGGCGTTTTTGGCGCGCCAGACGGATCTGCTGCTCGCGGCCGGCCGAACCGGCAAGCCGGTTAATATCAAAAAAAGCCAGTTCCTGGCTCCGTGGGATATGGCCCAGGTGATCTCCAAGGTCCGGGAGACGGGCAACGGAAGGCTCCTTTTGACCGAGCGGGGAACCTCTTTCGGCTACAATAACCTCGTGGTGGACATGCGCTCCATACCCATCATGGCCCAATGGGGCTACCCGGTGGTCTTCGACGCCACCCACAGCGTGCAGCTTCCGGGAGGCCAGGGGGGCGCCTCGGGCGGACAGCGGCAGTTCGTGGCGCCCCTGGCCTGCGCGGCGGTGGCGGCCGGGGCCCACGGGGTCTTTCTCGAGGTCCACGAGGATCCGGATCGAGCCCTCTGTGACGGACCCAACTCCCTGGCCCTCGCCGATGTCCCTCCATTGCTGAGGATGTTGGCTGGGATTTATCGCCAGGTTCGATGCATGGTTGACGGGAGCTTGCCATGAGAAGGGAAATCTGGTCATCTGACATCGATCGAGAGGGGTTGGGCGAATCGAAGCTGGATGAAGCCCTTCGGTCTCGAATCCTTCCCCTCCGCATGATGATCCTTGATGTCGACGGGGTGCTGACGGACGGCCGCATTGTCTATCACGACGACGGGTCGGAGCTCAAGGTCTTCGATGTGCAGGACGGTCATGGCATCAAGCTGCTTCAGCGTGCGGGCATCGAAGTGGCGCTCATCACGGGCCGGTCCTGCCGGGCCGTGGATCAGAGGGCGGCGGGGCTCGGCATCAGACGGGTGTACCAGGGCAGCATCGTGAAGCTGGAAGCCTACGAAAAGATCCGGGCCGAGACGGGCCTGGGAGATCACGAGATGGGATTCATGGGTGACGATCTCATCGACATCCCGGTCATGCGGCGTGTCGGATTTGCGGTCTCGGTCCCCAACGCTTCGCCGCACGTGTGGCCTTACGCCCATTATCTGACCAGGCTGGGCGGCGGTCGCGGAGCCTGCAGGGAGGTGTGCGAGATGATTCTTCAGGTTCAGGGGCTGTGGCATCAGGTGACGGATCGCTATTTTCGGGATCCGTGAGCCTGGGTTTTCCTCCTCTTGGTCCTCGCCGGTCACCGCTGATTCCCCGCCATCAGTTTTTCGACGGACAATAACCCTTTACAGGCATACCTGTTGCATGTTAAACTGACCCCGATTTGTAAGGCATGGATATGCTTTTAAAAAAAATGGTCTTGCCCATGTTGCCGAGTTCTGGAAGGCTCATTCGCTTGATGCTTTTACTCATCGTCCTGGGGACCAGCGGGCTCCTGTCCTACGCGGTCTGGAAGGGCGTGGTGCTGAAGGATCAGCGGCTGGACCGGATGAGCGAGCCGGCCGAGGCCGAGATGAAGCTGACCGACATGGAGTACATCGAGATGCAGGAGGGAAGGCGCCTATGGTCTCTCAAGGCAACTGAGGCGACCTATCATCAGGCGGAGCAGAAGACACTCCTGAAGTCGGTTCATCTGACCTTCTTTCTCGATGACGGCGGCGAGGCCTATCTCGTGAGCCGGGATGGAGCGCTTTTCGCGGATTCAAAGGACATCGAGCTCTGGAATGATGTCCGGGCGAGCTTTCCTCGCGGCTATGAGCTGCTGACCGAGCGGGCCTATTATGAGCACCGGAAACGGCTGGTCAGGTCCGGAGAGCCCATTCGGGTGAAGGGGCCGGAGCTTGATCTGACCGGCAGCCGGTGGGAGTACCGGTTACCCGAGCGCATGGGGCTGGTGGAGGGGGACGTCCGCGCGCGATTCATTTTTCTGTCGGCTCCGGTCAAATGACGAACCTGAGTTCTCATGCGGAGGAGGTCCCATAATGTCCGCTGAATATGGAAAGGCTGGAAAAGGATGGCTGGCCGGCCTGCTTCTCGTGGCCTTGGTCTCCGTCCCTGTTTCGGTCCTGTCGGCCGAAAAGAGGAATGCGAAGCCGGCCGCCTCGAGGACGGGGCCTCTCAAGAGCGATGCTCCCCTCAACATCGCCAGTGACAGGATGGAGGTGAGCCAGAAGGACCGGACGATTCTGTTCGAGGGCCACGTGGTGATTCAGCAGGAGGATCTCACCATAACGGGCAGGAGGATGGTTGTCTTTGCCGCCGGCGCTGGAAAGGGGAATGAGACCGAGTCCTCCATGATGGATCAGATCGATCGGATCGAGATCGAGGGGGATGTGAGGATCTCCCAGCGGGAGAAGGTGGCCACCTCCGAGAAGTCGGTATACTATCATCGGGAGCAGAAGATCGTGCTCATTGGGAACCCGATGGTTTCCCAGGGTGAGGACCGGGTTCAGGGGCGGCTCATCACCCTCTACCTTGCCGATGGGCGCAGTGTGGTGGAGGGGGGGCAGTCCTCGCCGGTGCAGGCCGTGCTCCATCCTCGAAAGGACTAGCCCATTGGCGGAACAGCTGGACGGCAAGAGTCTGGTGGTGAAGGACTTGCTGAAGGTGTATGGCGGGCGTGCGGTGGTGGACCACGTGACGCTCGAGGTGCGGGAAGGCCAGATCGTCGGGCTCCTGGGACCCAACGGGGCTGGGAAGTCCACCACGTTTTACAGCATCGTGGGTATCATCTCTCCCGACGGCGGCGCGATTCTGCTCGACGGGGAGAGTCTGAACGGTATGCCCATGTACCTCCGGGCGAGGAAGGGAATCACCTATTTGCCCCAGGAGCCCTCGGTGTTTCGGCGGCTGACCGTCGAAGAAAACATCATGGCCATCCTTGAAACGCTCGATATGGGTAAGGAGCAGCGGCGGTCGAGATTGAAGGAACTGCTGGCCGAGCTCAACATCGCGCACCTGGCCAGGAGCCGGGCGGATCGTCTTTCGGGTGGGGAGAGGCGTCGCGTGGAAATCACTCGGGCTCTCGTGACGCAGCCCTCCTTCATCCTTCTGGACGAGCCCTTTGCGGGAATCGATCCCCTGGCTGTCCTCGAAATCCAGGGCCTGGTGCGCTCGCTCAAGGCCAAGGGAATCGGCGTCCTCATCTCCGATCACAACGTTCGGGAAACACTGAAGGTGTGTGATTGGGCCTACATCATGCACGAGGGGAAGATCCTCGAGGCGGGTGAGCCCGTGAGTGTCGCCCGGAGCGATCTGGCCCGAAGAACTTACCTGGGAGACGAATTCAGTCTGACGTAAATCAGGATGACATCATGGCGGCCCTTGAACTGAAACAACAACTTAGACTGAGCCAGCAGCTCATCATGACCCCGCAGCTGCAGCAGGCCATCAAACTGCTCCAGCTGTCCCGGCTGGAGCTCCTCGAGACCATAAGCCAGGAGCTGGAGACGAACCCGCTGCTCGAGGAGGTTCAGGAGGAAGCGGGGGAGGTCGGGGAGCTGGCCGATGGGACCGGCGAGGAGCCGGTGGCGGCCGATGGCGAAGTCCCTGTTCAGGATTCATTTCAAGAGGTTGAGGTCATCGAGAAGGTTCGGGAGGATTTCGACTGGGAGTCCTACCTGGATGAATACAGCAGCGGCAGTCCGGTGGTGGTGGAGACGGACCCCAATAAGGAATGGCCTTCCTTCGACAGCAAACTGAGCCTGCCCGCATCCCTGGAGGACCATCTGGCCTGGCAGCTCAGGATGTCGCACATGACCGACTTCGAAAAGCATATTGGGGTGCACATCATCGGGAATTTAAACCGGGACGGGTACCTGGACGCCACGGTGGAGGAAATCGCCGAGGCCGCCGAGGCCGATATCGAGGATGTGACGGCGGTTTTAGCGCGGATCCAGGTTTTCGAACCGGTGGGGGTGGCCGCGCGGGACCTTCAGGAGTGTCTGCTCATCCAGGCGCGGAACCTCAACCCGCCTAACCCGCTGGTGGTGGAGATCCTGGAGCGTCATCTCGAGTTTTTGCAGACGAAGAATTACAGGGGTCTGATCAAGGCGGTCAAACGGGAGGAATCGGAAGTCAAGGCGGCGGTGGATGCCATCCTGAAGCTGGATCCGCGTCCCGGCCGTGCCTTCAGCGACGAGTCCGTGGAGTATGTCAGCCCGGACCTCTACGTGATCAAGGTGGACGGCGAATACGTCATCCTGTTGAACGAGGACGGGATGCCCAAGCTCCGGGTCAGCTCCTACTATAAGGAGGCCCTGAGCGGCGATCAGGGTATCCCGACGGACGCAAAGGACTATATCCACGGGAAGCTCAAAGCGGCTGCCTGGCTCATCAAGAGCATCCATCAGCGTCAGCGGACCCTTTACCGGGTGGCGCAGAGCATCGTGAAGCTTCAGCAGGACTTCTTCGACAAGGGAGTGGCTCATCTCAAGCCCATGGTGCTGCGGGACGTGGCCGAGGAGGTGGGCATGCATGAGTCCACCATCAGCCGGGTCACATCCAACAAGTACATGCACACCAATCATGGGATTTTTGAGTTGAAATATTTCTTCAACAGCTCCATAAATAGCGTTCTTGGCGATGCCGTCGCCTCGGAGAGTGTGAAGGAGCGCATACGCCAGCTCATAAAGGAAGAGAACCCGTCCAAGCCGTTCAGCGATCAGGATATCGTGGGCATCCTTGAGAGGGAGAACATTTCCATAGCCCGAAGGACCGTGGCCAAGTACAGGGAGGTCCTCGGCATTCTGCCCTCAAGCAAGCGCAGAAAGGCTTCCTGGGGTTGACGCCGCGGGAGGAGCCGGACAGAGGGGCATCGAGCGAATCGTACGAGCTGACCAAGTGAAGGAGGTCGTAATTCATGCAGATCAATGTCACATTTCGCCATATTGAGCCGTCGCCTCCCCTGAGAGAATACGCTGAAGAGAAGATATCCCGGATCAAAAAGTATGTCGAGGAGCCCATCGAGGCCCATGTTGTCTTGAAAGTCGAGAAGTTCCGGCATATTGCCGAGGTATCCATCGATGCCAACGGTCTGCGGATCAATGGCGCCGAGGAGACCGACGACATGTATTCGGCCATCGATCTGGTGGCGGACACCATCGAAGGGCAGGTGCGCCGGAACAAGGACAAGTTCCGCAAGAGGAAATCCGGCTCGGGGGCCAGGGAGTTTCCGGGTGCGGCCGAGATGGGCGGAACGGCCGTCCCCGAGGACGATCATGAGCGGCGCGTGATTCGAACCGAGCAGGTCAATGCCAAACCGATGGATGTCGACGAGGCTGCAATGCAGCTCAACGTGTCCAACGGTGAATTTTTAGTTTTCACCAATCGGCTCACCAACCGCATCAACGTACTGTATCGCCGCAAGGATGGTCATTACGGCCTTATCGAGACCGAATAGTCGTCAGTCCGTTTTTGCAGATCATGCCTTTATCGCCCTGTCTGCCCTGAATTTCGGGCAGTCGGGGCCGAGTCATGTTGTAGGGGTCGAAGAGGATATCGATGAAGATCCTGGATATCTTGGATAAGGAATCCATCGTCACCGAGTTGAAGGGTGTTTCCAAGAAGCAGGTTCTTGAGGAGTTGATCGAAGCACTGCTCGAGAAGCGGCCTCATCTGGATCGCGAAAATCTCATGAGAGTGCTGTTGGAGCGTGAACGGCTGGGGAGCACCGGTATTGGCGACGGCATCGCCATTCCACACGGCAAACTGAAGGACCTCGATCAACTGGCCCTCTCTTTTGGCAAATCCACCCGCGGAGTCGACTTTGAGTCCATGGATGGAAAACCGGTCCATCTGTTTTTTCTCCTTGTTGCCCCCGAAAGCTGCGCGGGAATTCACCTGCGAGCCCTGGCCAAGATTGCTCGGCTTCTCAAGAATGGAATGGTGAGGAAGAGGCTGGGGGGCGTTTCGACCCGGGAAGAGGTTTATTCCGTCATCCAGCAGGAGGACGAAGACTTCTGATTCAGCGCCAGGGAAGACGCCGTGAAGGAATGCCGTGCTTGATCCATGGGATCCATGGGGCTTCCCCGCCACCGCTGCCCAAGCATTCCCGCCAGACCCCGGTTTCCTCATCTGATAGAGCCCCCCCGTTCACGCAGACGTCCGCATGCTTTGAACCGGGGAAGGGTGTATGGCTCCTGTGTGGATGGTCGACCAGTCGGGAAAGCCATGGAAAGAAGCGTACACATCATCGTTGTGAGCGGCCTATCGGGCTCGGGGAAGAGCACGGCCATCAAAGCCTTCGAGGATATTGGCTATTTCTGCATCGACAATCTGCCCGTGCCGCTTCTGCCCCACCTGCTGCTGCTGTGCGAAAAGGATATGCCGGACATTCGCAAGATTGCCCTGGGGATCGACATACGGGAAAGGACTTTTCTAAAGGATTACGACACGATCTTCGAGTCGCTGGAAGATCACGGCTATCGCTTCGAGATCCTCTTCCTGGAGGCGCCGACGGATGTTTTGCAGCGGCGGTACAGCCAGACTCGGCGCATTCACCCCATCGCATCCTCCGAGGCCCTATTGCTCCAGGCCATTCGGGACGAGAAAGACGAGCTGAAAGCGCTTCGCGCTCGCGCCACAAGGATCATCGACACGGGCGTGTACTCGGTCCACCAGCTCAAGGCTCTCATAACCCGCACTTACTCCGGCATCAGTGAGAGCGAGCGGCTGAGCATCCAGGTGCTCTCTTTCGGCTTCAAGCACGGGTTGCCTTTCGAGGCCGATCTGGTCATGGATGTCCGGTTCCTGCCCAATCCCTATTTTGTCGAGGAGCTCAAGGAAAAGGACGGCACCGACCCCGAGGTGAGCCGTTGGGTGCTCGGGTGGCCGGCAGCCCGGGAGTTTCTTCAGGATTTCAGCGGGCTGATGCTCAAGATTCTTCCGGCATACATCGAGGAGGGCAAGCGCTATCTCACCATTGCCATCGGATGCACCGGTGGTAAGCACCGATCGGTGGTATTCGCAAGTCGCCTGGCTGGAATTCTGGAGGAAAGCTCTTATTTTGTGAATGTATTCCATCGGGATATCCACCTGGAATGAGGGTTTTGATGTCCGGAGAGAATGAAAACGAGCCCATCGGAATCGTTGCCGTATCCCATTGCGGGCTGGCCGACGAGATGGTTCGCGTGGCGGAGTTGATCGTGGGCGAAATGCAGGCCTGCAGGGCGGTCTGCTTTCAGGCCCGGCAGGCGGCTGACGAGATGATGGCCGAGCTCCGGGAAGCCATCAGGGAAGTCGATCGGGGCCGTGGTGTGATCATCCTGACGGATCTCTTCGGGGGAACCCCGGCCAACATCAGCCTTTCCTTTTTGGGGCCTTCGGTTGAGGTGGTTTGTGGAATGAACCTGCCCATGCTGATCAAGCTTGCCGGATGCAGGACAGGGCTGCCGTTGAGAGAGGCCGCCGCGACGGTCAAGGAGTACGGGCAGCGGCACATCTCGCTGGCCAGCGAAATCCTGTCCAGAAATCCCGGCCAAGGCTGAAGCCCGGTCATGTGGAGGGGCGTCACCCCATGGAGGATGGATGGCCTCCGACGACCAATCGCTCCGGTTTGGCATTCATCGAATGAAACCCCGCGACCTGGCCGCAGTGGCCGAGATCGAGCGGACGCATCAGCTCGAGCCGTGGTCTGCATCGGCATTTCTCGAGGAGCTGAACAAGCTCCATGCTTTGTGCTTCGTGGCGCGGGTTTTTCCAGGGAGCAGCCCATGCCCCGGCGGGGAGGAGGCGCAAGCTGAAACCTTGGTCGCCGGCTACATATGCTCGTGGATTGTGGTCGATGAAATCCAGATCCTCAACCTTGCCGTTCATCGGGCGTTTTGGAGGAGAGGACTGGGGCGGGCCCTGCTCGAGCGAGTTCTCCATGAGGGGTTGAGCAGGGGGTGCTCGCGGGCCGCGCTTGAGGTTCGGCCCTCCAATACCGAAGCCCTGGGGCTCTATGAATCGATGGGATTCCGGCGGGCGGGGGAGCGGCCGGGGTTTTACGCTGAAGGCCGGGAAGCGGCGATCATCATGGTTTTGGATGTCCGTTTGAATGGGAATGATTCATGAAAGTAAGCGTGGCGGCAGGACAGATCCAGTCGGAAGCTCTCATCAAAAATCTGGATCTGACCAATGTGGAAGTGGATATCGAGCCGGTTTTCGAGGTGCTTCAGGATGCGGTCCGGGGCTACGCCGGCAAGGAACTGCAGGCGCGCGAGCTTCTGGTGGAGTACCACCACAAGTATCGAAACTGGCGTTTCGTGATCTCGGAAACCTGGCGCTACGCGGTTTCCAATCTTCGCCTCATTTCGAGCCACCCAAGCAACGGGGTGGTGATCTACCTGCTTTCCAGGATTTTCGTGGACGCTCTCACGCGCTCGGAGCGGCCGGAGGTTCGCGGGCTGGCGGCGAATAACCTCATCGCTTTCTGGCTGAAGCTCGTGGACGAGATGCCCGGTCCACTGAGCAGCCCCCTGCCCGAGGGCGCCGCGGTGCATGGACTCGAAGACACGTTTATGACCCACCCCTCCTGTCACGAGGGTGTTCTGCGTCACTACTTCCAGCTATTGCGCGACCTTCCCGAAGGAGGTCTCGAGGACGTCATGCGGAGCTACTATCAGCTGAAAAAGCTGGGTGGGAAGCTTCTGGGCATCTGGTCGGACCCGGCGTCATTCGAGGAGATCCGCGGTCTGCTCACGCGACTGCACCGCGAGACCTACCGGTTCTGGCTCGACAAGGAAGACCCCTGCCGATGGCTGATGCAGCAGGCCGAAGCTGCGGGGGCTGCCGACCCGCCCTGGTTCGGGCTTTGCACGATCCTCAGCCACGATCAGTATCTGGCCTACCTGAGGAAGATCGATGACGAGATCGAGCCGGCGAGTGACCATCGCGAGGCCGTGGAACGCCTCGTCCAGCTGCCGGATTTTCACGAGATCGAGCGAACTTACTTCAAATTCCCCGAGACCCTCAAGGCCTACGAAGACCCTGAGCAGGCATCGCCCCTGAGCATGCTCATGCGACTCAAGATCATGGAGATCCGGGGTCTCGAGGGCATCCACGAGGAGACCCTGAGGGAGATCAACTTCGAGATTGCCCACTGGGTTCGGCGGAAGCAGGATGAGAATCTCCAGAAGTTCCTCGAGAAAGTCTTGGACGTCCTGTCCATTTGTCTCAAGAATTATCCGGAGGCCGCGCTGCAGATTGTCCGCACCATCGGCATGGAGGTCATCGACGGCGGCGATCGCGTCACCACGGATTTCTTTCTGAAGCGCATCATCGGCATGGGATTTCAGCTTCCGAAGTTGGGCCGGGTGAGCCAGTACTGGCAGATGGAGACCAACCCGGCTCACCTGCCCAACATCCGGATCTGGCTGGAGATCATCAAGAAGAGTCCGTCCCGCACCCGGGCTCTGCTCTCGGCCCTCATCCTGAACCTCTCCCTCGGGGGGATCTACGTTCGCGACACGGACCTTTTCCAGAAGGACGTGAGCCAACTGCTTCATGCCCCGATACGCCCCGTCTATAACCTGGTGAAGCAGCTGGCCAAGCTTTTTCCCGTGTATTTCAACCAGATCGGAGCCGAAGGGCAGCTTCGGGACGTCTCCACCGATGTGGACGAGATGACGGGGCGCAGCGATCGGCTCATCCACTTCCTGCGCAAACAGAGCCACGTGGAGAGCAACAACGTCATCGTGCGGTTCATCGAAGCCATCATCCAGTTCTGGAGAACCCTCGACAAGTCCGGTCTCCAGGACCGGGTTCCACCGGAGATCTACCCGGAGATCGTTACCTCGGGGCCCCTGGTGGATGACATGCATCGCATCATGGAGTTCATCTTCCAGTCCAACACGATTCACCACGTGAAGGATCTTCTGGAGTTGACGGAGGAGGAAGCCCAGGAGCTGGTGAATCGGGTGCCGGATGTGTCGGAGCGGGAGAGACGGCGGGCCTTCCTCATGGTCCAGCTCTATCAGCTGCTCCACGAGAAGTATGCATTGAGCTTCAAGGACATGCGGCAGCATCTGCAGCGGGCCTCGACCCTGGGGCTGCCGGACTCTGGCAGGCTTTTGGGAGTTCTGGACAGCAGCGATGCCTTCGAGAAGCTGGATGCCATCCTGGATTATCTGGGAGAGCTCAAGGAGGTGATCCTCACTCCGGGCGAAATGAACATTCTCGAAAACATCTACTATAAGCGGCACATTGCGGTCGACATTCCGTCCATGTACGGGTCGTACAACGAGCGCAAGTTCGACGCCCTCGGTCTCACCTTTCGCCTGGAAAACCTGGCCAATGTTCTCTTTGAGGAGATCATCTACGCTTTCGATCTGAGCTTCATCACGCGGGCCAGCTTTTTCCGCATCGGAAAGTTCCTGCCCCTTTTCATCAAGGCCCTGGCCATCGACGGCATCACCTCCAATCGGCTGGAGCTCCAGGCCGAGCTGTTCTACAAGTCCCTGGAGGTTCGACGTTTCTCGCACTCGCAGTACATCGACATTTTCAGGGGTTTTTCCGAAGCCATCAAGCAGATCATTCAGACCAACTATCACGCGGTGCACGAGGAAAACCTGGACACGATCATACGGCAGCTCGGACCGGACAACCTGCTGGCCAGGTATCAGCGGGAGACCGAGTCCGAGTCCCCCATGGAGCGCGTCCAGAGGGTGTCCGAGAGCTTTCTGCGGGACATCATCGCGCGTACCTTCGGTCTGCAGTACTTTGACCATTTCATCAGCAGCATCCTGACGACCCTCGCCACCCAGAAGGAGGAACTCAGCTCCGACATGCTGGACCTCCTGCTGAGCTACGACCCCGAGAAGACGCTCACGATGGTGTACAAGCCCAAGAAGATGGTGTGCGATATCATCCACATGGGCAACAAGGGCTACAACCTGGCCAATTTGCACTCCATCGGGATCAAGGTGCCGCCCGCCTTCGTCATCACCACCGAGTACTTCCGGTGCCGAAGCGTCATCGAGAGTTTTTCCCAGTCCAGCCAGGATTTCGAAGACCGTGTCATGGCCCACATTCACAAGCTCGAGGATGCCACGGGCCGGGAGTATGGCTCCAGGACCAACGCCATGCTGATCTCGGTGCGGTCAGGGGCGGCCGTATCCATGCCCGGGATGATGACGACTTTTCTCAATGTGGGCATCAACGAGGAGATCGTCGAGGGGCTCATCGCCCAGACCGGAGAGGACTGGTTCGCCTGGGACAATTATCGGCGGTTCATTCAGTCCTGGGGGATGTCCTTCGGGATGCAGCGGGGCGAATTCGACGCCATCATGCGGAGCTTCAAGCAGCGCCACAAGCGCGATGTCAAGAGAGAGTTCATGCCCGAGGAGATCCGCGACATGGCGCTCGCGTATAAACGGGCCCTCATGGACCACAATATCGCCTTCTCCGATGACCCCAAGGAGCAGCTCTTCACGGCCATTCGACAGGTGATGGCCTCGTGGTATTACCCCAAGGCCAAGACCTACCGGGAGATCATGGGTCTGTCGGAGAACTGGGGCACGGCGGTGACCATTCAGGCCATGGTTTTCGGCAACCTGGACACCCGGTCGGGGGCCGGCGTCATGTTCACGCACAACCCCCGGACGTCGGAGGACGAAATCGACCCCGTGGGGGATTTCACCTGGGGCAACCAGGGGGAGGACGTGGTCGGTGGGCTGGTGCAGACCCTGCCGCTCTCGGAAAAGCAGCGGCTCGGCGCTCGTGAAACCCAGGAATTTTCTCTGGAGACCCTTTTCCCGAGGGTCTATCGTCGCCTGGTTCAGATCGCCCGAACCCTGGTCATCGAGCACAGCTGGGCGCCGCAGGAAATCGAGTTCACCTTTCAGGGGGACGACGAGGACGGGGTTTATGTGCTGCAGTCCCGAAACATGGCCCCGCGCGAAAGGCGTCATCTCCCTGTTTTTAAGATATCCGAGAGCCTGCAGTCCAGCTACTTGGGGAGCGGAATCGGGGTCAGCGGGGGCGCCTTGGCCGGCCTTGCAGCCTTCAGCATGGAGAACATCGAGCAGCTGCGCCGCGAGCATCCCGGACGGACCATCATCCTGATCCGGTCTGACACCGTTCCCGAGGACATTCACGAGATCTTCATCGCCGACGGGATTTTGACAGGCAAGGGCGGCGCCACATCCCACGCGGCCATCGTGGCTCATCGTTTGGGGAAGACCTGCGTGGTGGGCTTCAGCAAGATGAAGGTGTGGGAGCGCAGGGCCGAGTGCCTGGTGGACGGGCACGTCATCCGGACGGGAGACGGCATCGCCATCGACGGGCGCAGCGGGGCCATCTATTTGGGCATCCATGAGACGCAGCAGGTGGATTTGACCGGCTGAGCTTTACCGGCTGAGTCGCCGAAATGGCAACCCTGAGATACGGAGGACGCAGATGACAACGCGAGACAGGATGGTGCCGATGAAACTGGGGATCAATGGACTGGGTAGAATTGGCAAGCTCAGCATTTGGCATCATGTGGAGCGCCGCTATTTTTCGGAGCTTGTCGTCAACATCGGCCGTGAGGTCGGAACCGGGCTTGTGGACATCGCCCACTTCATCGAGAAGGACTCGACGTATGGCCTTCTGCACAAGTACCTGTATGGCTGCAGGGCCCAGCGCGCCATCGAGGACTTGAACGAGGACGCTGGCACCATGCGGGTCAATGGGGTCAAGGTCACGTTCCTCAGGAAGCAGCGCAATCCTGCGGCCATCGAATGGAGGGACCACGGGGTGGAGCTGGTCGTGGACGCCACCGGAGCGTTCCTGGATCCGACGGTGCCGCCCGACGACCCCAAGGGCTCCATTCGCGGCCACCTGATGGGAGGAGTCAAGAAGGTCATTGCCTCGGCTCCCTTCAAGATCAAGGACAAGAGCAAGGAGATGCCCGCCGACGCCGTGACGACGGTCATGGGGATCAATGACGCGGACTATGATCCGGCCAGGCACGTGGTGGTGTCCAACGCATCGTGCACGACGACCTGTCTTGCCTACATGGTGAAACCGCTCCTGGATTACTTCGGAGCGCAGCGGATTCTCTCGGCATCCATGACAACGGTCCATGCGGCCACGAGCTCCCAGCAGGTGCTGGACCGCGCGGCCAAAAGCAAGGCGACGGACCTGCGCAAGAACCGCTCGGTCTTCAACAACATCATTCTGACCACAACGGGCGCCGCCAAGGCTCTCGGCCTGGTCATCCCCGAGATGAAGCAGATCGGGTTCATCGCCGAGTCGGTGCGCGTACCCGTGACGTCGGGATCCCTCATCATCCTGGTCATGATGATCCAGGATGAAAGCATGCGGAACCCCATCGGGCGAGAAAAGATCAATGACATTTACAAGCAGGCCGTCGGACATTTCCCCGAGGGTTACCTGGTCTTCTCCGAGGAGCAGAACGTTTCCACGGACATCATCGGCTTTCCGCGGGCCGCGGCGGTCATCGAAGGCAGGGAAAACCACACGCGCACGGCCGCCGTTCGCATCGACATGGAGCGTGTCCTCACGGCCTGCGCCTATTTGAGCTCCCTTGGCGAGAGCGGAGCGTCGGCATCCTTTGACGTGACTCAGATGAAGGCGGCCGCCGAGAGCCAGATGGGGAGCCAGCAGTCCAAGATCCTCGAGGTTCCCGTGACCCAGGCCGTGGTCTATGGATGGTATGACAACGAGCTGGGCAGCTACACCAACATGCTCGGAGACCGTACGGTCAGCATTGCCGAGTCGATGCAGCAGTGAGCAACCGCGAACTGGAAACCGGAAAAAAGGAACCAGAAACCAGGAACTTTTCCAACAGGAGGTGATCATGGCCACTCGTGTTGCCATCAACGGCTTCGGACGCATCGGGCGGACGCTCTTCAAGGTTCTGACGGATCGCAACGCTCCCCTGGAGGTGATGGCGGTCAACGATCTTTCCTCACCTTCGGATCTGGCTCATCTTCTCAAGTACGACTCGGTGCACGGGGTCTGGCCCCGCGAGGTCTCGGCCACCGAGGACACCATCGTGGTGGACGGGAAAGCCGTCAAATGCCTCAAGGTTTCGGATCCTGCCCAGTCCCCCTGGCATGAGCTCAAGGTGGACATCGTGCTCGAGAGCAGCGGCCGGTTTGTGGACCGGGAGGGCTGTCAGAAGCACATCAACGCCGGGGCGCGGAAGGTCATCGTGACGGCTCCGGGAAAGGGAATGGATGCGACCTTCGTGCTCGGCGTCAACGAGGGAAGCTACGATCCGTCCTCACACCACATTGTCTCCAATGCGTCGTGCACCACCAACTGTCTCGCGCCCATAGCGGCGCTCCTGAACGATCATTTTGTCATCGAGCACGGGCTCATGACCACGATCCACTCGTACACCATGGACCAGCGGTTGCTGGACGCCCTGCACAAGGACAGGCGGCGCATGAGGGCGGCCGCCCTCTCCATGGTCCCAACGACCACCGGGGCCGCCAAGGCGGTGGCTGAAGTCATTCCGGAGCTCAAGGGAAAGATGGACGGCGTGGCCATCCGGGTGCCGACCCCCAACGTTTCGCTGGTGGACCTGGTGTGCCGCCTGGGTCGGGACGTGACCCGCGATGAGGTGAACAAGGTTCTCGAGGATGCCGCCAACGGCCCTCTCAAGGGAATCCTGAACTTCGTCAAGGAGGAGCTGGTTTCGGTGGACTTCAACCATACCTACTATTCTTCCAGCGTCGACTCAGCCCTGACCAACGTCATCGGCGGGCGGATGGTCAAGATCTTCAGCTGGTATGACAACGAGTTCGGCTATTCGAGCCGGGTGATCGACCTGGCCACCATGATGGGCCGGTCGCTGGAGTGAGAGGAGGGGGAAAAATGATACGTCGCCTCGACACGCTGGAGCTCGGCGGAAAGCGGGTGTTTGTGCGCGTGGACTTCAACGTTCCGCTGGACCAGGAACGGAAGGTCAAGGACGACCTGCGCATCCGCGCAGTTCTGCCCACCATTCGAAGGATCGTGGACCTGGGGGGGAAGGTGATTCTGGCTTCCCATCTGGGTCGCCCCAAGGGCAAGGTGGCCCCTGAGTTTTCCCTCAGGCCCGTGGCGGAATACCTGTCGACCCTTCTGGAGCGGCCGGTGCCGCTGGCTCCCGACTGCATCGGGGAGGCCGTGGGGGCAATGGTCGCGCGCATGAAGCCCGGAGAGGTTCTGATGCTGGAGAACCTGCGCTTTCACCCGGGCGAGGAAAAGAATGACGAGGACTTTTCGCGGCAGCTGGCGGGGCTCGCCGACGTCTACGTCAATGACGCCTTCGCAGTGTCGCATCGCGCCCACGCTTCGGTGCACGGGATCACCCGGTTGATCCCCGAGTGCGCGGCGGGGGTGCAGCTGGAAAAGGAGATCGACTACTTCCGCAAATCCATGGAGGAGCCCCAGCGGCCTGTGGCGATGGTGATCGGGGGGGCCAAGGTTTCGACCAAGATCGAGCTGCTTCAAAACCTGCTCAACAAGGCTGACCACATCCTCATCGGGGGGGCCATGGCCTGCACGTTTCTCAAGGCGCAGGGCAAGGCCGTGGGCCGGTCCATGGTCGAGGACGATTTCCTGCAAACAGCCCGGGACCTTATGGACAGGGCTGCTCAAAAGGGCGTCCAGGTGGTGCTCCCGGTGGACGCCGTGGTGGCCCCCGAGTTGGATGCTGTCGACGATGTCCGTCTGGTTTCGGTGGATGCGATTCCCGAGGAGGGCCGAATGCTGGACGTGGGCTCCGGGACCCTTGAAGCCTTTGAAGCCATTCTGCTCGGCTGTCGCACCGTGGTGTGGAACGGGCCCCTGGGTGTTTTCGAGCGACCCCCGTTTCACCAGGGAACCTTTCGACTGGCGGAATTCCTGGGTGGTCTGGATGCGCTCACGGTCGTCGGAGGGGGGGATTCGGCGGCTGCCGTGAGGCAGGCGGGCGCAGATCGGAAAGTGGGCTATGTCTCCACGGGCGGGGGCGCTTTCCTGGAAATGCTCGAGGGCAAGAAGCTGCCCGGGATCGAAGCCCTCGAGGCCTGTGGATGAGACCTGGCACGGGGCACTGGAGAGGAGGGGCTAGGTGAGGATGAACGAGCGTAAACCTTTCATAGCGGCCAACTGGAAGATGTTCAAGACCATTGGCGAGGCCGTGGCGTTCACGGAGGCATTGCAGAAGGAAGTGGGGCCCCTGGCCGACCGGGAGGTCGTCCTGGCTCCCGCGTTCACGGCCCTTGCCGCCGTGAGGAGGGTCATGGCGTTGGAAGGCTTCAGGCTGGCGGCCCAGAACTGCCACTGGGAGGAGAATGGGGCGTACACCGGCGAGGTGAGCCTGGGGATGCTCAAGGACCTGGGGTGTGATTACGTGATTCTCGGCCATTCGGAAAGGCGGCACCTTTTCGGTGAGACCGACGATGACGTGGCCAGGAAGGTGGCGGCGGCTTTCCGCCATCGTGTCCTTCCCGTGCTCTGCGTCGGAGAAAAGCTCGAGGAGCGGGAATCGGGCCGGACCATGGCCGTTGTGGAAAAGCAGCTTGAGAGCGTGATCCGGGGGCTTGACCCGGCGGAGGTGCGGGAGCTGGTCATCGCCTACGAGCCCGTCTGGGCCATCGGAACGGGCAGGACGGCGACTCCAGAGCAGGCCGGGGAGGTGCACGGATTCATCCGGGAGCATTGCGGGCGACTTTTTGACAAAGACATTGCCAACACGGTGCGAATCGTGTATGGAGGTTCGGTTAAACCGGAAAATGTGGATGCGCTGATGGCCCAGCCGGACATCGATGGTCTGCTGGTGGGAGGCGCCAGCCTCGAGGTAGCCTCCTTTCGGCGCATCGTGCAGTTCGTGAAGCCGTAAGAGAACGGGATGGGTTGAATGCATACTTTCGTCATCGTGATACACATCGTGGCCTGTCTGGCCTTGATCCTCATCGTGCTGCTGCAGACGGGACGTGGCGCAGAAATGGGAGCTGCTTTCGGGGGGGCTTCCCAGACCTTGTTCGGTGGAGGCGGGGGAGGGGCCACCTTCCTCGGGAAATTGACGACGGCCGCGGCCGTGGTCTTCATGCTGACCTGCCTGGGACTGAGCTACTTTGCCGCGGGTCCCCAGACCCGGTCCATCATGGAAAATGTTCCGGCTCAGAAGCCCGAAGGCCCTGCCCTGCCCGAGGCCAGGCCCATCGAGCCGGCGAGCGGCCAGGCTCCAGTCGGGACGGAGCAGGCCAGGCCGCAGGAAGCCCAGAGCGCGGAGCCTGCCCTGCCCAAGCTTCCCGAGCCCGCAAAAGACACCCAGCCTCCAGCTCCTGCGCCCCAGGAGAAGGCGCCCGATGCTGCCGCGCAGGGTAAACCCGCGGCTCCGGCGAAGCCCTAGTAAGACTTCACGGAATAGGCTGTCCATCTTGCAACTCGCCATGCCGGCATCCAGTTCTTTGCCGTGGGTTCCGGCTGACTGCCGGCATGACGACCCGAGCGGTGGGCACTCCATTGGTTCGAGCTGTACTCAGATAATGCTTGCACATTGGCTCTGAATATATATAATCCTCAACTCATGCCGAAGTGGTGGAATCTGGTAGACACACCATCTTGAGGGGGTGGCGGGGCGACCCGTGCCGGTTCGAGTCCGGCCTTCGGCACCACCCAGAATTTAGAG
>Ga0101944_10003876_pt1 | contig 19759 bp, 15 predicted proteins | sample DewCreD2012metaG_FD_75245 | JGI IMG/M metagenome (GOLD analysis project Ga0101944, IMG submission 75245) | Hot spring sediment bacterial and archeal communities from British Columbia, Canada, to study Microbial Dark Matter (Phase II) - Dewar... ... | reverse complement strand
AAGGTCAACCCCAAGGACATTTTCTTCATTCTGAAGGAACAGCTTCGCTATGGCGTGCTGTGCAAGCTCGAGCGGTATCGGGAGCTCAACGAAAAAACCCTCGATCTTATGGTGAACGAGGCCATCCGTTTCGCTCGTGAAGTGGTCGATCCCTTGAACGAAGTGGGCGAACGCTGGGGAGTGAAATTCGAAAACGGACAGGTGTACTGTCCTGCCGAATTCAGGAAGGCCTTCCGGCAGTACGGTGAAAACGGCTGGATTGCCGCAGCCAGGGATCCGAAATACGGCGGACAGGGTTTTCCGCACATGATGCGCATCGTCGTCAACGACATGATGTACGGAGCCTGCCAGGCCTTCAACATGGCCCCGAGCCTCACCCACGGAGCGGCCCACCTCATCGAAAGCTTCGGCACCGATGCACTCAAAGAACAGTTCGTTCCCAACATGTACAGCGGAAAATGGGCGGGCACCATGTGTCTGACCGAACCCGACTGCGGTTCGAACCTCGCCGACATCACCACCACGGCCTTTCCCGAAGGAGATCATTACCGGATCGTCGGAAACAAGATCTTCATTTCCTGGGGGGAGCACGATTTGACCGAAAACATCGTTCATCTCGTTCTGGCGCGGGTCGACGGCGCGCCTTCCGGCGTGAAGGGGATCTCCCTCTTCGTCGTTCCCAAAATTCGGGTCGAGGCGGATGGAAGCCTGGGAGGACCGAACGATGTCGTCTGCGGCGCAGTCGAAGAAAAGCTCGGCCTTCATGCCTCCCCGACAGCGCAATTGCATTTCGGCGGCTCCGGCAAGTGCATCGGATTTCTGTGCGGGAAGGCGGGCGAAGGTCTTGCCCACATGTTTCAGATGATGAACGCCGCCCGCATCAACACGGGGGTGAGCGGCATGACCCTTGCCGGAACGGCTTACCGAAACGCCCTCGAATACACCAAAACCCGACTTCAGGGGCGGGATGTGGCGGGTCGAAAGAAAGGCAGCGTTCCCATCATCGATCATCCCGACGTTCGGCGGATGCTCCTGTGGATGAAGGCCATGGTGGACGGGATGCGTTCGATGATCTATACGGCAGCCTTCTGGTCGGACTTCGCTCATGAAATGCCTTCAGGAACCGAACGGGATCATTACCGGCATCTCGTCGACTTTTTCACGCCCATCATCAAGGCCTATTGCTCCGACATGGGATTTCGGGTCTGTGAAACCGCCGTCCAATGTCTTGGGGGTTACGGGTACTGCAAGGATTATCCGCTCGAACAATACCTGCGGGACGCCAAGATCATGTCCCTCTATGAAGGTACCAACGGCATCCAGTCCATGGACCTGATGGGCCGAAAGATGACGATCCACGACGGTGCCCCCTTCAAGGCCTTCCGGTCCGAAATCGATCGGTTCTGTGAAGCGAACCGGGATCATGAAGCCATCGGCGACAAAGTGAGGGCCTTGGCGGGCGTTGCTGAAAGACTCTGGGAAATGGCCGAAGAATTCCGCAAGAAAATGGGAAGCGACCCGCTTCAATGGGCATCCTACACCTACCCGGCGCTGATTGCCTTCGGCGAAGTGGCCATGGCCTGGAGGCTTCTCGATATGGCTGCCGTGGCTTGGCCGTCATCGAAAAAAAATGGAAAGGAAGCCGATTTCTACCGGGCCAAAATCCTACAGGCAGGATGGTTCGTGGATACCACCCTGCCCCATACATGGGCCACCATCGAGGTGTGTCAGCGGCCGGGCCGGGAGATTCTCGAAATGCCGGATCACGCGTTTTGAAGCAGTGGGCAGCAGGCAGTGCGAAGTGCGAAGTGGGAGGTGGGAGGTGGGAGGCGGGTATTGGTAAACCATCCGAAAAAACAATACGTTGACGGGTATGGCTACCCCGATATCCATATGGTTTTCAACCGCTATTCTCCTGACTTCTGACTCCTGGCTCCTGACTTCTATTCAGATCACCTTCCAGGAAAAAGGATTCCTTCATGTCCACATCCGTCATCGTAAGCGCCGTACGAACGGCGATTGGAAGCTATATGGGATCGTTGAAGACCGTGGAACCGTTTCGCCTGGCGGCCCGAGTGCTGCAGGCGGCAGTCGATCGGATCGGCATCCCCCCTGAAACCGTCGATGAAGTCGTCTTCGGCCAGTCCTACCAAAACGGCGAATCCGTCAATGTAGCCCGAATGGCGCTTCTGGCAGCCGGATGGCCCGAGACCATCGTGGGAATCACTCTGGACCGAAGATGCTGCACCGGCCTCGACGTCGTTCGATATGCCGCCATGCTCATCGACAGCGGTCAAGCGGACATCGTCATCGCAGGCGGTGTGGAGAACATGAGCCAGGGGGAGTTTTACCTGCCCGGTTCCATCAAATGGGGAATCGGCGGGGAAAAGGGGATGCCTCGGGGCCACGGAGATCTGGCGATATGGGGAATTCCGATGTACGACCGTATCCAACGCGCACGGGTCATGTCTCAGCCCATCGAGCGCTATGGGGTGCTGCCATCGATGATGTCCTGGGCCGAGACGGCCGCCCAGGAAGAGGGTATCAGCCGGGAGGCCTGCGATCTGTGGGCGCTCGGAAGCCATCGAAAGGCCTGTGCCGCTCAGCAGAACGGACGTTTCGATACCGAAATCGTTCCCGTCACGATCCCGCAGCCCAAGGGGGTCCCCGTCCTGTTTGATCGGGACGAAACCCCCAGACCCGAAACCTCCATCGAACGGCTGGCCAAACTGAAACCGGTATTGGGCGGCGTATGCACTGCAGGCAACTCCTCCAGCGAAAACGACGGGGCTGCTGCAGTCGTCGTGATGTCGGAGCGTAAAGCCAGAATGCTGAAGCTCGATCCGATGGCCCGTATCGTGGGCATTGCAGTGGCGGGCGCCGATCCGAGACGGGCCTATCTCACGGTTCCGGCGGCAGTCGACAAGGTATTTCGCATGACCGGCAAGTCTCTTGCCGAAATGGATCTGATCGAAATCCAGGAGGCTTTTGCAGCCCAGGTTCTTGCGGATCTTCGGCAGATGGGCGCAGTCGATGCCGATCACGAACGGGTCAATGTGAACGGTTCCGGGATATCGCTGGGACATCCCATTGCCTGCACCGGCACCCGTGTGCTTGTCACCTTGCTGCACGAAATGCAGCGGCGAAAGGCCCGCTATGGACTGGAAACCATCTGCGGCGGCGGCGGACTCGGAATCGCAGGCGTTTTCGAAAGGGTTTCATAGCCATGCAGCGTCCATCCTTTGAAAGCGAATACCGCTCCAAATGCATTTCAGCCGACGAAGCGGCGGCCTTGGTCCATTCCGGCACGAGCATCCATCTTGGCGGGGCAGCCAATGTGGCTGCCATCATCGACGGACGACTCGCCCGCAGGGTTCACGAACTTCGGGACGTCACCGTCCGAACCTACATCGACACCCATCCATATCGGATCTGCGAGACAGACCCGGAAGGAACCGCCTTCCATTGGTACAGCGGGTTCATCCTCGGTTTCACACGATCGATCAGCAGAAAGAGGGGTATCGGTGTCTATGTTCCGAGCTCCTGGCACAACGTGCCTACCTTTATCCGCAATACCCTGTCCTTCGATGTGTTCTTCCTCGTCACCCCGCCCATGACCGAATCCGGCTTTTTCAATTTTGGCTTGACCGCTGGTGAAACCATGGCCATCGCCGACGTATCCAAAAAGATTGTAGCCGTTGTCCGAAAGGACATGCCGACGGTTCTGGGTGGGTTCGAAGAGTGCCTCCCGATTTCCCGGATCGATTACGTGGTTGAGGACGAGGAGACCCGTACGTTCTGTCTGCCTTCTGTCGATGCTACCGATGCCGATCGTCGGATCGCCGAAAACATCTTGAATGCCGAACTCATCCAGAATGGAAGTACGCTTCAGATCGGAATCGGCGGATTGCCCAACTCGGTTTTGGAGCTCGTCCAGGCTGCGGGCCTTCGAAACCTCGGCCTGCACACCGAAATGCTGACCGAAAAGATGATGGATCTGATCGAAGCCGGTGTCGTCACCAACAGCGAAAAACATCGAGACAGATTCAAGACGGTGTTCACCTTCTGCTTGGGAAGCCGCAGGCTCTATGATTTCGTGGACCGCAACCCGCTCTTTGCCACCTATCCGGTCAACTACACGAATCACCCGATGGTCATTGCCGATCAGCCCCGGATGTTTTCCCTGAACAGCGCGGCCCAGGTTGACCTGACAGGACAGGTCGCATCGGAGCAGATCGGTGGAAGCCGCCCGTTTCAAATCAGCGGAACCGGCGGGCAGCTCGATTTCGTCATGGGCACCATGTTTGCGAAAGACGGGAAAGGCATCAGTGTCATCGCCCTGTATTCGGAATACAACGGGGCATCCAAAATCGTTCCGCTCTTGGAAACCGGAACGAACGTCACCGTGCCACGTTCGATGGTGGATCATGTAGCAACGGAATGGGGGCTCGCCCGCCTTCGGGGGTTGACGGTGCAGGAACGTGCCCAGGCTCTGATCGCCATCGCCCATCCGCAACACCGCGAATGGCTCATGCGGCAGGCACGGGATGCCGGGCTCTTGCCCTATCGGATCGACCAACGCGCCAGACCCAAAGGGGTAATCGTCAATAGAGCCTGAACGAAAACCTCGATACGGGGCGGTTCGTCGTCTTTGGGCAGGAACCCCTTTTCTCCTGACTTCTGACTTCTGTTTTCAAGATCCTACGAAAGGAAAAATACATGGATTTTGGTTTTTCGAAGGAACACGAAATGCTTCGCAAGGCGGTTCGGGAATTCGCCGCAAAGCGCATTGCACCCTATGCCGACGAATGGGACAGGAACCATTACCTACCCGTTGAAGAAGTCATTCGGCCGATGGGTGAGCTCGGATTTCTGGGAACGGTGATCCCGGAAGCCTACGGAGGCGAAGACATGGGTTGGCTTGCGGCGGTTATTGTCACCGAAGAAATCGCCCGGGTGTCGAGCTCTCTTCGGGTCCAGTTGAATCTTTTGGGACTGGGTTGCGCCTATCCCATCTACAAATACGGATCGGAAGAGATTCGGAAAAAATATGTTCCCATGCTCTGTCGCGGAGAGATTTTGGGTGGATTTGCCATCACCGAGCCGGATGCCGGCTCGGATGTCATGTCCATGAAAACCATAGCCGAAGACCATGGAGACCACTGGCTCGTCAACGGCTCCAAAACCTGGATTTCGAACGCCAACCAGGCGGATGTGGTCGTATTGTACTGTTATACGGATCCGGCAAAGGGTAGCAAGGGCATGTCGGCTCTCATTGTAGAGCTCAAGAATTACAACGGTATTACGACCACAGACCTGGACAAGATGGGTTCCCATTCTTCGCCGACGGGTGAAATCTTTTTCAACAACACCCGGGTTCCCAAGGAAAACATTCTCGGAAATCCGGGGGACGGCGCAAAAATCGTCTTCAGCTCACTCAACAACACCCGGGTTTCGGCTGCTGCCGGAGCCGTAGGATGCGCGCAGGCATGTCTCGATATCGCCATCCGCTACTGCAATGAGCGAAGGCAGTTCGGGAAACCCATCGGTGAATTTCAGATGAACCAGGATCTGATCGCACAGATGGCCTCCGAGATCGAGGCGGCAAGGCTTCTTGTGTACAAGGCCGCCTGGCAAAAGGATCAGGGAAATTTGAACAATGGGTTGGAAGTGGCTCAAGCAAAATACTTCGCAGGAGAGGTGGCCATGAAATGCGCCAATTACGCCATGCGGATCCTGGGCGCTTACGGGTATTCCACCGAATATCCGATCGCCCGATTCTATCGGGACATTCCAACCTATGTCATCGTGGAGGGATCGGCGAACATCTGCAAGTCGATCATCGCCATGGATCAGCTGGGCTGGCGGAAGGCCTCACGGTGATCACGGAAGGACGTGTGGGTACGGAAGCGCACGAGGGCGAAAGGAGCGCGGCATGCCGCGCTCCTTGTTCGAAAACCATGAGGCCCTCTTTTGGTGGGGAGCTGGTAACGAAACCAAGGAAAATGGACAACAGGAAAGGAGAAGGCAATGAAGCGGATCGTCATGGGATGGTTGGGGATCGTGGCCGTATTGCTGATGGGTGTTGGATCGAACGGATGGGGGGAGACCAAGGTCCGGCTGCAATGCGTCTATCCGGAAAAGGCTTACGTTGGTCAGAACACGATCTGGTTTGCCGATCGGGTCAAGGAGCTCACCGCTGGAGAGGTCAATATCAAGATCTTCTGGCCGGATCAGCTCGTGAAAACCAACGAAGCCTTCGATGCCATGGCCAAGGGCATGATCGACGCCTACGCCGGAAGCATGCTGTATTTTTCCGGTTTCGTTCCGGAGGTGAACTGCGAATGGCTTCCCTTCGGATGGTCGGATCCGAAGCACGCCCAGGAGCTCTATGAGAAGCACGGGTGGCTGGATCTCATGCGACAGGCCACACGGAAACACGGTGTCCATTATATCGCCCCGGTTGGTGTGGCCTCGATGGGCCTCATCACGAAGTTTCCGGTGAACAGTGTCGACGACCTGAAGGGCAAGAAAATTCGGGCTGTCGGTATGGAAGCGAAGATCATCGATGTACTTGGCGCATCCCCTGTCGCCATCGCCGGAGCGGAACAGTACATGGCCCTGAAACAAGGAACCGTGGATGGCACCAATTATCCTTTCTATACCATCGGAAACTACAAGTTCTATGAAGTGGCCAATCACATCATCCGGCCCGCCCTCTTCTCCCCCGGCATCGTCGAAATCCTGATCAACCAGAAACTCTATGAATCCCTCAGCGAAAAGAACCGCAAGGCCATCGATCAGGCCGGTTGGGAAACCTTTCTTCGCACGGTGGAGCTGAATCCCAAATACGATGAAGAGGCTTATCAGGTTTGCAAGGAAAAGAACGTCACCATCATCGATCTGAGCCCGGAAGTCGTCGATCAGCTTCGCAAAAAGACGCTGCCGCTCTGGGACGAGATTGCCGCCAAGAGCGAGATTTCCGCCAAACTGGTGGCATCGCTCAAGGCTTACTTGAAAGAACAAGGCATCAAGATCGAATAGCGGGACATGGCAGGCGCTTGAACCCCGGAGATGAATCGCCGGTCGTTATGTTCCCGCGGCTTTGCTTTATCGGGATGTCAGGCCGGACTGGATATCCAGCCTGACATCCCCCTTTTGGAAAGGGGAGCCGAGGGATTGGACAAAAATCGTTGAATCAACGCCCCCTCCTTCCCAGCCGACACAGGAATCCTGACAGCAACATGCTTAGAATTCCGAGAACGGCAGGAAGGTAACGGCTTTCGATTTTTGTCAGGCTGTGATCGAGTTCATCAATGCTGGCTCCTGACTTCTGACTTCTCACTCCTGGCTCATGAATGAGGCGACCATGAAACGGTTCTGGCAAGCGATCGACAACCTCAATCGATGGATCGGCCGCACCTGTGCCTGGTTGATCCTGCCGCTGACGCTGATCATTCTGTATGAGGTGATCAGCCGCTATCTCTTCAACGCGCCGACCCGCTGGTCCAATGAAATCAGCCAGTACCTCCTGGTTGCCATCGTCATGTTGGGTGGGGCTTATTGCCTGGCCGACAACGAGCATGTGAACGTGGACATCTTCTACCGAAATTTCAGTCAGCAGAAGCGGGATCTCGTCGAAATGCTCACCTGCCTCGTGGTCCTCAGTTTCGTATCGGCCATGATCTGGAAGGGAGGGGAGGCAAGCTGGGACGCCCTCGTTCAGATGAAACGATCCCAGAGCATTCTCGAGCTTCCCCTGTTCCCATCGATGGTCATGGTTCCCATCGGTGCGGCACTCCTCGGACTGCAGAGTCTCGTCCGCGCCATTCAGGCCTTCGAACGATGGCGTTCTCGGAACCTGCCCTCCAGAAAGGAGAGCTGACCGCATGGATACCTGGCTTTTGATGCTGATCGTCCTGGCTTCACTGGTGCTGCTTCTCAGTTTAGGAGTACCGATCGCCTTCGCCCTATGCGGAATCGCCACCATCGGCATTCTGTGCACTTGGGGCCTCAATGGGTTGCTGCTTCTCTTCAACGATGCCTATGGGGAATCGTCGAGCTTTCTGCTTTCTGCCATCCCCCTCTTTATTTTCATGGCGAACATGCTCAAATCGAGCGGCATGGGCGACGATCTCTACGAAGTCGTCTACCGTTGGATGGGCAAACTGCGGGGTGGTCTTGCTGTCGGAACCGTGCTGATTTGTGCGCTGTTTGCGGCCATGGCCGGCGTCAGCTCAGTTGCCACGGTAAGTATGGGACTGATCGCTCTGCCCTCGATGCTCAAAAGAGGCTATCAGAAGGAGCTGGCCATCGGCTGCATCTCGGCTGCCGGTGCATTGGGCATCCTGATACCGCCTTCCATCATCATGGTTCTCTATGGTGCCACGGCTGAGGTGTCCGTCGGTAAGCTTTTCATCGGTGGTGTTGTTCCAGGATTGGTGATGTGTGTGCTCTTCGTCGTGTTTATCTTGATCCGTGCCTGGCTCAACCCGAAGCTTGCCCCGGGAGTTCCCGAGACCTTCGAACTTTCTGAAAAACTGGTCGTGCTGAAGGGAGTTCTGCTCCCACTCGGGTTGATCGTGCTCGTGCTGGGAGTCATCTATTTCGGAATCTGCACACCGACCGAAGCAGCGGCCGTAGGTGCCTTCGGCGCCATGGGATGCGCGATGGCCTACGGAAAATTGACCTGGACCACCCTCCGGGATTCTCTGTGGAGCACCATGAAAACGAATGCGATGATCTTTTGGTTGATCATCGGAGCAACGGCCTTCACCCATTTCCTGGCTTATTCCGAAATCCAGGGGCTCATCCACCAGACGGTGCTATCGCTCGATGTTTCGCCCTGGATGATCCTGATCGCGATCCAGATCATCTATTTCATCCTCGGCATGTTTCTCGATCCTGCCGGTATTCTGATGCTCACAACCCCCATCTTCGTTCCCATCATCACAAAGCTCGGTTTCGACCCCTTGTGGTTCGGCATTCTTTTCGTCGTCAACATGGAAATGGCTTACATCACCCCGCCTTTCGGGTTCAATCTCTTCATCATGAAGGCCATCGTGCCGCCCAAGATTCAAATGATGGATATCTATCGCTCGGTGTATCCATTTGTGATATTGCAGGCCATCTGTCTCGTTTTGGTCATGATGTTTCCGCAGCTGGCCACCTGGCTTCCGGATCTGATGGTGACGCGGTAAGGAGCAGGGTGGGGGTGAGAAGGGAAGAAGATGAGAAGCTAAGAAGATCAGAAGTTAGGAAGGTGGGAAGAGGAGAAGGCGTAGGACCGGGTTTTCCGAGCGGGCCATGGAGGGGATGAAGACGTGAAGCATGTCGAAGAAAATGGAGAGATTCAAATGACTTCCTTGATTGAACACAGCAGCGAATATGACGGCAAGATCACCATACTCACCTTCAACCATCCACCGGCGAACACCTGGAACCTGGCGGCGCTGAACGCCTTCGAAGAGGCCATCGACACCGTCGAAAGGGATGAAAATACCCGAGTGCTGGTGCTGACGGGTTCAGGCGTGAAATGTTTTTCTGCAGGTTTTGACGTGACGGATGCCGCCAACTCACCGATCATCAGCCCGAAGGCAAGAAACCTCTGGCGCAGAATCGACCGGCTGTCCATTCCGACACTTGCGGCCATCAACGGTCATGCCCTGGGAGGTGGACTGGAACTGGCCTTGTGCTGCCATTTTCGAATCGCTGTTCGAGATCCGAACGTTCAATTGGGGCTCACCGAACTCAACCTCGGCATCATCCCTGGTTGGGGCGGGATCCAGCGGCTGCCGAGGGCCGTTGGCCGGGCACTGGCCCTGGAAATGATCCTTTTCAGCAAGCGGGTATCTCCCGAAGGCGCTCTGGCCATCGGCCTGGTGAACCAGTTGAGCGATCGGGATCGGCTCATGGAGGATGTGATTTCCTTTGCACGGGAACTTGCCGACCGACCGCCGATTGCGGTTCGCTGGGTGCTCGATGCCATGACTGCAGGAATGTACGAAGGGCTCGAAAGGGGCCTCGATGTCGAGGCTGAGGGAGCAGCAGCAGTTCGGCAGACCCAGGATCGCGAAGAAGGCTTTCGGGCCTTCCTCGAAAAACGAAAACCGGTATTTCAGGGCCGATGAAACAGCGCATCTTCTATGGATGGGTGGTTGTCGCGGGCCTCTTCGGTGTCGCCCTGCTCGGCCCGATGGGACGTTACATTCTCACCTCCCTTTTTCCGTTTATCCTGAAAGACCCCGGATGGTCCAGGGACACCGTCGGGCTGGCCTTTACCCTCCATTTCTGGGTCTATGCCGGATTCGCCTTCGCAACCGGAAAACTTCTCGACCGCCTCGGCGGCAGATGGATCATTGCCACAGGCGGCGCTCTGATGCTGGCAGGTCTTCTCGGCCTGTCACAGGTACGACGGATATGGGAGTTTCACCTCATCTTCGGCATCCTTCTGGCGGCTGCCGTATCCATGACCCATTTCGTCCCGAATACGGCCATCGTGCGCAAGTGGTTCATCCGCAAGGCGGGGCTTGCCACAGGCATCGTCACGGCCGGAACCGTTCTCGGGCTGGCCATGTTGCCACCCGTCGTCAGCCGAATGAGTTCGGCCTACGGCTGGCGAACGGCTTGCCTGATATGCGGGGTGGCGATCGGTGGCGCGATTCTCGCCATCGCCTTGGGGCTGGTGCGGAGTACTCCCGAATCGATGGGTCTTCTGCCCGATGGAGATCCATCATCGGATGGTCGTTCCAGGGAACCGGCCGAATCCTTCTCGCAATGCTCACCGACCCCTGAAACTCCGGAAGTTTCTTCTGCGGAGCTGTCTCCGGCACAGGCCTACCGTACCCGCCGTTTCTGGTATTTCTTCCTGGTCTATGCCATCACCGGAATTCCACTTCAAGGAATCCTCAGCCACATCATCGTCTGGGCGGTCGAGGCAGGTGTCTCCGTTTCACACTCCGGCTGGGTGATGGCCGCACTCACCCTGCCGTCGCTTCCGATCCGGGTGCTGGCTGGACGCCTGGGAGATCGCTTCGGCAAGCGGCGGGTGCTGCTGCTCACCAACGGTCTGACCGCCATCATGTGGTTCATCGGTTACGTCATCATTCAGGGGAATGTATCCTTCTTTATCTTTGTAACTCTCTTGGGCTTTGTCTACAGCGCACCGTTTTCCCTCTACACCCCGTACCTGGGGGATCTCTTTGGGCGGGCTTCCGTCGGCACCCTGATGGGCGCCGTCACCTTGGGGCATGGGGTCATCGGCGGCGTAGGTCCCTATCTCTGGGGATGGATTGCGGATCGTACCGGTTCCTACGGCCTCAACTGCATCGTTTCCGGGATCTGCTACGTCCTGGTGACCTGGCTTCTCTGGAAAATCCGAGAGATTCGGCCGGAGGCTTCATGAAAGCATTCTCACCCGCCACGATCGGAACGCTTCACCTCAAAAACCGCTTCGTGCGATCAGCCACCTATGACGGTATGGCCGAGCGAAGCGGCATGGTTTCGGATGCGCAGATCGATCTCTACCGAAAATTGGCTGAAGGAGAAGTCGGTCTTATCGTCACAGGTATTGCCAGCGTTCATCCATCGGGTAGAATTTCGGCATTCCAAAACCGTATCGATGGGGATGACACCTTGCCGGGATGGCGGCGTCTGATCCAAACCGTTCATGATGCAGGCTCCCGGATCGCCATGCAGTTATTCCACGGCGGTCGCGAATCGTGGATCTATCAAAAGGCCAAACGATCGATGGCCCTCGCGCCTTCGGTCGTCCCAAACGATCCCTACTGCGATGCCGAGTACCGGGCGATACGGGAAGAAGAAATCCTGGAAGTGATCGGGGCCTTCGCCGAGGCTGCTGCAAGGGCCCGTGAGGCCGGATGCGATGGCGTGCAGTTGCATGCGGCCCATGCTTATCTCTTCAGCCAGTTTCTGTCACCTGCCGCCAATCTGCGTACCGATCGCTGGGGCGGCGGCCTCGATGGCCGTCTTCGCTTTCTCGAGGAAGTTTACCGGGCCGTCCGGAAAACCGTTGGACCGGATTATCCCATCCTGGTCAAGCTCGGGGTCGCGGATGGCTTTTCCGGAGGTCTGGATTTCACCGAAGGCAGAGAAGCAGCCATTCGGTGTGCCAGATGGGGTTTCGATGCCATCGAGGTCAGCCAGGGATTGCGGGGGAAACGCTATGCGGAAACCGAATTTCGATGCGGCATTCGGAAGCGGAACGACGAGGGATATTTCCGGCAATGGGCCCGGGAGATACAGGCCGCCGTATCGGTTCCGGTCATTATGGTTGGAGGCATCCGAAGCCCCGAGTTTGTCGAAGAAGTTCTTGAAAAGGGTGAAGCGGCATTCGTCGCGATCAGCCGCCCCCTCATTCGAGAGCCAGACCTCATCGCCCGTTGGCAATCGGGCGACCTGCGCCCGGCAACCTGCCTTTCCTGCAACCGCTGCTTCGACGCCATTCTGAAAGGCAACACTCTGCATTGTGCCATGGAAGAAGTGACTTCCGTTCCTGCTTCCTAAATCATCCGACAAGGAATGTTTCGCCGTTGTCGCTTGACGGAAGCGTTCATCTTTTCACTTGATCTTCCCGCAAAATTCTTTCAGAAAAACCACCTGGTGAGCCCCATCCTTTTGCTCCACAACGCTGAACCATTCAGGAGCCCCCGAATCGAATGATATCCCATGACCATCATTTCAAAAATCTCTTTCTGGATTTCCCGGAACATGCGTTGCAATGGCTTCAGCCGGAAGCCATGATCCAGTATGGAAAGCTGGAAAAGATTACCTTCATTCGCCAGGAGCCCGGAAAACACCACTTCTCCGATCGGGGACTCGTTCTGGATATGCCCATTTTGTTCAGCTTCCAAAAGGGCTCCTTGCTCCTGTGGATCGTTGAGTTTCAGGAAGAACGCAAGAGCTTTTCCATTTACCGACTGCTGCGTTATTCCACCGACATGATGGAACAGTTTCCGAATGCCGTTGTCATACCGACCGTCCTGTTTACATCCCGCAGGCGCTGGCACAAGGATGTGGCTCGACATCTCGAAAGCCGTTTTGGGAATCGGCTCTATCTGCATTTCGAATATCAGCTCGTCAGAATCATTGATTATCGGGCAAGGGACCATTATGATACAGATAATCCCTTGCTGCGGATTTTACTGCCCAAAATGGATTATGCAAAGCAGGAAAGGATCGAAGTGATCTGCCGGGCCTACAAGGGGTTGTTCGATTTGGTGGATCGGCGGCTTTTCGATAAATACGTCGATTTTATCGATGTTTATGCTGAGGTCACAAAAGAAGAACAGTCGGTCATCTATCACGAACTCAGCGATAGGGAGGAAACGGCCATGTTGGCACAATACATTCGAAACAAGGGATATGAGGAAGGAATGCAGCAGGGAATTCAGCAGGGAGTCCAACAAGGGTTGGAACAAGGGCTGCGTGAAGGAGCGAGACAGGAAAAGATATCGACCTTAAAACGGCTCCTGCAGCGGAAATTCGGCCCCTTGCCTCCCTGGGTGGATGAACGCATTGATCATGCTTCAAAAGATCGTCTGGACAATTGGACGGAACGCCTGCTCGATGCAACCTCGATCAGCGATCTGTTGTCGGATTGATACGTAAAGCGTAGTCAGACAAGCATGCTCTTCCACCAATCACAACACTTGCCTGACCTATTCCGATTTCAACGATTTTGGAATCGCAAAAAGTCGTCGGAGCGACGGCCAGATATCTCCTCTTCCCCACAATGTTGGGGAGAGAAGGCGGTATTTTTCGCAGAAATGGCGGGACCCATTTTCATCGTCCGGGGGAGTAGACAATCATAAGCATTTCATGATTTCATCCACGTGCATCCCTTGCTTCTTTGTGCTGCATTTTTCTTTTCCGCGACGCTATGAATGACAAGCGTATCACCCTGCACTTCAAGGAGAACTTATGACGCGTTTGCATTTTGACCTCGAAAACAAGATCGTTCTGGTCACCGGTGGCAGCCGAGGCATCGGACTTGCCATCGCTCGGGCGTTTCTGGATCAGGGGGCGAAGGTAACCATCTGCGGTAGAAAGGCCGATGGACTCGATCGGGCAGCAGCCGAACTGAATGCCGGAAACCGCCTGCTCACTGTTGCCGCCCATATCGCCAAACCCGATGACGTTCAGACACTGTTCGACAGAATCCTCGCCACCTTCGGAACACTCGACATCCTCGTCAACAATGTCGGCATGAACCTGATCACCAGTGTCGTCGACAGCGAGCCCTCCCTCTGGAACAAGATCATCGATTCCAACTTGAATGCAACCTATCTCGTTTCCCGAACGGCAGCCCGCATCATGCGGGAGAAGCGATGCGGAAAGATCGTGAGCATTTCCTCCACTGCCGCCCATCGGGCCGCTCCAGCCATGGGGGTGTACGGCATTGCAAAGGCAGGGATCGAAATGATGACCCGGGTGCTTGCCCAGGAACTTGCCCCCTATGGCATTCAGGTCAATGCAGTGGCTCCGGGCATGGTCAAGACAGATTTCAGCAGGCCCTTTTGGTCGGATGAGAACATCCATCGAAAACTCGTCGAGACCATACCGTTGGGCAGACTTGCCGATCCCATCGATGTGGTCTGGCCCGTTCTTTTCCTGTGCTCGGAGGCTGCCTCCTACATGACGGGACAAGTACTGATGGTCGACGGCGGAGCAAGCGCCGTCTGAAGAAAAACAAAAACCGATGCCCTGATTCCTCTCCCCATGTTCCCAGCAAAGAACGTTCGCCGTGGGGGATCGTTCGGCATAGGAAGGAGCTGAGCGCATCCCCCTTTTGCCAAGCGGATCCTGGGAAATTTCAGTGGAACGGCTGTCGCCTCGCGAAAGGAAATAGGCCGGCAATCCATCGGGCACACCCCACTATTCACGAACCCCATGATCACACCAAGGAGAATATCCCCATGATGTATTGTTTCAACGCTGCCGAGATGTTTCAACTTGCCATCGAGATCAAGGAAAACGGAAAAGCCTTTTATCAAGACGCCCAAGCCAAGATTTCAGATCCCGAAGTCAAACAGCAGCTTGCAGCCCTTGCTCAGGAAGAGCAAGCCCATATCGAAAAAATCAAACGCCTGAAGGCCGAATCGATTTGGGGAGATGCCCCATCCACTTTCGATCCGGAAAACGAGCTGGAAGCCTATGTGAAGGCAACGGCCGACCAGCATGTCTACAAAACCTGCGGGGCGTTGACCGGGAAACTGAGCGAAATCCAGGATGTCGGTGATGTCTTGAAGCTTGCCCTTCAGTTCGAAAAAGACACGGTCATTTTTTTCCTGAGCATGCAGGAGGCTATCTGCGAAGGAAAAGATCGGGAGGTTCTTGATTTGCTGGTGAAGGATGAACTTGCCCGGGTCAAACGACTGTCCATGCAGATCCAAAGAATGGGCTATTGCCGATTGTAAGGAAAAACAGGTTTTATTCGAAAAATACTGAACTATCCGCCACTACCGTTGTTCTCTTTCGACCGGGCAAGGTCGCACGTCTGAGTGGTCAAGAAGCCCAACCCGGAGGACATAGCCTGTCAACCGGTAGCGAGTTCTTGGACGCAACGGGATGTCCTCGATCGTTCGAAAAATGTTCTCCAAGAGGCCGTCGATGAAAAAGCGCATCCTATACGGGGCCGCAAATTATGAAGAATTGGTCGCCAAACATGGCTATTTTGTGGACAAGACCCACTATATCGAGCCATTGGAAAAAATCGACAATCCGGTATTCCTGCGTCCCCGGCGATTCGGCAAGTCTCTATGGTGCCGCATACTGGAATGTTACTACAGCGTTCACATGAAAGAGCGGTTTGAGGAGCTCTTCGGCCATACCTGGATCGGAAAGCACCCGACGCCGCTGAAAAACGCTTTTCTCGTGTTGCATCTCGATTTTTCGACGGTAGATCCAACGGGGAATCTGGGGGACATCGAGCTCAGTTTCGATGCAACTTGCAACTATGGGATGGAGATATTGGTCAAATCATCTTCCGATTGGTTTCGGGATGATGTCAAGATTCAAATGGAAAGAAGCGCCACCGAAAATCTCAAAGCAATTTTAAGTGCCATTCGCTATATCGGCTTGCCTCCGCTCTATGTCATCATTGACGAATACGACAATTTTGCAAATCAGCTGATCACGGGCAGAAGGGATGATCTTTATCATCAACTGACAGCGGATGAGGCCTTTCTGAAGACATTTTTTAAAACCCTCAAAGAAGGCCGCAAAACCGGCGCCATTGCCAACATTTTTATTACCGGTGTGCTTCCGATAACCATGGATGAACTGGCATCCGGGTTCAATATCGCCCGGTTCATCACCCTTACGGATCGTTTCGAAGCCATGCTGGGATTTACCCAGTGCGAGGTAGATCAACTGATCGACAATATTTACACCGATTACGGATTTGACCCATCGACGCGATCGGAAATCACCGAAATTCTAAAGATTCATTACAACGGATATCATTTTATCGATCCTCAAGGGGAAGCGATCTACAACCCTACACTTGTCATGTATTTTCTGGTTTCGTTTTGCGAAAACGGAGGGCGGATTCCGGAATGTCTGACGGATCTCAATTTACGAACGGACTTGTCCTGGGTGCGTCGTCTGACATCCGCCTATCCTGGAAGCACGGAAGCGTTTGTGGACAATCTTGTTACCACCAACACAACCCCCTACGACCGCATCTTCTTGATCTCCAAATTCGACATGCGGCAGTTCTTCGACAAGCGGTTTTTCCCCATTTCGTTTTATTATTTGGGGATGCTTACCCTGATGGATCGTTTTACAATGCAGCTTCCCAACCTCAACATGCGCCAAATCTTCGTGGAATATTTTAACGAGCTGCATCATATCGATGTATCCACCCGCTACACGGAAATCATGCAGGCCTTTGTCACAAAGCCTGATATCGAAAGCCTTTTTGCCGGCTACTGGCGGGAATACGTATCGCAATTACCCGAGGCCATCTTTCAAAAGGTGAACGAAAATTTCTACCGCACCACGTTTTACGAGCTTTGCAGCCGGTATTTGTCTTCCTGGATGGCCTTTACGGTGGAAAATTCCTACCCGCAGGGTCGAAGCGATCTGGAATTTATCGGCAAGTTTCATGAAACCTTCGCCGGAATGCGCTGGGTGATGGAGTTCAAATATATTTCCAATGCCGAACTTGCTCGGATGAAAATCACCATCGAGGCATTTACGCTAAAGGAAGAAGACACTGTTCAAATTCAGGGGTACGCCGAAGGTCTTCGCCGGCAATATCCGGAGTGTCGGATATTTCTGTATGTCATTTATTGCTTCGGGAACCAGGGGTTTCGGGTGTTTGAGGTGAAGGAGCGCCCGATCTCTTGTACATCCATCACCGCTTGACCGAAGAAAAACCGTTCAACAACTTAGGCAAATGGAAGTTTCCGCCATCCGCGCAAAAAAGCGAATGGCGTATGGTTTCACCACCTAAGAAAAGCGCAAAACATGCAGAAAACAATAACCCTTCTTGCCTCTTCGTGTTCTTCGTGATGAAATCAGTTCAATTACCGGCTGTAGTGAACCAAAGACGCACTGCCCCGAAGCGGACTTTTTTATCCGGACACATAGGAAGAGCGCTTGTGTCTATCCTGGCCTGGCGGCAAGAAGGAAGGCCGGATTGGGAACCTGGAATTTCGGAGGAATGGAATCATGCTGAACGGAAAAACGGTTCTTGTGGTGATGCCTGCATACAATGCCGCATCGACACTCCGGCGGACGTGGGAAGAGGTCATGGCGCAAGGGATCGTCGATGGTGTCATCGTGGTCGACGATGCCAGCAGCGATGAAACGGTCGCCATCGCAAGAACGCTTCCGCAGACGGCCGTCGTGGTGCACCCCCGCAACAAGGGCTATGGAGCCAACCAGAAAACCTGTTATCGGGCTGCCCTCGAGGCTGGAGCCGACATCGTCGTCATGGTCCACCCCGATTACCAATATACCCCGAAGCTCATTCCGGCCATGGCATCGCTCATCGCAAACGGGTTGTACGAATGCGTTCTCGGTTCCCGGATTCTCGGCGGCTATGCCCTGAAAGGCGGGATGCCCATCTGGAAATACATTTCCAACCGATTTCTGACCTTTGCCGAAAACATCTTGATTGGAGCGAAACTTTCCGAATACCACACCGGTTATCGGGCCTTTTCCAGAACGCTGCTGGAACGCATCCCGTTCGAGCGCAATTCCGACGATTTCGTCTTCGACAACCAGATGCTCGTGCAAATCGTGGCATTGGGGATCACCATCGCAGAGGTCAGCTGTCCGACCAAGTATTTCCCCGAAGCCTCTTCCATCGACTTCCGGCGGAGCCTCGTGTACGGTTTCGGATGCCTGTACACCGCAGTGCGTTTTCGGCTTCACAAGATGGGGTGGATGCCGTGCCGACTGCTGATGGAGGGAAAGCGACTATGATGGGCGAGACCTGCGGCGCCGGAAGTCAGCCCGTTTCTGCCACTGCTCCCCCCCCGAAGACAACATCCCGCTGCGTCTTTTTAGACCGCGACGGGGTGATCAACCAGGATTCGGAAGCCTACATCAAGAGCCTCGACGAATTCCTTCCCATCGAAGGAAGCTATGAAGCCATCGCCACACTTTCCCGCACCGGATGGCCCGTCATCATCGTCACGAACCAGTCCGCCTTGGCCAGAGGACTCATCGACCGATCGACCCTGAACCAGATTCATGAACGGCTGATCGAAGACGTTCGCCGTTACGGCGGGACCATCACCGACATTCTGTTCTGCCCCCATCTTCCAGAAGATGGTTGCAGCTGCAGAAAACCCGGTATCGGGATGCTCCTTGAAGCCGCCTCTCGTCATGGCATCGACCTGAGCCGTTCGGTGATGATCGGAGACAGCGCCCGAGACATCGAATGCGGCATACGGGCCGGATGTAAAACCCTTTTGGTGCTGACCGGAAACGGCCGAAAGGCCCTGACGGAACTGACTCGAATCGGCATGACACCGGATGCGGTCTTCGACAGCCTTCGGGAAGCAGCCGACTGGCTGGTGCGCCTATGACCGATTCGGGAACCGTAACCGTCGAAGGCCGCATCGAGCGGGTTCTCTTCCACAATCCCGACAACCAGTACACGGTGGCCCACCTGTCCGTTCTCAACCAGAAGCTGCCGATCACCGTCGTGGGCTACATTCCCAACCCGAATGTCGGCGCCCGCTTCCGGGTCACCGGAACGTGGGACAAACACAACCGGTACGGGGTCCAACTCAAGATCGCCACCTGCGAACCGAAACTGCCCGAAACCGAAAGCGACATTCGTCAATATCTCAAATCCGGTTTTCTCGAAGGCATCCCCAAAAAGGTCATTCACCGCATTGTCGCGGCCTTCGGCACGGACACCTTCGATGTCATTGAAAACCACCCCGAGCGGCTGACCGAAGTCGATGGCGTCGGAAAAGTCACGGCAGAAAAGATCGCATCGGCCTACCTGGAACATCACGGCCTGCATCGGTTGATGCGCCTTTTAGAGAAAGCAGCGGTTCCCGCATCCTATGCCGCACGGATCTACCGTCAATACGGGCCGCAGAGCGCTGCGATCCTGACCGAAAACCCCTATCAGGCCGCCTTCGATCTGCCGGGCTGGGGATTTTACGTTGCCGATCGGATCGCGCAGCATCTCGGCTTTCCGGCGGATGCACCTTCCCGATCCAGGGCATGCATGCTCTACGTACTCGAGATGGCCGCAAACGAAGGACAT
>Ga0101944_10003873_pt1 | contig 19774 bp, 13 predicted proteins | sample DewCreD2012metaG_FD_75245 | JGI IMG/M metagenome (GOLD analysis project Ga0101944, IMG submission 75245) | Hot spring sediment bacterial and archeal communities from British Columbia, Canada, to study Microbial Dark Matter (Phase II) - Dewar... ... | reverse complement strand
AAAATCAGCACAGGCATTTTCAAGCGCATCTCGCTTGTCATGGGCGGGCGAAAGCGCGCCAGGGCGCGATACCAGTTAATCATGCCGGCTAACCCGCCGGAGGCGCGCCACGCTTCTTTATATTCTTCCAATTGCGCGCGGTTGAACGTGCCTTTCTTGCCGCTGGCAATCAGTAAGCGCGCGGCCAGGTTGAAGTCATTCCGCGCCAGCAGCCAATCGGCCAGGCCGGGAATCTGGAAAAAGGCAATATACCAGGATTTGAGCATTTGGCGGGGACGCTTGCGGAGGAAGTCCATCATTACCGCTGGGTGAGGAACGTTCAAAATCGCCAGTTTTTGCACCCGCTGCGGGTACATCATTCCCACCGCCCAGGCGACCGCCGCGCCCCAATCATGCCCGGCCAGGTAGACCTTTTCATAGCCGAGCGCATCCATCAGCCCGACGATGTCTTTTACCAGTTCGGGCAGGGCATAGACACTCACGCCGCGCGGCGCGTCCGATTGTCCGTATCCGCGCTGGTCGGGGACGATGACGCGAAAGCCGGCCTGCGCCAGAGCCGGGATTTGCCGCTTCCAGCCACCCCAATACTCCGGGAAGCCGTGCAGGAGAATGACCGGCTCGCCGCGGGCGGTTGTCGAGCCTGTCGAGACACTGGCCAGGACGACATGTAGTCGGACGCCGTTGGTTTGGATAAATGCGTGTTCCAGTTCGCTCATTGTGCCTCCAAAATGAAATCACCCCAACGGGCGCAGGTCAGTTGGCCGCCGCGCCACGCGGCGCTGATGATGATGGTATGCGGAATCCCATTTTTTTGGATAAAAGCGGCATCTACGTTGGAAAAGCGTTCCAGCAGGCCGAAGAGCAGCGTCCCACCGTGAGAAACGCACAGGACTTCAGCCTGCCTGCCGTTAAATTGAGCCGCCATCTCGCTGAGAAATGCTCCCACTCGCTGCCGGATGTCGAAAAACGACTCGCCGCCCGGTGGCGCCAAGGCGCGGCTGCGCCCTGCCAGCCAGTCCTGCGCGAATTGGCGGTGCAGCGCCCAGGCAGCGTCATCGCCCCGGCCTTCCAGGATTCCGCAGTCATATTCCTTCAAACCCTCGGCCACTTCCACCGGGAGATGGAGCGCCCTTCCGACGATATCCGCCGTCTGGCGGGCGCGCAGCACTGGGCTGCTGTAGATGTGGGTCAGCGGAGTCGTCTTCAGGCTCTCGGCCAGCCTGCGCGCTTGCGCGCGCCCTTTTGCCGTCAGCGGATGGGGCAAATCCCGGTTCGAGATGATGCGCAGGGTATTGGCCAGGCTCTCGCCGTGCCGGGTGAAGTGCAGTCTCATCATCACTATTATTAGGATATTACGGGGCGGTCATGAAATATTTCGTCACGATGTCGGAATAATCGGCAGTGGCGTGGGCTTTCAGGATGCTGAAAAAGTCTGCTGGTTGGGCAATTTTGCCGCTCATTTGGGCGTAGTAGTCCTTTAGGAAGGCGAAAAAGGCCTGGTCGCCGATTCGCCCGCGCAGTTCATGCAGGAAGCGCGCGCCCTGGCGGTAGGTGGCGTTGGTGTAGGGGGTGAATCCGCCATAACTGGGGACGCTGCCGTCGATTTTGCCTTCGGGTTGGAAGAAGTCAATCCGCGCGGATTGCCACCAGGGAAGCGAATCGGGGTAGTTTTTCTCGTAGAACAGCCGCTCGCAATAGGTGGTGAGCGCTTCATCGAGCCAGGGATGGTTGGCCTGGTCGTTGGCAACCGCGCCAAACCACCAGGCATGACAGGTCTCGTGCGCGGCGACCATGACGAGGTAGTTGTTGGGGGTGCGGTCGTACAGATTGTAGAAGGCGTTGCTCAGGTAGTAAAGGCCGTCGAACTCCATGCCATCGTTGAAATCACCCTGCACAGCGGCCAGGGTTGAATGCGGGTAGGGGCCAAACAGGTCGGTGTAGGTCTGCACAGCCTGGACGGTTGTCTCCAGCACGGCCTGGCCGGGGACCTCGAAGCCAGGGAAGTAGTAGGAGGTGATGGTCACTCCGTTTACTTCGGCGGAGACCGATTGCATGGTCAGGCCCATCGAAAAGGCAAAGGTACGGCCATTTTCGAGTGTGTAGCGGGTGGCGAAATCGCCAACCTGCGCCGCGCCGCTGGCGGCAACAGTGGGGGCTTTGAGCGGGTCGGTGAACGCCAGCGTAACCTGGAAATCGGCGGCGGGGTAGGTTAGATGTTCGCCGTAATACCAGGGGTCGGCCAGCAACCAGCCGCTTTGCGGGTCGAAGGGCGGGAGCATGGGATACCAGTCGGTGAGATTGACCTGCCGGGCGGTGTAGCCGAAAATCTGCGGGCGGATGACGTTGGGGTCGCCCTGTTCGATGAGCGGCAGGACAAGCGCATAGTTGAGATAGATGGCCGCTTGTTCGCCATTGGGAATGGGAACAGGCGGGTCGAAGATCAGGCGGTGACGTTCTAGGGTGTAATTGTTGATGGTCACGGCGCCCATGCCCAGGCGGTCGAGGCGGAAGATGCCGCGCAGGCGGTTGGGTTCAACGGCCAGGGTGATTGTTTCGAGCGGTTTGCCGCTGCGGTTGGTAAAGGTGATTTGCTGCTCGACCAGCATGGTCTTGTTGTCATAGTCGAACAGGGCTTCGATGGTATAGGCGATGTCTTGCAGGGCAGAGGACAGGTCGGGGGGAGGGGTATTGGGGGTAGGCGTGAGAGAGGGAGGCGGTTCGGGGGGCAGCAGGAGGGTGGAGAGGACCGGGATGGCGGTCTGTTCGGATAAAACCGAAGCAGGCGACGGCGGAGAAATGGTCGCCGAAGCAGGGGGAGAGGCTGGGGCCTGCCCCGCGTTCTCCAGCGGGGTCACAGTGACAACGCCAGGCAGTCCGGGGCCGCACGAGGTCAAAATCCAAAGAAAAAAGAGGAAAGAGGGGAGAAGTTTTTTCATAGTCGCTCGGTGAATTGGGGTCTCGATACGCAAAGTGCGCTACTCGACCAGCGTCTCGATACGCAAAGTGCGCTACTCGACCAGCGTCTCGATACGCAAGGTGCGCTACTCGACCAGCGTCTCGATATGCAGAATGCGCTGCTCGACCAACGGCCACACAGTAAATCTTTAGCGGTACGTAAAATAGGCGCGAATCAGGTCGGAATAGTCGGCGGCGGTGTGTTCGGCGAGGAGGGCGAAGAAGTCAGCAGAGGTGGCGATTCGTCCGCGATTGCGGGCATAGTAATCTTGCAAGAAGGCCCGAAAAGCCGCGTCGCCCATGCGGGAGCGCAGGGCTTCGAGGAATTTGGCGCCCTGAAAGTAAACGGCATTGACGTAGGTTCGGAATGAGCCGGTGTCGTAAATGCGCCAGTCCACATAGCCGGTGGGATTGTAATAGTAAATGCGGAAGTTCCACCACCAATTGAGCGCGCCAGGGTAATTGTACTCGTAGAAAATGCGCTCGCTATAGGCGCACAGGGCTTCATCGAGCCAGGGTTCGAGGGCCTGGTCATTGGCGACGCCGCCATACCACCATTGGTGGGCGGTTTCGTGGACGGCAATCACCGTCAGGTTGTTGCGCACCGTGCCATCGAAGGCATTGTAAAAGTTGGCTGCCAAAAAGTACAGGCCGTCCGCCTCGAGGCCGTCGTTCAGGTCGGTTTCGACGACCGAGAGCGCGCTATGCGGGTATGGGCCATAGACGCTGCGGTAGGTCAGCACGGCCTGGCGGGTCATTTCCAGCACATGCGCGGCGGCAGCGGCGTGTTCGGCAAAGTAGTAGTTATAGATGGTAATTCCGTCCGCGTCGGCGGTCTGCACCAGGAAGTACGGGCTGACGCTGATGGTGAAGTTGCGGGCGTTGGGGAAGTCATACAAGAAGGCGCCGTCTTCGTAGCGGGCCGGGGCCGAGGCGGCCACCACCGGGGGCTGGGAATCGGTGAACGCCAGGCTGATGCGGAAATCGGCCAGCGGGTAGACCAGGTTTTCGCCGTAGGGATGCGGGTCGCGCAAGACCCACGCGCCGCCGCCTGCGTAGGGGACGACGAAGGGGTACCAATCTATCAGGTTGGCCTGCCGCCAGGTGTATCCGAAATTCTCGTGGCGGGTGGAACTGTAGGGCAGGTTCAAGCGATAGGCGATTCCGATTTTGACGGCCTGCCCCGGCGCGAGCGGCGGGTTCAGGGTGACAGTCAGCCACTGACCATTCAGGCTGTAATCGCCGGGGGCGTCGTTGATGGTCAGGTTATCGAGGAAGAAAACGCCCGTCCACAAATTGGGGTTGACGCCTAGCACCAGGCTGGGGAGCGTCTCGCCGCTCTGGTTGGGATACAGGATGACTTGGCTGACGGTGACGGTGCGGTTGGCGTAATCCATCAGCGCCGAGAGGGTATATTGGGGGTTGTCGCCGCTGATGGGCGGCGGCGCGTCGGTTGGGCGAGGGGTTGGAGAAGGCGGCGGGTTGGTTGGGATGGGCGTGAACGTTGCTGTTGGCAAGGGTGCGAGGGTGGGGATGGCAATGGGCGTTTCGGTATTTGGGGATGGCTGGAAGGGAGTGGCCGTTGCCTGCGGATTGGCAGTGACGAAGACGTAGGCTTCCAGCGGATGCGGGTCGGTGGAGGTGGAGAGGGGAGCGGCCAGGCAGGAGGCGAGCAAAAAAGATGAAAGACAAAAGATAAAAAAAGGAAGGACGGAATAAAAGGCGCGTTTTATAGCAGGCATCATGGGGAATTATACCTTTGAGCCTATCCGAAAAAATGTTTTTTGTGCCATCCCACTTGGACTATTCATCACAAAGCCGTCTATCCAGGCCGCTTGAGCGGGCTTTGTACTGGCAGCCCAGGATTGTAGAAATTTTCGGATAAGTTCTGTTTATAAAACGGAGCCGGGCCGGGTTGTTCCCCGGCCCGGCGTGTCGTTATCTCCTGCTGATTTCGAGCAGCGCTTCTTTCAGTTTCTCCACTTCTTCCAGCGTGTTGTAATGCACCGCGCCGACGCGCACCAGGCCGCCCTGGTCTTCCAGGCCGAGCCGCTCGGTAACGTTGATGGCGTAGTAATTGCCATCCCAAACGTAGATGTTCCGCTCGGCCAGTTGTTCGGCCACCCGGCGCGGGTGCAGGTCTTTCAGGCGGAAGGAGAAGGTCGCCACGCGCTGTTCGAGTTTTTTCGGGTCGGTGAGGCCGTAGAGTTGCAGCCCCGGAACGGATTGTAACGCGGATAAAAGCGCGCGACTCAGCTCGAATTCATAGGCGTGAACCGCTGTCAGCCCTTTTTTGAGTTCCAGCCGCCGCCCGCTGTAGCCTTCTTCGGCGAGACCTTCGACATGTTCCTCGCCGAACTCTTTTCCCAGCCATTCGTAATATTCGACCGCGCCCAACACTCCGGCAATCCCCTCGTGGTTTTGCGTACCGGTCTCGAATTTGTAGGGTAAGGCGTTGGAGGCTGGGCGCACTTTGTAGGCGAATAATTCTTCTAAGAGATGCCGTTTGCCATACAGAATGCCGCAGTGCGGGCCAAAGAACTTGTAAGATGAGGAAACCAGGAAGTCGCAATCCAGTTTTTGTACGTCAATGGGGCCGTGCGCGGCGTATTGCACGGCGTCTACATAGACCATCGTCTTTGCTGCGCGCGCCATCTCGATGATTTTGTAGAGCGGGTTGATGGTGCCAAGCGCGTTCGAGGCGTAGCCGACCGCCAGCAGGCGCGGTTTACGTTCCAGGGCGCGCCGTAAATCCTCCAGTTTGAGCGTGCCGTCCTCGACATCGAAATCTACCCACAGGACGTTAACGCCCTTGTCCTGCGCCGCCAGCACCCAGGGGGTAACGTTCGCGTCGTGGTCGAGGCGGGTGACGATAATCGAATCGCCGGGGTTCCAGGCGCGGGAGATGGAACGGCTGAGGTGCAGGGTGAGGGTGGTCATGTTGTTGCCAAAAATGATTTCCTCGGCGCTGGGGGCGTTGTAGAAATCGGCCATCGCCTGGTGCGCTTCTTCCAGAATAGCGTCTGAGGCAACACTGGTGGCAAAGGCGCCCTCGTGATTGGCGTTGCATTCCAGCAGGTAGTGGTTGATGCGGTCGAGCGAGTGGCGGGCAATTTGCGTACCGCCGGGGTTATCGAAGAAGATGACGGGTTTGCTGAGGGAAGGGAACTGGCTGCGGATGAGCGCAAGGTCGAGCGGCATGGAATACCTCCGGGGTAAATAGGGGTGGGCAAATTATCTGTTGGTTTCTACGGCCATCGCTTCGGCGCGTTTGAACTCTTCGGGAGTGTTCAGGTTCCAAAAAACCAGGCCAGCCTGGTCATAAGGACGAATCTCTTCAGGCTGGAGTGTTCGCACGTTCACTTGGGGAAACCAGGAAATAAGTTTCCATTGGTCAGCCAGAATTGCGCCCTGGCAGGCTGGCAGGCAGGTTTCGCGCCGGTACAGGCTGTGGAGCGGCTCCAGGCCCTCTGGCCCGCCGGGGATGACAACATCCACATTTTCATCGCGCAGGATTTTCACCTGGAATTTAATCAAATTGGGGCTGGCAAAGGGCATATCGCAGGCCAGTACGGCCACCAGCGGATGCGAGGCGCAAGCCAGGGCAGTGTGCAGCCCGCCCAGCGCGCCGCGTTCGGGGTAAAGATCGGCAAAAAGCGGCAGGCCGAGGAATTGATAGGCTTGTGGCTCGTTGGTGGTGATGATGATTTCATCGGCAATCGGCGCAACCCGCGCGATGATGCGCTCGATAAGCGGACGACCGAGGAAGGGCATGAGGGCTTTATCCTGTCCCATCCGGCTTGATTTTCCGCCTGCCTGAATCGAAACGGTCAACATGGGTGTATTATATAAGTGTGTTTATCAGTTTGCCAGTTTTCCTTTGTCGGTTTTGCGGTTTAACAGTTTTCCGGTTTTCCTGTTTACCTGTTTCCATGTTTCCCTGTTTCCTTAACGAGGTGCCGCCATGCAAGACCTGGGAATGTTTCTCGATTCGCTGACTTCCCAGGGGGAACTTTATCAGAAATTAGAAAACGGCAGTCTTCGCTGCGCCGCCTGCGCCCATCGTTGTCTCATCCGCCCAGGCAAGCGCGGGATTTGCCAGGTGCGCTTCAACCAAGATGGAGAGTTGCGCGTCCCGTGGGGGTATGTGGCCGCCCTGCAAGCTGACCCAATTGAGAAAAAACCGTTTTCGCACGTCCTGCCCGGCGCCACAGCGTTGACGTTTGGAATGTTAGGCTGCGATTTGCACTGCGATTACTGCCAGAACTGGCTGACCTCTCAGGCCATGCGCGACCCGGCAGCGGCGGTGGCTGGGAATCTCGTTCGGCAGGTAACGCCTGATGAAGTAGTGAAAATAGCGAGGCGTCACGGGGCGGAGGTGGTCGTTTCCTCGTACAATGAGCCACTGATTACCTCCGAGTGGAGCGTCTCCATCTTCAAGAAAGCCAAATCTGCCGGGCTGAGGTGCGCTTTTGTCTCGAACGGCAATGCCACGCCCGAAGCGCTCGCCTACCTGCGCCCCTGGCTGGATGCGTACAAGGTGGATTTGAAATCCATGCAGGAGAAGAACTATCGCCGTCTGGGCGCGGTGCTGAAGAACGTACTGGAGACTATCGAGCAGGCGCACGCGCTTGGATTGTGGGTGGAGGTGGTGACGCTGGTGGTGCCAGGCTTCAACGACAGCAGCGAGGAGTTATACGAAGCGGCCCGCTTCCTGCGCTCGGTTTCGGCAGATATTCCCTGGCATGTGACGGCCTTCCATCCCGATTACAAAATGACTGACCGTGATTACACTCCCGCCCAAACCCTTATCCGCGCCGCCGAAATTGGGCGCGAGGCCGGGCTGAACTACGTCTATGCGGGCAACCTGCCGGGGCGGGTGGAAGATTACGAATCGACGCATTGCCCTAACTGTAACCGCGCCCTGGTCAAACGCCAGGGATATGTAGTGACTGCGTATCATTTGACCGAGCAAGGAAATTGCGCTTACTGCGGCGCAAAAATTCCAGGCTTGTGGCCGACCGACTTGAAGCGCGTTCGTTTACACGGGATGGGCATTCCATTTTCTGTTAAGTAGTTATTAACCTGTTGTATAATAACAAAGCATGGCATGTGCTGTGCCAGAGGAAAAGAGGAACGCCGTTGCCCCAGCCTCTGTCATTTCCAATTCTCTAGGAGGAGAATATGAAACGCTCGTTGTACGTCTTGCTGTCTCTGTTTGTATTAGCCAGCATAGTACTGGCCGCCTGCGGAGGCAGCGCAACCGCTACCCAAGCGCCTGCCGCCCCGGCCCAGCCAACCGCCGCGCCAGAGCAGCCAACTGCCGCGCCGGCCGCGCCGGAAGAACCTACGCCCGTGCCTGACGTGCCGGTCGCAACCTTCGATGGCAAATCGCTCATCGTTCCGGCGGAAGAATGCAATGGTGATTACGCCGGTCTCTTCCAGGCCATCGAGGCAGTGGATGATTACACCGTCAAGTTCACGTTGTGCCGCCCCGACCCGGCCTTCCTTTCAAAAATCGCCTTCTCGCCCTTCGCCATTTACCCCTCTGAATGGCTGGAAAAAACCGCCGGAGAAGGCAGCCGAACCAGCGAAGGGTTAGAAAAACCGATTGGCACCGGCCCTTACAAGATTTCCGAATGGAAACGCGGCGAAAGCGTCAATTTCGTTGCTTTCGAAGACTATTGGGGCGAACAGCCTTTTGCCAAAACCCTGGTGCTGCGCTGGCAGTCTGAAGCCGCTGCGCGTTTGCTCGAACTGCAGGCTGGTACGGTGGATGGTATCGACAATGTTGGTCCGTCTGACTTCGATGTTGTCGCTGCAGACCCGAACCTCGCCCTGGTCGAGCGCGAAGCCCTTAACATCTTCTACATCGGCATGACCAACACCTTCAAGCCCTGGGATGATGTCCGCGTCCGCAAGGCCATTGCTTACGGCATTGACCGCCAACGGATTGTAGATAACTTCTACCCGGCTGGTTCTGAAGTTGCCTCGCATTTTACTCCCTGCTCCATCCCCAATGGCTGCGTGGGTGACGCCTGGTACGACTTCAACCCCGAAGAAGGTCGCAAACTCTTGGCCGAAGCCGGGTTCCCCGAAGGCTTCAAGACCAAGATTTACTACCGTGATGTCGTGCGCGGCTATCTGCCCAATGTTGCGCAGGTTGCGCAAGATGTTCAGGCGCAGCTCAAGCAAAACCTGAACATTGATGCCGAAATTGTGGTCATGGAATCGGGCGCGTTCATCGAAGCCTCGACCACCGGCAAACTGGACGGTCTGTACTTCCTCGGCTGGGGCGCAGACTACCCGCACATCACCAACTTCCTCGACTTCCACTTTGGCGCGTCCAACCCACAATTTGGCAACCCCTTCCCTGAAATCTACGAGAAATTGACCCAGGGTGCCCAGATTGCAGACCCCAAGCAGGCTGAACCGATTTATGTCGAGGCCAACAATGCAATCCGCGAATTGGTGCCGATGGTGGCGGTGGCGCATGGCGGCTCTGGCACGGCGTATCGCGCCGATGTGACCACTCCCCAAGCCAGCCCGCTAACCAATGAGCAGTTTGCCGTCTCGAACCCCGGCGGACGCGATGTGTTTGTCTTCATGCAGAATGCCGAACCCATCAGCCTGTTCTGCGCCGATGAGACCGATGGCGAGTCGCTGCGGGCCTGTGACCAGGTGATGGAAGCGCTCTACGGATACGAAGTCAATGGCACAGCCGTCGTTCCCATGCTGGCGGAAGTATGCGAACCGAATGATGACCTAACCGTGTGGACCTGCACCCTGCGGCAAGGCGTCAAGTTCCATGACGGCAGCGACTTCACCTCGGCTGACGTAGTGGCTACCTTCAATATGGGTCTCAACATTGCCTCGCCCACCCATGTCGGTAACACCGGCGTTTGGGAATACTACGATTATCTCTGGGGTCTGATGAAGAAACCCGGCAAATAATCATCCTGTCTAAGGCTTTCTGATGACACGGGATGACGGCTCAAAACCCGTCATCCCGTGTTCACAAAAGGGATTGTCTGCCCATGATGCTTCAATACATTCTGCGCCGTTTGCTCGCTGCCATTCCCGTCCTGCTGGGCATTTTGCTGGTGACCTTTGCCCTGGCGCGCATGATTCCAGGCGACCCCTGCCGGGCTTTGCTGGGAGAAAAAGCCACCCAGGAAACGTGCGAACGCTTTATGCGTGAAAAAGGCCTGGATAAGCCCATTTACCAGCAATTCTTAATTTACATTCAAGATATTGCCCGGGGCGATTTCGGCAATTCCATTCGATTCAGCCAACCTGTAACCCGCATTTTGGTCGAGCGGCTGCCCACAACCGTAGAATTAAGTTTTGCAGCCCTGTTCGTGAGCATTCTGGTTGGCATTCCTCTCGGCATTCTTTCTGCGGTTCGTCATAATTCATGGGTGGATGTTGTGACGATGATTTGGGCCAATATCGGGGTTTCCATGCCCGTTTTCTGGCTGGGATTGATGTTGGCCTACGTTTTCTCGTTACTTTTAAGGGATACCCCGTTCTGGCTGCCTCCATCGGGCCGGGTCAGCCCCGGAACAGATACCACCGCTTTTTATATTGCCTGGAACTTAACCCTGCCTGAGAGCGGCTTGTGGCGCGGTTTGGCTGAATTCGTTTCCCGGCTAAACATTCTCAATGCCTTGCTGACCGGCAACTGGGAACTTTTGCGGATTGCGGTTCGCCACCTGATTCTCCCTGCGGTAGCGTTGGGAACTATCCCAATGGCGCTGATTGCCCGCATGACGCGCTCTTCCATGCTGGAAGTGCTTGGACAGGATTACATCCGCACGGCGCGCGCCAAAGGCGTGCGCTACAGCGAGGTCATTTTGAATCACGCATTTCGCAATGCGCTCTTGCCGATTGTCACCGTGTTAGGCCTTTCGCTCGGAACGCTGCTCGGCGGCGCAGTCCTTACTGAAACCATTTTTGGGCTTTCGGGCGTTGGGCGCACCCTATACGATGCCATTACTGCGCGTGATTATGCCGTTGTGCAAGGGTTTACGGTTGTCATTGCAATTTTCTTTGTCGTTCTCAATCTCATCGTAGACATTTCCTATGCTTACATTGACCCCCGCATTCGTTTGAACTGACCATGAACAATCTCACCTCGCCCAAAATTGCAGAACTGGATTCTGAATCCCTCTCCCTTGAGTCAGTCAGCCTATGGCAAATCACGTGGAATCGCCTGTTTCGCCGCAAATCATCGCTGGTTGGCATGGGCATTATTCTACTTCTCGTGCTGATTGCGCTGACCGCTCCTTGGATTGCTCCCTACGACCCGCTGCAAGTGTTGATTGGCATCGAAAATGTAAAAGTGCGTCAGGCACCGTGCATTCACCTGCTGGGCTGCCCTTCAGACCAACCCCAACACCTGATGGGCATTGATGGCAACGTCCGTGACCAGTTCAGCCGTCTGCTTTATGGAACTCGTCTGAGCCTGATCGTTGGCTTTTCGACTGTCACATTTGCGATTGTAGTTGGCACAGTGCTGGGCGCGTTGGGTGGCTACTTTGGCGGCTGGATAGATAATGCCATCATGCGAATTATGGATGTCCTACTGGCTTTCCCCTCGCTCTTGCTGGCTATTGCAATTGTCACCGTACTGGGGCCGGGGCTAATCAACGCCCTGTTGGCAATTGGCATCGTCTCCATCCCAGCCTATGCGCGCGTGGTGCGTGCCAGCGTATTATCTATCCGTGAAATGGATTATGTCTCTGCCACCCGCGCCCTGGGCGGCAACACGAACCAGATTCTCTTCGGGCGCATTTTGCCCAACGCCCTCACCCCGCTCATTGTTCAAGGCACGCTCGGCATCGCCACTGCCATCCTGGATGCCGCCGCGCTTTCTTTCCTGGGACTGGGAGCGCAGCCGCCGACCCCAGAGTGGGGCTCCATGCTTGGAACTGAACGTAATCAGGTATTTACGGCTCCCCACCTGGTGTTTTTCCCCGGCTTTGCCATTATGCTCACTGTGCTGGCCTTCAACCTTCTGGGTGATGGCCTGCGCGACGCCCTCGACCCGCGCTTGGCGCATGTCAGCAAATAATGGCTCTTCAAGAATCTCCGTGATTGGCATTTTTCGGACACGGACCCTTGCACCGCCCGCAAGGGCAGGTGAAACGCGGAAAAAACGAAAGAACACGGAAAAATCAGTATTTAAAAAGTTCGGCTCTCCCGTTTCTGGCGGGATTCGTCCACAAATTACGCATGTTCCGTGTACAGGTTTTCATGCTAATTCTCAGAGAGCCCAAATAATTCTTGCCCTTCGTGGGCGGTTTTGATGTATAATTTATCCATCCGGGAGGAGTAAGCGACCGGAACGCTGATAGAGAAGGCGGTGTTGGTTTGTTTCTCAACGCTGGAAGCCGCCGCAGCAACCCCCTCGCCGAACGTCGCCCGGAGTGAATGCCGAAGAACGCCAGTGTTCAGTTATTAGTGAACAGTGTCCAGTAGACCGGCACGGTCGTCCCCGTTAGCAGACAACCTGATGATGGTCAGGGAAGTGCGCTGGCAATTTGCCAGCGAATCGAGGTGGTACCGCGGAAGGAACGCGCCTTTCGTCCTCAAGTGGACAAGGCGCGTTTTTGTTGTTCAAAAATTCATTCTTTCGAATGATCAAATAACGAGCACCGATTATCGAATTGGAAAGGTCTCTTATGAGCATTTATGAACTCCCCAAAACCTACGACTTCAAAGCCACCGAACAACGCATTTATGCCATGTGGGAAGCGGGCGGCTACTTCCAGCCACACAACGACCCGAACAAGCCCAATTTCGACCCCACCGTCAAGCCATTCGTCATCTCCATTCCGCCGCCCAACGTAACCGGCGAGCTGCATCTCGGTCATGCCATGTTCGTCAGCATGGAAGACCTGATGATTCGCTATCACCGCATGAAGGGCTACTCCACGCTCTGGGTTCCCGGCACCGACCATGCCGGCATTGCCACCCAACTGATGGTGGAACGCCAACTCCTGAAAGAAGGCACCAGCCGTGAGCAAGTAGGACGCGAGGAATTTCTGCGCCGCACCTGGGCCTGGAAAGAAGAAAAAGGCGGCCTGATTACCCGTCAGATTCGCCGCCTGGGCGCCTCGTGTGACTGGACGCGCGAACGCTTTACGATGGATGAAGGCTTGAGCAGGGCCGTGCGCGAGGCGTTCGTACGCCTGTACGAAAAAGGCCTCATCTATCGCGGCCCGCGCCTCATCAACTGGAGTCCCGGCCTGAAAACCGCCGTCAGCGACCTGGAAGTAGAATACTCTGAAGAACCAGGCACCTTGTACTACTTCAAATATATGCTTGCGGGTTCTGGCGAATACATCCCGGTTGCCACCACCCGCCCCGAAACCATCCTCGGCGATACTGCGGTAGCCGTGCATCCTGAAGATGAACGCTACCAGAAATACATCGGCAAAAAGGTCATCGTTCCCATGTTGGGACGCGAAATCCCCGTCATTGCCGATGAATACGTGGCGCGTGACTTCGGCACAGGCGCGCTCAAAATCACCCCCGGCCATGACCCGCACGACTACGAAATCGGTCAGCGGCATGGGCTGGCGGTCATCTCCATGCTCGATAGAGAAGCACGCGTCAATCAAAACGGCGGCCCCTACCAGGGGTTAGACCGCTTCGAGGCGCGTAAAAAACTGTGGGCCGACATGAAAGCCGCCGGGTTGGTCATCAAAGAAGAACCATACACCCTTAATGTGCCGCGTTCGCAGCGCGGCGGCGAAATCGTCGAACCGATGATTTCCGAACAATGGTTCGTGCGCATTGCCCCGCTGGCCGAAAAAGCTCTGGCTGCCGTCAAAAATGGCGACATCAAAATTGTGCCGGAACATTTCGAGAAAGTCTATTACAACTGGCTCGAAAACATCCAAGATTGGTGCATCAGCCGCCAACTGTGGTGGGGACACCGCATCCCAGTCTGGTACTGCGCCGACTGCGGCAAACAGACCTGCTCCCGCGAGGACCCCTCCGCTTGCGCCCACTGCGGCTCGGCGAACATCGAACAAGACCCCGATGTGCTGGATACCTGGTTCTCCAGCGGCCTGTGGCCTTTCTCCACGCTTGGCTGGCCCGAAGAAACTCCCGACTTAAACTACTTCTATCCCACTTCTTACATGGAGACCGGCTACGACATCCTGTTCTTCTGGGTGGCGCGCATGATTATGAGCGGGCTGGAGTTCACTGAAGAAGCGCCTTTCCATACTGTGTATCTGCACGGTCTCATACGCGATGAGCACGGGCAAAAAATGTCCAAGACCAAAGGGAATGTGATTGACCCGCTGATTGTGATGGACGAACTCGGCACCGACGCGCTGCGCTTCACCCTGCTGGTCGGTTCCACGCCCGGCAAAGACACCAATCTGAGCCTGAAAAAGGTGGAGGCCAACCGCAACTTTGCCAACAAACTGTGGAATGCCTCCCGCCTGGTTATTTCTCTGCTCCAAAAAGCCCCCGCTGCGCCCACTGCGCCCCAACCAAAGTGGACTCTGGCTGACGCCTTCATTTTTGCCCGCCTGAAAACCCTCACTCGCGAAGTGGAGCGTCTGTTCCGAACCTTCCAATATGGGCAGGCCGGGCAGTTACTTTATGACTTTTTCTGGAGTGACTTTGCCGATTGGTACCTAGAAATTGCCAAACTCCAGCTTAACGAAGGCGGCGACCGGGCTTTCTACACCGCCGACCTGCTGGTGCGCGCGCTCGATACAACCCTGCGCCTGCTGCACCCCTTCGTCCCATTCGTGACCGAGGAGATTTACGGCCATCTGAAGCAGGCTAGCAGCCAGCATTCTGAACACCTGAAACCACAAGATGGCAAGTGGAGCGAAGTGCTGATGATTGCCCGCTGGCCCGAACCGATGAAGGACGAAGGCTGGGAAGAGGAAAACCTGGGCGAATTTGCGCTGTTTCAGGAGGTCGTGCGCGCCATTCGCAATCTGCGGGCCGAAAAGAACGTCAAACCCGGCCTGAAACTGGCCGCCATTGTGGTGGAAGGCCGCGAGCGCGAAGGCCTATACGGCAGTTTGAAGCGCGAACTGGCCGCCCTGGCCGGGCTGGACGAAAACCGCATTGCCGTCTATACGGAAATAGAAAAGAAGCCCGAAGGCCACATTGCGCTGGTCGCCGGCTCCATTGAAATCTATCTGCCGCTGGCCGAACTGGTTGACCCCGCCGAAGAACGCGCCCGGCTGGAAAAAGAACTGGCCGAAGCCCAAGCACAAATTGCCCGCCTGGAAAAACTGCTCGGCTCCGATTTTGCCATCAAGGCCCCCGCAGCGGTCGTCCAGAAAGAGAAGGAAAAACTCGCCGCGTACAAAGACACCGCCGAGAAAATCAAGGCCCAGTTATAAAAATATATGCGCCGCAGGTAAACTGCGGCGCATATATTTTGGAGATGTGGACAGGCTTACCCTCAAAAATGCCGCCACCAGTTGACCACCAGCCCGACTACAGTCAAGACGGCAGATGCGATTAACGATTCGCTCCAACTAAATTCAAGATACAGTCCCATAAAGAACAGGAACAGGAAAATCACCAGGCCGGTCAGGAGGATACCTTTCATTATGAAAATTACCTCTCACGTATAGAATAATTAGCGGTTGGATTGCGCCTGCTTCCAAATGGCCGTGTCGAAGGCGGCGCTAACGTTTGTTGAGCCGGGCAGGGCTTCATATTTGACCAGCATGTCAGCCAGCGACTGCCACTGAGCAGCCTCTTGCCAGCCGTAGCCGTGTTCGCTTTGGGCATCACGCAGTTCGGTTTCGAGCATGTAGCGCATGTGAGCGGGGTCGGTTTCGGGACCGGCATACTTAATGACGATTTCGACGGCTTCGTCGGGATTGGCCTGGGCATAGGCAATGCCTTTCAACGCGGCGCGCAGGAAGCGGGTCAGGGTATCGGCATGTTCTGTCAGGTAACTTTCACTGGTCACATACGCCAGCCCCAGGGTGGGAACATTGTAATCTGCCGCATCCCACAGGGTCAGTTTGTGTCCCCATTTTTCCAGCAGGTAAGGTTCGTTCGATTTGAAAAGCGGGTAAACATCTACCTGTTTTTCAGAGAGCGCGCGCGGGTCGAAGCCCACGTTCACCAGGTTGACCTTGTTCACATCGGCCCCGGCGGCGGCCAGCAGGGCGAACAAATCCGGCGGGGGCGTGCCCTTGTACCCGACGATTTTTCCTTCCCAATCTTTGGGCGTTTCCAGTCCCGATTCTTTCAGCGCGGCGAAGGCTTGCTGCCCCTTTTGGCCGATGAGCGCAATCGAGACGACCGGCAGGCCTGGCTCGGCGCGGCGCTGGAGTATGGTGGCGGCATCCATCGTTGTGACATGCACCGTTCCGGCCACCAGCAGTTGGACGTGTTCGCCGCGCCCCGGCGAGTGTTCGATGGTCACATCCAACCCGTTTTCGGCAAAGAAACCTTTTTCTTTGGCAACGTATGCGCCCACGAAAGGCAGATTAGCCTGCGGCTTATACCCCGCCATGAAAGTGAGTGACGTGAGGGTGGAAGTATCAGGTGTCAGGGGCGCGGTGTCAGGCATGGACGTATCTGAGGAGGCAGGCCTGACGTTGGGAGCGCAGCTGCTCAACAGGAGCAGGGCAAAAATCAGCAGGGTGAAAATTACCAGGACATGCGCTTTCTTCATCGCTTTCTCCTTGGCCATGGCCGGGATGGAAGATAATTACGCTAAATCTCAATCGAGATCAAGGACTCTTTAGCCGAGGAATCCCCGGTCGGAGCGGCCGGTCTCCACTCGCGCCATTGGGTTCCGGTGGATCCGTCGCCCCGGGCGCAACGTCAGGCGGCGCGGCCAGACTTTCAGTCCCGCCCATCTCCAGGCTGGGTGACGGTGGAGGCGGGGCGCGGTCGAGCGGGCTGTAGGGCGAATATTGCAGTTTGTCCCACCGGCCCGAGACCCGGATGTAGAGGGTGGTCACCGCCTCGCCCACTGGCCCGGTGATCACTCCCAGGAGCGGCACCGCCTTGATTAAACCCCAAACCGGCTTCAACAGTTGGGCCTCGATCTTGAGGTCGGCGGTATGACCGGGGAAGTCGATCCATCCCTGGGCCGCGGCCTTGAGCCCGAAGGCCTCGGCCGAGAGGTCGTTGAAGACCGCCACCGCCCGCTTCAATTCGACCGTCGCCGTCATCCGGTTGAAATGCTGACCCTGATATTCCTCCGGGACCACGGCCCCGAAGACCTTGAAGACCTCGCCGACAAAGTTGTACCCCGCGAAGTACCCGTCCCGGACCTTGATCGGCAAGTGGCCGTTGAGGCTGCGGGTGTCGAATTTCCCTTTAACGAACGTGCCCGTCACGTAGCCCCGGGTGTCGAACCGGCCATGTAAAAAGGTGGTAGTGTTGAAGATCTGGTCGGTGAAGGCGGTGATGTCCACGTCGTGCGCCCGGCCGTCGATCCGCATGTAGACCTCGTCGCGGTGGTTATAGTCCACGTAGCTCCGTCCGCTCTCCAAGTAACTGCCCCCACAGGCCCGGAAGCTGAGTTCGGGGAAGGTGAGTAGCCGCTGGTTGGTCACCTTCCATTTCCCCTTAACTTCCTCGGCGGTCATTTTCCCGTAGATCGCCTTATTCAGCCGGGCTGAACCCTCCCACTGCGTCCGCATCTCGCCCATCGGGGTGCCGGGCGGGTCCTGGTGCCGAGACTTCTTGAACAGCTTGGCAAAGTCGATCGTATCCGCCTCGGCGTCGATGATGAAGATCGGGTCGTGGGCCTCGATCATCCGCAGGCTGCCGGTGATCGGCGTCCCGCCGATCTTAACCGTGGTCTCGGGCAGCCAGACCTCCCCGTCACGGAGCTCCGCGGTCGCGTTCACGTCCTCGATTGGGGCGATCACCCGGCCCGGGTCGAAGGTGAAGTCCTTCAGGGTCACCGTCCCCTCGTAATGCACCCGCGATACTCGCGACCGGTCCAGCCCCCAGACGCGCGCCTTGATATGCCCGGTCCCGCTCCCCTCGGTGTCCGGGATCGTCCCCGAACGCGCGATCGGGCCCCACATCGCGATCCGCTTGAACGCCGGATAGGAACAGGTGGTGTCGATCCGGGCGTCGAATGAAAACGGCTTGAAATTTATCGACCCGCTCAGCGAGTGGATGGTCAGACCAGGCCAGTCCACCTTCAGAGAACTCACATCCAGGGCGTGGTTGGATCTTGCCCGGACCGCCCCGCTGATCGAAAGCCGGTCGCCGCCCTGGCCCTCGTTCTGCGGGAAGGGGACCTTGAGCGATATCCGAGCCGGCAGGCCGCCGTCAACCTCCAAGTCCACCCGAGTCAGGTGAATGGGTTTCAACAACTTCCGCTTTCCGTCAACCACCCGGATTTCCGCTCCGATCACCCGCAGCCGCCCGCTGGAGAGCAGCCGGGGCAGATCGGTGTCCGTGGTCGGGATAACGTCCTTCAGGCTGTCGTACACCAGCCAGCGCCAGAACCCCATCTTCTCCGGGTCGGGCGGCTCCTTCTTCTTCCGGTTCTTGAGCCAGACTGAAACATTCCAGCGGCCGGCCCCGTCACGCGATAAATACACCCGCGGCCGGTCTAGGATGATCTGGCGGACCTTGATCTTTTTATGGTCGAGAAGCTCATTCCGGTCGGCCACCACCTTGACCGAACGGGCGGCGAAGAGGGTGGTCTCGCCCTTGCCGTCGGGGATCTTCAATTCAAGGTCGCGGATCTGGAAGCCGACTCCGGGGTAGAACAGGGGCACGACATAACCGGCGGTGAGGGTCGCGCCGGTGTTTTCCGCGACCCACTGGGCCAGCATCTCCTGGCCTGAGGCCTTGGGGAACAAGCGGGGCAGGTGTTGGAAGAGAGAGACTCCCGCGACCATGACCGCGGCGGCCACCGCCAGGGCGACGAGCGCGGGCCAGAGCCGCCGAAACAGCATCGGCCTACAGTTCTTCCCGGACCAGGTACTGCTCGCCGGGACGGTAAGCGAGGTGGGTGATGAGTTCGCCGACCAGGCCGATGCTCAATAATTGTGCGCCCAAGAGCATGAGCATGATCCCGCCGAGGAAAAGCGGACGGGTCCCGATCGGCCCCTCCCCCAACACCCACAACACGCTGAGGTAAGAGAGACAAGCGAACCCGACGAAGGCTAAAGACGCGCCGATCCCGCCGAAAAGGTGGAGCGGCCGGCGGGCGTACTGGGTGAGGAACAGGGCGGTCAACAGGTCGAAAAAGCCGCGGGGCAGCCGGCCCAGCCCGTACTTGCTCGACCCAAACCGGCGGGCGTGGTGGCGGACCGGGATTTCGGTCACGGTGAAACCGCGGGCCGAGGCCAGCACCGGGATGAAGCGGTGGAGGTCGCCGTAGAGCCGGAGGTTTTTCACCACCGGTCGGCGGTAGGCCTTGAACCCGCAGTTCATGTCATGGACCATGACCCCTGAAAGTTTGCCGGTGACATAGTTGGCCAACCGCGAGGGCAGGGTCTTGCCGAGCGGGTCCTGCCGGTCCTGCTTCCATCCGGTTACCAGGTCGGCTCCTTCAAGGGACTCCAGCAGTCGGGGGATCTCGGCCGGGTCGTCCTGCAAATCGGCGTCGATGGTGATGACCGCCTCGCCCCGGGCGCGCTCGAAACCTGCCGCCAGGGCCGCGGACTTCCCGAAGTTGCGCAAAAACCGCACCACCCGCACCCGGGGGTCGGCCGCGCATAACTCCTTCATCACCTCGAAGCTGCCGTCGGAACTGCCGTCATCGACCAGGATGATTTCATAAGCCTTGCCGGCCAAGGCCTCGACCAGGCGCCGGTGCAGCTCGGGCAGGCTC
>Ga0101944_10003872_pt1 | contig 19777 bp, 15 predicted proteins | sample DewCreD2012metaG_FD_75245 | JGI IMG/M metagenome (GOLD analysis project Ga0101944, IMG submission 75245) | Hot spring sediment bacterial and archeal communities from British Columbia, Canada, to study Microbial Dark Matter (Phase II) - Dewar... ... | reverse complement strand
CTCTGGGAAGGGAGCTCGAGCGGGAAAAGCCGGAGCTCTTCGAGCAACTGATCCAAAGAGGGCATGGCGACGACACGGCCCTGCTCTTCTATACATCCGGGACGACCTCCCTTCCCAAAGGTGCCCTGCTTTCGCACCACAACATGCTCTCCATGGGTCAGAGCCTCATGTCGGTCGATCCCTGCTTTCCGACGGACGACTATGTGTCCTATCTACCCTTCGCCTGGATCGGGGAGCAGATGATGTCCATATCGTGCGGGCTGCAGATCGGCTATACGCTCAATTTCCCGGAATCTCAGGAGACGGCCCAGGAGAACATCCGCGATATCGGACCTCATGTCATGTTCGCACCTCCGCGCATGTACGAGCAGATGACTCGGACGGTTCAGGTGAAGTACCTCGATGCGACTTGGCTGAAGCGGACCATGTACAACCTCGCCAGTCGGATCGGCTATCACGTGGCTGACCTCAAATTCCAGAAAAAACCCATTCCGCCGTTGTGGCGGTTTCTGGCCTGGTTCGCCTACATCACGGTTCAGAAGAAATTGAAGGACCATCTGGGGCTGTCTCGGGTGCGCAACGCCTACACCGGCGGGGCCGCCATGGGGCCGGACCATTTTCGGTTCTTCCATGCCATGGGGGTGAACCTCAAGCAGATTTACGGCCAAACGGAAGTGGCAGGCATTTCCGTGGTTCACCGCAATGGAGACATCAAGTTCGACACCGTCGGGCTTCCCATCCCGGGGACAGAAATTCGGATCACCGAAGAAGGGGAAATCATTACCCGCAGCGCCTCGGTGTTTAAAGGGTATTACAAGAATCCCGAGGCCACGGCCAAGGCCATCCGCAATGGGTGGCTGCATTCGGATGACAAGGGGTTCATCGACGACGACGGACATCTGGTCGTCTTCGACAGGACCAAGGATGTCTTCACCCTCAGGGACGGTAAGCTCTTCTCCCCACAATATCTCGAAACCCGCCTCAAGTTCAGCCCCTACATCAAAGATTCCTGGGTCATCGGCGACAAGAAACCCTTCATCACGGCCGTTCTGTGCATCGACTATGCGGTCGTGGGCAAATGGGCCGACGAGCGCAAGATGAATTACACGAATTACCAGGAATTGTCCCAGAAACCCGAAGTCTATGACCTCATCGAAAAACAGATCCGCCAGGCCAACAAGGATCTTCCCGAGGCGGCCCGCGTCTATCGGTTCACGAACCTCTACAAGGAATTCGATGCGGACGACGACGAGCTGACTCGGACCCGCAAGCTTCGAAGGGCTTTCGTGGAGAAACGCTACAAGGAAATCCTCGATGCCCTCTATTCCGATGTCGATACGGTGCACATCGATACGACGATCAAGTACGAAGACGGCAGGCAGTCCCATGTCATCACGGACATGACGATCCGAACGATCCGATGATCGACCTGCAGCTAAAAGGATGGAAAGGCTTTTCTATAGAACGTATTTCTCTTGGAGATTGAATCATGGACCTCTTCTTGATGACCATCGCAACAGGAATCATGGTCGGCGGCATTTACGCCCTGGTGGCCCTCGGTTGGGTATTGATCTACAAATGTTCCGGGGTGCTCAATCTGGCCATGGGAGAGATGACCCTGATCGGCGCCTATACGTCCCTCAGTTTCTATTCGATGGGGGTTCCTTTTTTGGCATCCCTCGTCATCTCGCTCATCATCGGCTTCATCCTGGGCATACTGACGGAACGGATCTTTTTGGACCGACTGATCGGCGAGCCGGTCTTATCGGTCATCATGGTGACCGTCGGGCTGAGCTTCTTCTTCAAGGGGATCGTCGAGCTGATCTGGGGGACGGATACCCGGGTCTTCGATCCGCCCGTATTTTCCATGGAACCCATCAAATTCGGTCCTATCGTGGTCGGTCAGGTCTATGTGTGGAGTTTTGTCGCGGCCATGATCCTGTTGGTGATTTTCGTTTCCTTCTTCAAATACACCCAGTGGGGTCTTTCGATGCAGGCGACTGCAGACGATGAAATGGCTGCCCTATCCGTCGGTGTCAGCGCCCGGTTCGTCTATGCCGCAGCGTGGGCCATCGCTTTCATGGCAGCCGGTGTCGGCGGAACGTTGCTGGGGAACATCAACGGGCTCAACATCTCGGTCGGTTACCTGGGGCTTCTGGTGCTGCCTGCCGTCGTTCTGGGAGGGCTCAATTCCGTGCCCGGTGCCATCGTCGGGGGGCTCATCATCGGGGTATTGCAGAACCTCACAGGTGCCTATCTCGACAAGTATTTCCCTGGAGGCGTGAAGGAAATCGCTCCCTTCGTGTTCATGGCGATCTTTCTTCTCTTTAAGCCTCATGGGCTTTGGGGATGGGAACGGATCGAACGGGTCTAACAATGCGACACAGATAAAGGAAGCCAAGCCATGTCCACCACCTTTCTTCCGTGCGGTGTCTACCACGAAAACTACGCCCAGGATCATGCCTGGTTCCAGACCAAGTTGATCAAGGGCAAGATGATTCTGCTCTTTGTCCTGCTCTACGTCGTCATTCCTTGGACGGCCGACGTCTATTGGATCAGCGTCATGAATCAGGTCGGATATACGATCATGGGGGCGTTGGGCGTTCAGTTGCTGATCGGCTACTGTGGTCAGCTCACCCTGGGGCATGCGGCCTTCATTGCGGTAGGGGCTTATACGAGCACCCTTTTGATTCTCGAGTTTCCTTGGCCGCAATTTCTTCTCGATCTGGGATTGGCCTATCCCATCAGTATCATTGTTGCAGCCGTCGTCGCAGGTATCTGGAGTGTGCTCTTCGGGCTTCCCTCGGCACGGGTCAAGGGGTTTTATCTCATCCTGACGACCATGGCCGCACAGTTCATCACCGTCGATTTCCTCATCACCCAGTACATCAGCCAGATCGGTGGAAGAGGGCAGGCCTTCTCTCTTCCGACGGGTACGATCAAGATCGGGCCCTGGACGATCGACAGCGACGTCAAGGTCTATTACATGATCCTGACCTTTGTCGTTCTCTGTATCGCTGCCTTGGCCAACCTGATCCGATCCCGGGTCGGAAGGGCCTGGATCGCCATCCGGGACAACGACATTTCGGCAGAGGTGATGGGCATCAACCTGGTTCAGTACAAATTGATGGCCTTTTTCGTAGCCGGATTCATCGGCGGGATCGCAGGCGCCTGCTGGATCAGCAACCTGGCGGCCATCAGTCCCGAGCATTTTCCGTGGTTCTGGTCCTTATGGCTGGTCGGCGTCATTCTGATCGGCGGTGTGGGATCCATTCATGGAACGGTCTTCGGCGCCCTCTTCATGGTGGTCGTGATGGAGCTGCTGCAGATGGCCGTCATGCCGCTTTCCGACGCCTATCCGAAACTGCTGATGGACTTTCTATTCATCAAGGAATCGGCCTTCGGTCTGTCGATCTGTCTGTTTTTGCTCTTCGAACCCAACGGACTGGCCTATCGGTGGTGGCAGATCAAGAATTATTTCAATTTGTGGCCTTTCTCTTACTGACGGAGCCGATCGAAGTCGAGCTACGAGATATTCAATTGTTTCCGTTTTCCTGAAGGAGGTGATGGCAAAGGAGAGGGCGGCATCGATCGCAGGAGATCTTTGGAAGACTGGCATTCACCGCTGCAGGACCAACACAGGAGGAAGGGGAATGAGACCAAAACGGAACTGGTGGATAGGATTGGCGTTGTTGATTGTTTTGGGTTGGGGAACGGGGGCGCCGGCTGCCGATGAAATCAACATCGGTTCGCTGAACGACATGACAGGCGCCACATCCGATGTCGGCAAAGACTACGCGATGGGAATTGCCGAAGCCATCAACTATATCAACGATACCGGAGGGATCAACGGAAAGAAGATCAAATTGTATCAGTTCGATTATGGATATCGTATCCCGGAAGCCTTGACGAAGTACAGCCTGTTCAAACAGAAGAAATGTGTGGCGGTTTTGGGTTGGGGCACCGGAGATACGGAAGCCCTTGCACCGACGGTGGCCAAGGACAAGATGCCCTACGTTTCGGCATCCTATTCCGGACATCTGTGCGATCCGAAGAAGGCCCCCTACAATTTGTTCTTTGCCACCGACTATTCCAGCCAGGTTCGGGGGTTGATCACGGCCTGGTATGACAAGAAGTGGCCCAAGAAACCCGACTACGGCAAACGGAAACCCCGTATCGTCTTCTCGTACATGTTCGCCTCTCCATTCAGCAGCGCTGCCATCAAAGCGGCGGAAGACCAGTGCAATCTTCTCGGCATTGAGGTCGGGCCCAAGCAGGACATTTCCCTCTTCGCCATCGACACCAAGAGCCAGATCCTGGCCATGAAAGACTTCAAACCGGATGTCGTTCTGCATACGAACACGGTCATGTCGGTTGCGGCCACTTTGAGGGATGCCTATGCACTGGAGCTCGGGGCCGATCACATCATCAAGAACTGGGGATTCGACGAGGCCTTGCCGATGCTGGCAGGAAAAGCGGCGGAAGGGGCCATGGGGTGTGCGCCGTGGGCGTTCTTCGGGCAGGACGCGAAGCTGATGGACAAGGTCAAGGAATACGCCCAGAAATACAATCCAGGCGTTCCGCTTGAAAAGCGAACCATTCACACGATTCAGGCCTGGGCGAATGCCTTGGGGCTTGCCGAAGCCATGAAGCGGGCCGACAAGGCAGGAGATCTTACGGGCGAAGGGATCCTAAAGAAAGGGTTCGAGACGATGAAGGATTTCGAGATCGGGTTGGGGCTTGCTCCGGTCTCCTTTTCTCCGACGGACCACAGGCCGCAAAGCAAGGCCAGGATTTACGAATACAAGGACGGCAAGTTCGTCATGATGGACGAAGTCGATCTGAAGGCGAGATGGCCGGAAAAATGGGATAAAGAGTGGTTGGGATGGTAAACCAAAGGAGGGCAGACGCTTGTCAGCCGAGACGATTCTGAAAATCAACAACATCGAAGTCAAGTACCATGAAGTCATCCTGGTGATCAAAGGGGTGTCGATCGAAGTGCCCAAGGGGGGGATCGTGGCCCTGCTGGGCGCCAACGGTGCCGGGAAAAGCACGACACTGAAGGCGGTTTCCGGTCTTCTGAAACACGAAGACGGAGAGGTCACGGACGGTTCCATCGAATTCATGGGAGAGCGTATCGACAAGATGCGGGCCGAAAAGATCGCCAAACTCGGCATCGTCCAGGTGATCGAGGGAAGGCGGGTGTTCGAGCATCTGACCGTAGAGGAAAACCTCAAGGTGGGCGCCCATCTGCGCAAGAAAGACGGGCGCTCCATCAAAGAGGGGCTCGAAATGGTCTACCATTACTTCCCGAGGCTCAAGGAAAAGCGCAACGAAACTGCAGGGTTCATCAGCGGTGGGGAACAGCAGATGACCGTTGTGGGAAGGGCGCTCATGACAAGCCCCAAGCTCATCCTCCTCGATGAGCCCTCCATGGGGCTTGCGCCGATGCTGATTCACGAAATCTTCAACATCATCACCCGGCTCAATCGGGAAGAGGGAATTTCGATTCTGCTGGTGGAGCAGAACGCCAAGCTGGCCCTCAATGTGGCACCCCATGCCTATGTCATGGAGAACGGTAGGATCGTCATGGACGACACGGCTGAAAAACTCAAGCAAAACCCGGACATCAAAGATTTCTACCTGGGTTTGAAAGATGTCGGCACCCGGAAGAGCTTTCGGGATGTCAAACATTACAAGCGGCGCAAACGTTGGCTTGCGTAAACAGCAAGAGAATAGGGGGATGGATCCATGCGCATGCAATCCTGGTGTACCAAATGGACGATCGTTGTGACGATGGCTTTGCTGGTTGGCGGATGTGCGGCCATGACGCCGCAGCCGACAGCCGATTCCTTCAAGTCGCCGGTGGTGACCCTCGACTCGATGGAGGTGGCCCATTACTGGGGGTGGTGGTTCTTCGCCAAAACCGTTCAGCCGACCAAGGGAACGGCCGGAGACTACGGCGCCCCGCTCGACTTGGCCTTCGTGTTCAATGTGCACAACCCGAACCCATTTCCCGTGATGATGGAAAGCCTCAAGTTCACGGTTGCCTTCGAGGAATTCGATCTCAATTCGCTGAGCTCCGGTGAAACGCAGTGGATTCCGCCTGGGAAAACAAATCAGGTCCGGGTTCATGGAATGTTCGATGGGCAGCAGTCCCGCCTGAACTTGATGTTGGTGGGGGGGCAGAAGCTCAAGGAAAAAGGGGTGGATGCCTTCACGCAGCTTGAAAAATGGTGGACGACCATTTCAGACGGGAAGTTTCCGGTTTATGTGAAGGAAGGTGCGGCCGTTTTCAAGGCCGACGGTCTGGTGAGGGTGTCGACGTTCAGCGGAAAATATCCGAATTAGAGGGGGGAAGAAAACAGTCGGCAGTCGGCAGTGGGCAGTGGGCAGTGGGCAGTCGGCAGTGGGCAGTCGGCAGTTGTAGGGGCACGTCATGTCGTGCCCTGCATTTTCATTCCCGGGGGCGGCGCCCACCGCCATGGTCATTTATCGGGAAAATGCGTAACGTATAACGACCAACCTGTAGGGGCGAACCTTGTGTTCGCCCTTACCCACGCCGAATTTTCATCCCCGGGGGCGGCGCTATCCGTCATTTATGCTATCCCACCACCAAGACCTTGGCCCCTCGGATGTTTCGGTTCTTCAACTCCATCAAGGCCTTGTTGGCCTCTTCCAGTTTGTACGTCTGCACCTCCGGAACGATGCCTGCGGATGCCGCAATCGGCAGAAATTCTTCGATGTCTCGTCGGCTGACATTGGCGACGGACTGGATTTCCTTTTCCATCCACAGCTGACGTGGATAGTCGAGTTCAGCCAGGAGATGCCGATCGACCGATTCTTTTCGGATGGCGTTGATGACCAGCCTTCCACCGGGCGAAAGGCGTTCCAAGGCACTCAGAACCGGCCTCCACACAGGGGTCGTGTCGATGGCGGCATCGATCGGGGAAGGCGGCCACTCGTCGAAGTTTCCTGCCCAGTCGGCGCCGATTTCCCGTGCGAATGCCTGCTCCGAAGCGCTTCTGGCAAAGACGAACACGGGGTTTTCCGGGAACAGGTGCCGGACGAGGCGCAGCACGAGATGGGCGGAGGCGCCGAAGCCGAAAAGCCCCAATACGGCTCCAGACTTCATTCGGGTCAACCGAAGGGAGCGGTAGCCGATTGCACCGGCGCACAGGAGTGGGGCAGCCTGAACGTCGCTGTACCCGTCCGGTATAGCGATCGCATACTCCTCATGAATCTTCAGATATTCCGCATATCCGCCATCCACATCCCTTCCCGTCGCCTGAAACTGCGGACATAAATTGTCGTTTCCGGAACGGCACCAGGCACAGGCACCGCAGGCCCAGGCTATCCAGCCGATGCCGACCCGTCGACCGACAGGGTGGCGTTCCGCCCCTGGGCCTTTGGCGACAACGGTGCCTACCACCTGATGCCCCAAGACCACCGGAAAACGAGGCGGCGGCGTGCGGCCTTCGATCTCGTCCAATTCCGTGTGACAGACCCCGCATGCGGCTACCTTCACCAGAACCTCCCGCTCGGCCGGAACCGGTGTTGGAACATCGACGAGCCACAATGGGGGCTCATTTTTCAGGAGATCGACACATCCTTCCAAGATCATCGCCTTCATCGCTTGCCTCCGTGTATCGAGAAGGCGTCGCCCGGATTTCCCGACTCCAGGCGACGGCAAACCATGCGCGGTTGATCCTTCTTTCGGATCAATCGATCACCGGTTCCACCGGATGGGTCTTCAGGTATTCCAGCCGGTTCAGACCGTTGATGTAGGCTTTTGCACTGGCCGTGATGATGTCCGGATCAGCGCCTCGGCCCATGGCCTCGAGTCCGTTTTCCTTGAGACGAACCGTGACTTCCCCTTGGGCATCCGTTCCGCCCGTGATGGCGCTGATGGAAAAGCGCATCAATTCCGAATGGGTGTCGCAGAGTCTGGAAATGGTGTTGAAGGTCGCATCGATCGGCCCGTTTCCATAGCCTGCGCCCTGAACGGGGCGACCGTTCACCAACATCCGAACGCTTGCCATGGGCAGCACCGTGGTTCCTGCAGTAACGTGCAGGTAGTCGAGGGCGAAGACGTCCTTGGTCTGAAGCCCTTCGGCCACCAGCACCTCGAGGTCTTCATCGACGACATGCTTCTTTTTGTCAGCCAGTTCCTTGAATTTGACGAACAGCGTCGCGAGCTCCTCATCCGAGAGGTCGTATCCCATTTCCTTCAGGTGGGCTCTCAAGGCATGCCTTCCGGAATGTTTTCCCAGAACCATCTTGTTTGTGTTCAGTCCGATGGTTTCCGGTTTCATGATTTCATAGGTCATGGGGTTTTTCAGCACCCCGTCCTGATGGATGCCGCTTTCGTGAGCGAAGGCGTTGGCTCCGACGATGGCCTTGTTCGGCTGAACGGGAAGCCCGGTGATCATGCTGACCAAACGGCTGGTCGGATGGATGAATTCCGTACGTACGTTGCAGGTGAAGCTGTAGAAGTTCGGCCGGGTATGCAGGGCCATGACGACTTCTTCGAGAGACGTGTTTCCGGCCCGCTCGCCGATCCCGTTCATGGTCACCTCGACCTGTCTGGCGCCGGCAGCGATCGCAGCCAACGTGTTGGCCGTAGCCAGGCCCAGATCGTTGTGGCAGTGGACACTCAGCACGGCCTGATCGATGTTGGGGGTGTGGGCCTTGACGTATCGGACGAGTTCGGCAAACTCTTCCGGAATGGCATACCCCACCGTATCCGGGAGATTGACGGTCTTGGCTCCTGCAGCAATCACGGCTTCAAAGACGCGGCACAAGAAATCCCGGTCGCTTCGGGAACCGTCTTCCGCCGAAAATTCGACGTTCGGGGTGAGCGATACGGCGTATTTGACGGCCTCCACCGCCTTGGCCAGCACCTGTTCCCGATCCATCCGCAATTTGTACTTCAAGTGAATATCGGATGTGGCGATGAACGTGTGGATGCGGGGCTTGGCTGCATGGCGGATCGCTCCCCAGGCCCGGTCGATATCCGATTTGGCGGTTCGGCACAGGGCTGCGACTTCGGCATCCTTGACGGCCCCGGCGATTTTGGCCACTGCGTCGAAGTCACCGTCGGATGCTGCCGGAAAACCGGCCTCCAATACATCGACTCCCAACTTTTCCAGCTGAAGAGCCAGCCGCAATTTTTCTCCGGCATTCATGCTGGCCCCGGGGCTCTGTTCTCCGTCGCGCAAGGTTGTATCGAAAACGATGATGGAATGGTTCATATGGAAATCCTTTCTATTGTGGGCTAATATATGAAAATGTAGTGTCACGATCGGGTTGTGCACATGGACGTTACAAGGGCGATTCCTCTACGGTAGTGCCTGAAGGAGATCTCAGAAGTATCCCTTCAAATCCCTCAAATAAGGGGGGATTTGTTCGATCTTCTTTTTCCCCGATGCTTGTTTCTTTCAAGAAAGGGGGCGATCAGGCACGACAGCAGTCACCTTCTTTGGATCAAGAAAACACCCGTGTTGTCGTCCACAAGAACGATCATCCAAAGAATTTGATGTGTTGAACGAAAATGAAGGTTGCGGCTTACCGAAGAATGCCCTCAAATCGGTGAAACGCCGCTGTGTGGCATTGGAGGCCGGAGGAAGGGAGAAGGAGCATGGGCCGCAGGATGGGTTCGTCGGAACTTCCTGCGGCGTTGGCGCCCTCCAGTGCGAATGTATACGGGGATGGTTTCATGGCAATTTTTACAAGTAGTCGTCTTCCGGGTGGGGATGTTACCTCGTTCGTAGCCCGGTTGACCCGAAACGAACATAGACTTTTCTGGAAAAATACGGTAAAGGAGAGCAGATGTCAAGTTCAATTGGTCCAAATGGTTTCGATGGATCGATTTTCGGAACAGGGACAAAAAGGCGGCAATGAGCTGGATATGGTGTATTTGGAGTCCCTGGCTGAGGGAGGAAGCGATATGGACGTCATGGAAAGCATCCGTGCGGGCTTGAAGGAACTGATTCTCCCCGAATTGGATCGACTTCGGGAAGACAACCGGGAACTGAAGGCATTGATTCAGTTGACCAACAAGCGAATCGATGACGTGAACATCCATATGGCGGATCAGAGCCGCAGGATCGATGAGATCAACAAACGCATCGACAGCGTCCGGGATGAGCTTGTTGGAATGATCAAGGATACCGACAAGAAGATCGATCATGTCAGAACCGAACTTGTCGGGATGATCCAGGAGACCAACAGGCGAGTTGACAGCGTCCGAGATGAGCTTGTTGGAATGATCCAGGAGACCAATAAGCGAATAGATAGTGTTCGGGAAGAACTTGTCGAGATGATCCAGGAGACCAACAGGCGAGTTGATAGCGTCCGAGATGAGCTTGTTGGAATGATCAAGGATACCGACAAGAAGATCGATCATGTCAGAACAGAACTTGTCGGGATGATTCAGGAGAACACTAAGCGAATAGATAGTGTTCGGGAAGAACTCGTGGGGATGATCCAGGAGACCAACAGGCGGATCGACAGCCTCCGGAATGAACTTATCGTAATGATGATGGACAATACCAAACGAATTGATGCCAACAACATGCGGATAGATGACCTCAGCAAACGCATCGACGTGACCAATGATCGAATCGACAAGTTAAAAAGCGAATTGTTGAGCATAATGCTGGAGATGAGCGGTCGGATCGACCAGTTGAAAGAAACCATGGTCCGACGGGAAGAAGCCATCGACCTCGATCGTCGGGTGTATGTGCTGGAACAGCATGTGGAAACCATTCAACGCCGTCTTGCCGCCTGAAACGGTCTGTGACATATGATGCTTAAGTGGTTCGTCATCCGCACGAAAACGAACCGGGAAATGCATGCACGGCTGCAGTATGAACGGCAACAGTATGAGGTATACCTGCCGCTCATCAAAAAAGTGGTACGTCACGCCCGAAGCAAGGCAGAAGTGCTGAGGCCGTTTTTCCCTGGGTACCTTTTCCTCCGTCTTGACCCTGAAACGTGTGACTGGATCTCCATTTGCTCCACCTTCGATGCCATTGGCCCGATTCGCTTCGGGGATCGCTATGTTCCTGTGCCGGATTGGGTCATCGATGATCTGAAAGCTCGGGAAACCGACGGCGTAATCTGTCTGCGGCCGGTTTCTCCGGAATGGCTTGTGCCTGGTGCGGCTGTCGGTATCCGAATCGACGAAGGGGTTGTTGCCCCTGGTATTGTCTATTCCAATAGAGGAAAGGACAATGTGGAGGTGTTGCTTCAATTGCTCGGGCGGGAGGTCAAGACCAAGGTTTCGGTCGATCGGTTGCAACCGCCCGAAACGGATTTCACGCAGCCGGATCGATGAACCCTGCCGTCGTCATCACCACCATCCAACGCCCGACCCCTTCCATCCATCGATGGCGAAGCACCATCGACGGCTCGGTGATTGTCGTTGCGGACCGCAAAACACCCGATCCCTGGATCCTGGATGGATGCGATGTTCTCTCCGTTCGGAAGCAACAGCGGATGCCGTTCCGTCTGCTGCAGCGGTTGCCGTGGAACCATTATGCCCGCAAGATGATCGGCTATCTGGCGGCAATCCAGCAGGGCGCGGATATCCTCATCGATACGGATGACGACAACGAGCCCTTGAAGCCTTATGAAATACTGCCACAGCAAGGTGTATATCCAAGGATCGGAGGACGTTCGGGATTTGTCAACGTGTATCGGTGGTTCACCGAAGGCTGGATTTGGCCAAGGGGATTCCCGCTTCGCCAGGTGGTCGGATCGGTTTTTCGATACCGAGGGGAAGGGGAGAGGAGCGGTTGCCGCATCGGTATCTGGCAGGGGCTTGTCGAAGGGGAACCGGACGTGGATGCCATCTATCGGATAGTTGTCCGCCGCAGGTGTCGGTTCTCCCGAAAAGAGCCGCTTGTCCTCGAAAAAGGAAGCATCTGCCCGATCAATTCCCAAAACACCGTGTTTTTCAGAGAGGCTTTTCCGTTGCTCTATCTACCTGCCTTTGTTTCTTTTCGGTTTACGGACATTCTGCGGGGGCTTGTCGCGCAACCCATCTTGTGGGCTGCCGATTTGCTGGTCGGTTTTACAGGGCCGACGGCTTTTCAGGAGCGAAATCCCCACAACCTGATTCAGGACTTTCGATCGGAAATTCCTTGTTATCTGCATGCGGAAAAGGTGTGCCGGATTGCCGCAGAAACCGTTCGGAAGAAGGACGGCATTGCAGACAACCTGCTACGCGTCTACGAAGCCCTGCTGAAGCACCGGGTGGTCCGGGACCCGGAGCTTCGGCTGCTCGACGCCTGGCTCGAAGATATCGCCGGGTTGGGCAGCCCGGCATGATGCACACGTCCCGCTTCAGGCCGAAACCGCAGCTCCCGTGCGTTCCAGTTTCCCCCAGGACACCCACGCTCCCTTGAGTGCCTTCAGAAGAGACTTCCACATGACCCAGCCCAACAGCGGCCGATAGACGACCCGCATCAAAGGCACCAGTCCGATGCGCCACAGGGAATCGCCTTCCTGTTTCAGGGCATAGGCCGCAGTGGCCATTTCACAGACCAGAAAAACGGTAAAATAGGCCATCATCGGTCCGCCGAAAACACCGAGCGAAAGTCCCAACAGGAACATGAGATCGACAATGGGGCTGAGGGCTACGAGCAGGATATGGAAAAACCAGACGTTGGGCAGTGAAAAACAGCCAAGCGCCCTGTATTTCGGATGGAATGCCATGTCCCGGTGTTTCCAGACGCATTGCAGGGTGCCGAAAGCCCAGCGGAACCGCTGCCTTGCAAGCCCCCGTAGGGTTTCGGGCGCCTCGGTGCGTGCGATGGCATCCGGTGCATAGACGATGCGGTATCCGTTTCGGTGCATCGAAAGGGTGAAATCGGTGTCTTCAGCGAGGGTATCGGCACAAATACCGCCCGAGTGCATCAGGGCGGCCTTTCGAACGGCGTTGATGGCCCCAGGAACAACCGTAATACCGTTGATCTTGTCGTAGGCCATGCGATCGAGATTGAAGCCTGCAGCATATTCAATGGCCTGAAACCGGGCGACAAGGGAGCGCTGGTTGGCGATCCGGACATGGCCGCACACGGCGCCGATCCGGGGATCCCGAAGGGCCTCGATGAGACGGGGGAGGGTATCCGGTTCGAAGCAGGTGTCCGCATCGAGCATGACGACGATGTCGTTTGTGGTATGACGCATGCCGTTCTGAAGGGCTTCGGCCTTTCCCCGGTTTTCCTGACGAATGAGGCGGATTCGGTCGTCCGTTTCGGCGAGCGATTGAACCAGCGCCGCCGTATCGTCCGTCGATCCGTCATCAACGACAAGGATTTCCATATGACCCGGATACCGCGTGTTCAGAACGGACCGGATCGTTGCGACGATCACACGGGCCTCGTTGTATGCCGCTATCAGAACGCTGATATCCGGTGAGTAGGAAGGGGCCGAGGCGTCGGCTCCGGATCGGTTCCGTTTCCGAAGGGCCGCCAAAACAAGGATGGCGGCTGTCCGCAGCAGCACCAGAACGGTCGATACCACCAGAAATCCGCCCAGCGCCTGCTCGATGCGGTAGAAGATCTTCAGGCCGCTGCCGCTCACCATTCGGCTGAAGGATTGCTGCTTGGGGATGACAGGCGGCATTCCCTGATCCACCGACCAGTTCAGCAAGGTCGAGAGCGTCACCACCCGATCCGCCCGCTTCTCGAAATACGCCAGGATGTCCGGCAAGGCTTCGACGGTCTGCCTGCGGTTTCCACCGGCATCGTGGAGCAGAACGACATTTCCGCCAAGCAGCCTGCCCGCCTGCACCCGACGGACGATTTCAGCAGCTCCGGGTTTGGACCAATCCTCCGGGTCGATGTCGTGCATGACGGTCAAATAGCCCAGATCCTGGGCGATGCGCAGGGCCGCGATTTCATCGGATTTCGACGGCAGGGCATCGGCTGCATACGGCGGTCGGAACCAGACCGTAGAGCGGCCGATCAGGCTTTCGATGAGCCTCTGGGTCGCGTTGAGTTCGAGAACGGCCCGCTCCCGGGAGATTGCAGCAAGGTTTGGATGGGTGAACGTGTGGTTGCCGATTTCATGTCCTTCGGCCACCATGCGTCGGATCAGGTCTGGATATTTTTCCGCCTGCGAGCCGATGACGAAAAAAGTGGCTTTTGCATGAGCCTTCTTCAAGATATCCAGAATGCGGGGCGTCCATGTCGGATCGGGGCCGTCATCGAAGGTGATCGCCACCTCATCCTCCTTTCCCTGACCCTGATGAACGACCGTCACACCAGAGGGAAACGCCGTATAGGATGCGGTGAGTCTGCCGTTTCCATCGATGGATACCGATCGACTGCCGCTTTCCGGCCCATCTTCAACCGTCAGGACGTTTCCGCTTCCAAAATGGGCCACCCGTTCACAGTCCAAGGCATCCTGCCATCGATCGGGGGATGCCATCGACTCGGGGTTCTCCAACACCTTCCACACGGCAGGGTCTTCATATCCCAGGGTATAAAGCCCGATTCCCGAAACCTGAAACCGGTGGACCCGGCTCAGTTGATTGGCGAATGCAACCGCATCCAGGAACCAGACGGCATGCTCCACACCTTCGTCGGTGTATTTGAAATGGGGGTTGTAGCCAGGCCCCTTGCTATCGATGGTATCGATACCGGAGCGTTCGGCGCAGGCCATGATGTCGCTGAACCCTTTAATCTTGGCCTGTTTGGCGCCCTTCTCCCAGTCGTATCCATAGGTTCCGAATTCGATGATCCATTGGGATGGCTCGCCGTAGTCCATCATGGTTTCAAGCCATCCATCGAACCAGGGTTGGGAAGCGATGGGTCCCGGATCGTCGTTTTCCGTATATTCATCGTGCAATGCAGCTACGAAATAATCGACTTCCTCACAGAGAGCGTCCAGATCGAAGGCCTTCAGGTCCGGACCCATCGGCACCCGAAGCCAGGTTTCCACGTGAATGTCGTGGAGGGCCCTACAGATCTTCAGAATAATCCGGGTGATGTTCTCACGGTACTGGGAATCGATTTCTCCCCATTCGATCAGGAGCCCGTCGGCATCCACATAGCGCAGATTCACCATCAAATCGGCAATGAACCGGTCCTGTTCGGCGTCGGATGCGGCGGCAAGCCATTCCACCGCATCCGTCTGCCACTTGTTGCCATAGAGGTTGTTCAGAAGGAGGACAATTTTCAGGCCGTTCTTTCGGGCCGCCTCGACGATCTTGAGATTGGGAGAAACGACCATTCCTCCACTCGTATCCACCATGGTCATCCATTCGATCGAGACGTGGGTGAGGCTGTGGGCATGTGCCTTCATGGATTCAAGCCCTGCGGGGTTTCCTCCTTCCAGAAATCCGACCCGGGGAGGTTTTCCGGTTTTCTTGACGGCAGCCCGCTCCATCGGTTTCTCGGAGGACTTGGCTGCAGGAAAGGCGGAAGCCTGCCTCGTGAATTCCAGCCATTTGGCCTTCGGAGGCATGGCGAGGACGGCGGCATCTTCCCGCTGAAGGGCATGAAGTCTGGCCTTGAGCTGCAGGAATGTCTTGCTCAACGGAAAGGTCGGCGGTACGAGAAGGGATTGGACGAAGATGATGGATGCGGTCAAGACGACCACCGTGACGGCGATCAGCAGGATCCGCAACCGGTGCCATCGTCTGCCGCATCGATCCTGAAACACAAAGGAGGAACCGGAAGGGTTCATTCGGGTTCCCCTTCAAAGAGGACTTCCCGCATGTCCTCAACCACAAAGGGGGTGATGCGCATTCCGATCGTTCCTTTCTTGACCCAGACACGGGAAATGGTGATGGCTTCACCTTCCGGCGTGACGATGGCGGGAAGTTCCTCGGCAAAGGCGATATCCTTCACCAGGAATTCATAACAATAGGTTTGGGCGCTCAACATGTCCACAATGAGAACGATTTTAGTCGGATCATAGGGGTGCCGCCTCGGTGTGCCCGTAAAGGCGACATGGGTTTTCCTCAGTTCGAGAATGTTTCCGGGTTTCTTGAACTGCTGGATTTCGAATTTACTGCCGTGCTGCAGCATGTTGGCGTTCATGATCAAGCCTCCGATCGAGTTCGAGATGGAGTCATTCTGTCATTCCGTCGGACATTATAGATCAGCCCCGGTCCAAGTCAACTTGGAGCTGCAAGGCGAATTGATACGCTATGAGCATTTATCGTGAAAAGAGTGGGCAGTGGGCAGTGGGCAGTGGGCAGTCGGCAGTGTTTTCCGTCCGATTTTTATGGATGGGGGCGGCGAGAACCCATCGTCATGGAAATGTATCGTGAAAATGTCATAGCCCGGGATTTCAATCCCGGGCAAAACCAATTTCTGCTTCTATCCCTGTCCCGCAAAATTGGACGCTGTTCTTAATTTCTAAAAACCTTGACATGTCTATCATAAGATTCTATAAAAAAACAAATATGATCCTTACATTGGAATATCCTGTCCCCCAAAACGTGTTCCATTTTTCAGTTTTCGTTGGTTGCCGATAGGCTGTTAAGGAATTTATCGGCGTCAGGGCGGCATTCTCTCCGAAAATTCTTCTGATTTCGATCAGGATGAAATGTACAGGAAGAATGATACCTATTAAACTCGCATTCGCATGATCAAAGAAGGATCAAAACTGCCTGAAGGTGTTTTGAAGTCACTACCTGACCTTGTCGACCGAATAGGCCAGGATAGGGATATCTGTTGTGCGATTGTCTTTGGTGGCGTGGCAACAGGCCGTTTGAAACCGTTGAGCGATATTGATCTGGCTGTATTGTTGTCTAACACGCTGACCAAAGATGAACGGATACTAAAGCAATTGGAAATATTGGATATCTGCAACACGATCTTCAAAACGGATGAAGTCGATTTGGTTGTTCTAAATGATGTTCCTCCTCGATTTGTTCATCATATTTTAAAAACCGGCAAACTGCTGTTCATGAATGACCCAAATGAATTCATCGATTTTCAGGAGCGGATCACTCAGGAGTATCTGGATTTCAAATTTTTCCGGGATAGATTTGAACAGGCATTTATGGAAGGCATTGGATACGGTGGACGAGCGGATTAAAGAGCACCTCATGCACCTGAATCGGTATCATTTGTTTTTGTGCGATGCCCAAAAGATTCCATATGAGAAATTTATGGCGTCTCCGATTTATCAGGCCAGCACCGAACGATTTCTTCAACTTGCCATCGAAAGCTGCTTGAACATCGGTAATCGATTGATATCGTTGGTTCAATTTCAAAAACCGGTGAGGGCTCCTGAAACCTATGCCGACATTTTCAAAACAATGGAAGAGGTCGGCGTTATCGATCCAGAATTTTCAAAGCGAATGATTCAAATGGCAACATTTCGAAACCGACTGGTTCATCTGTATTGGGAAATCGATCGACACACGCTCTACCAATTTTTACATGAAAATCTGAATGATTTTGTGCAGTTCCGCGACGCTATCGTGGATTTTTTGAATAACAACGAAATATCCCTATGAAAAAAGCGATCCTTTCATCGCATCGACGAACCTTCACTCAGTTGCAACAGCTTTGGACGAGATAGCCGTGGAAGGCCAAGGCAAGCTCTGGATCTTCCTGTTCCAGCCGGCGTCGCTTCTCAAGGGTCAACAAGGCCGTTTCGCAATCCGTATCGGCTATAAAAACGGTCTTTACCGAGGATGGTTGAAATGCGGCCTGGGCTGCAAGGACGGCTCCCTGCCCAAGACTTCGAAGCGGAATCTCTTTTTGGGGATCAAATTCCGTGGCCTTGCCGCTTAAAAGAAGGTAAAGTCCTGGGCAGATAGCTTCCGGCTGGAGAATCGTAGTTCCGGCAGGAAGTTGTTGAACGTTCAGCCAAGGTCGCATCCGTTCCACCAAGATCTCGAAACGCTCCTGCCGCTCCAAATGGGTCAGCAACTCCTCCACCGATTCTTGAAAAAGCCTCTCCCGAATCGCTTCCCGGTGTTCGTCTTCAGAAAGGGTTTCCTCGATCAGACGTTCTTCGCACCAATCCAGGCCTTGGTTGATGTGTGGGAAGAAAAGCGATTGATTCAGAATCGGTTGTGGCAATTGGCGTTTCAAGGATTCCACAAGACGATCCGATGCTGCAGTGAAGACGAGGCGCACATTCATCGAAGCGGCCAAAAGGACAAAACGCCTGAAATTGACGACTGCGGAGATATCGAAACCGGAGACCTCGGCGAAATCCAAGAGGATGGCATCCGGACGGTGTTCCGGGGTCAGCATCTTCTTGAGGGTGTTCATGAGCGTCGTGCTCGATCCGAAAAAAATATAACCGGTCAGCTCAAATCCTTTGATCCGATCACCTCTTTCTTCCAAGATTTTGCGGTGGGGAATGGGACGATCCTTGATGCTCCTGCGATCGAGAGCGCTGAATTCGGTCTTGATGACGGACACTTTGCTGAAGCGGACAACGAAAAAAACGACTGCGGCAAACAGCCCCAAGGCCACCCCTTGCAGGAAGCCAACAAGGCCTACCGTTAGAAAAATCGCGCACACGATCAGGTAATCGGGAAGAGGCAGGAGCCTTCGGCCTTGCACGATCCATTCATGGATGAGGGAACATCCCAAAAAAAGGATCATTCCTCCAAGCAGGGCCTTGGGGAAATATTCCAAGAGCCTTCCGCCGAAAAAGAGGACGCCTGCAATCAGCAAGGCCGTAGTGATTCCCGTCCATCGGGATCGAGCGCCGACCTTGACTCCAAGAAGGGAAAGGGCGATCGTCGGGTATCCAGGAAAGCATCCGCCAAGGGCGGCGAAACAATTGGCGATTCCACCGGAAACACATTCCTCGTTCAGATCCATTTCCTCTCCGACCGCAAGCTCGATCCCGCTGGTGTTGAGCAACATTCCCATCACGGAAATCATCGCAACCGCCAAAACGGTCGGTACCTGTCTGAACACCGCAGGCCAATCGATCCAAGACAATTCCTTCAGGGTGAACGGCGGCCACAGCCCTTCGCTCGGAACACCGGAAACCAACAACCCGGCCGCCCTTGCAGTAGATGGTGAAATGCCATACACGGCAAAAACCGCATAAAAAAGGATCACGCCTGCCGCCAGGAAACCCGGTAGAATCCACATGTGCGTAACACGCTGGGTGGTCAGGAACAAAACGAGGCCGAAAACCACACCGGGGACCCATTTGGGAAGCATTTCCGCACGGAACCATTGCATCAGTGTACTGATGGAAACCGACTCGCCCCCCATTACCGATAGCGAGCCGACCACGAACAACCAACCCGTTCCAGCCAAAAATCCGCCTACGACTGGAAACGGAATGAAGCGAAGCAAAGAGGCCAATCGGAACCTGCCCACTGCGATATAGACTGTTCCGGTGACCAGGGCGGAAAGGGATGCCGTTGCGGCTACGGTGATCCAGTGAACTTCCAATGGTGCTTGATCACCCAGCAGGTTGGAAATCGAGATCGCCGCAGTGGCCATGATCGCTGCCGGTGCATCCTGTGGAATGGTGATGGTGGATCGGTTGGTGCTGGTTAAGGAGGATAGAAGGCAAAGCAGACAACCACCTGCCAAAAGCCCTCCCGCCCCGCGTGTGGCAAATTCGGAAAGCCTTCCGGAATAGACCATGGAGGCAAAGGACATCTCAAAGATCACGAACAGGATCGCTGCAATGAGGGCCGTGTTGAGGACGGGAAGAACGATTTCGGACTTCATATCCTCGGCCAATTCCTTCAACAAGGGTTTGCCCAAGGTCATTGTCTTTACCTCGATCCGTTTATCGTGAGAATAGTCGGCAGTGTTTT
>Ga0101944_10003871_pt1 | contig 19781 bp, 16 predicted proteins | sample DewCreD2012metaG_FD_75245 | JGI IMG/M metagenome (GOLD analysis project Ga0101944, IMG submission 75245) | Hot spring sediment bacterial and archeal communities from British Columbia, Canada, to study Microbial Dark Matter (Phase II) - Dewar... ... | reverse complement strand
CTCTGCCCGTCGGTAACGACGTGCGGGTTGCCGTTGTAGGTCGTGCCGTCCGGCATGTAGATGGTGATGATGGCGCGCCGCGGCCGGTCTGTCCGGTTCGGGCCCGCGTAGTGGAACGTCAGCCCGTTGTGGAAGGTGCAGCTTCCCGCAGGCATCCGCATGACGACGGGCGTGAAGTCCTTCGTCTCTGGCTCGGGCACCAGGCCGAAGAGGTCCTGCGCGTCCACGAGGCGGATCGGCTCGAACTTGCCCCAGGAGTGCGACTTCGGCACGAACATCATGCAGCCGTTGTTCTCGTCCACATCGTCCAGGGCCATCCAGCAGGAGAGCGCCCCCGGCTCCTTCATGGGCCAGTAGGGGAAATCCTGATGCCACGGCGACTCGCGGCTGTCGCCGGGCATCTTCACCAGCGCATGGTCGTGCCAGAGGCGAATGGCGGGCTCGCCGCTCAGCCGGAGCGCGATATCGGCGATCTTCTGGCTGTGCACGTACTGGCGCATGCCCTCGTGCACGGTCCAGAGGTTCACCTTCTGCACGAAGACCTTCTCGTAATGGCCGCTGCTCACATGGTGGCGCGAGTCGAGCGTCATCTGGTTGACCTCGTCCAGGTAGCCGCGCAGGGTCTCGACTTCGTCTGCGGAGAGCACGTTGGGAAGCTGAATGTAGCCGTTGCGCTGGTAGAAGGCGACCTGCTCGTCGGTTATGGGATAAGCGCTCATTGGCATCTCCTGGCTGGCAGTGGCAGCACTCTGGTTGAAATGTGCCTTGGCAAGGCCTGCATCGTGGCGGTGAGATAGGAACAGACCACCGCATGGGCGAATGTTGCATTACGCGCCATTTTGTTGGCATGCGTAACGAAGGTTACCCGAAGAGAGAGGACTATATGCTGCGTCCTGCCGCCCAGATAGACGTGGATTTTCCCGTTTCGGTTGCCCTTGTGGGAGGTTTCCTGGGCGCGGGCAAGACGACGGCCATCGGACGCCTCGCAAGGGCTCTCGCGGAGCGCGGCCGAAGGGTGGCGGTGATCACCAACGGGGGTGGGGCTGGCGTGATCTGCGCCGACGAAGTGGCCCGGCACGGTCTGGAGCTGGCGGAGTTCCCACCGGAGTTGTACGCCGCTCTGGATGAGATCTTGCCTCCTTTCTGGAGTAAGCACAATCCCCTGGACATGGTGGCCACCGGCGGGGGAGACGTCGCGCCCCGCGTACTCAAGCTCGTGGCCGAGTGTGACTCGGTTGACGCCATCGTGGTGCTTTCCTGCCTGGGGGTGCCCAACAGCGGCAGTGACGACCGGCCGGTGGGCGCTGACGGCGAATACCTTGAGCTTAGTCCCTGGGAGACAGCGTTCATGGAGCTCGTCGCTGACCTGATGGAGAGGACCGGCAAACCTATCCTCAACGTTCCCGACCTCCCCTTGCGGAAGTCGGTCTATGATTTGGGCCGGCGGTACCGTCCCATCGTCCTGGCCACGCCGCAGGCGGCGGCGAGGGCTATCGACCGGATGCAGTGGTACGGCGCGCGGCGTGGTGCAGGTAATCCCCTTGCGTAGGCGGAGGAATCATGGCAACGACAGTCGCTGAGACAGAAAGAGCGGTAGAGATACTCTCCGGGAACGAGGCCATCGCTCGGGGAGCCTGGGAGGCGGGCGTGAAACTGGCCGCGGCCTATCCGGGGACGCCCAGCACCGAGATCCTGGAGGAGCTGGCCAAGTACAAGGGCGTGTACTGCGAGTGGTCGCCGAATGAGAAAGTGGCCATGGAGGTGGGTATCGGTGCCTCGATGGCCGGAGGGCGTGCCATCGTCTGCATGAAACACGTGGGCTTGAACGTGGCGGCTGATCCCTTCTTCTCCTCCTCTTACGTGGGACTGGAGGCCGGCCTGGTGGTGGTGTCGGCGGACGACCCCGGGATGCACAGCTCGCAAGACGAGCAGGATAATCGCAATTACGCCAAGTTCGCCCGGGTCCCCTTACTAGAGCCCTCGGACAGCGGCGAAGCCAAGGAGTTCATGAAAGCCGCGTTCGAGCTCTCGGAACGCTTCGACACCCCGGTGCTGCTGCGGACCACGACGCGGACCTCTCACTCGAAGAGCCTGGTGGAGTTGGGTGACCGGGTGGAACCCGAGCCGGTGGTCAAGCTGAAGCGGAACTGGACCAAGTACACCATGATGCCGCAGAATGCGTTGATGCGCCATCCGCTCGTGGAGCAACGGGTCCTGGACCTGGCTGAATACGCAGAGGATTGCCCCTTCAACCGTATCGAGATGGGCGATCCGCGGGTTGGCATCATCACCTCCGGGGTGGTGTATGCCTACGCGCGGGAGGCGGTCCCCGGAGCCAGTTTTCTCAAGCTGGGCCTCACCTTCCCGCTGCCCAAGAAGCTCATCTCCAAGTTCCGCTCGCAGGTCGAGAAGCTTTATGTAGTTGAAGAGTCTGACCCCTTCTTGGAAGAAGGGGTGCGTCTGTTGGGCATCAAGATAGATGGAGGCAAAGAGCTCAACACCCTGCTGGGCGAGATAAGCTCCAAGTCCATCGCCGAGTCGTTGGCGCGGGCGGGAGTGCCCGGGGTCAACGAAGCTTTGCTTTCGGAGGTCCGCGCTCCGGTCGAGGGGCTGCCAGGCCGTCCGCCCACCCTGTGTCCCGGCTGCTCTCACCGGGGTGTCTTCACGGTCCTCTCCAAGCTCCGCGTGTTCGTGAGCGGTGACATCGGCTGCTACACGCTGGGGGCGCTCGAGCCTTTCAACTCGGTCCATTGCAGTACCTGCATGGGGGCCAGCATCAGCATGGCTCACGGCATGGCCAAAGTGCTGGCACCGGCTGAGGAGGGAGCTAAGCCCGACCTACGCAACAAGCCAGTGGCTATCATCGGTGACAGCACTTTCTTCCATTCCGGCATCACGTCGCTGCTGGATGTAGCCTGGAACCGGGGCAAGACACTCAACATCATCGTCGACAACTCCACCACTGCCATGACCGGCGGCCAGGAGAACCCTGGGGTAGGCAAGACCCTGATGGGCGAGGCGGCACCGGCAGTGGACCTTCCCGCCTTGTGTAAGTCCATCGGTATCAACCGGGTTACCACCATCGACCCCTACGATCTCAAAGAGGTGGAGCGGGTGTTGCGGGAGGAGCTCGCGGCCGACGAGCCTTCCGTGGTCATCGCCAAGGCGCCGTGTGTGCTCGAGTACCGGATCAAGTGGCCGCTCTACCAGGTGGAGGCCGACGTATGTATAGGCTGTAAGCACTGTCTCAAGGCAGGCTGTATGGCCTTGAACCTGGTAGTCGACGCCGCCGGTGACCGCAAAGTGGAGATCGATCCAGAGTTGTGTGCGGGGTGCGGCATCTGCGCTCAGCTCTGCAAGTATGGGGCTATCGTCCGGCCGGAGGAGGCCGAAGGAGGGGAGGCCTGATGACCGCTCATCCCAAGATAGACATGCTCCTGTCCGGAGTCGGTGGGCAGGGGGTGGTGCTAGCAAGCTTCGTCCTGAGTCATGTGGCCATGGCTGAAGGCTACGATGTCAAGCAGAGCGAGGTCCACGGCATGGCCCAACGCGGGGGTAGCGTGACCAGTCACTTCCGCATCGCCGAGAAGGTGTGGTCTCCCTTGGTGGCGCCTGGGACCGCAGACATCCTTCTAGCCTTCGAATCACTGGAGGCTCTCCGTTACATCCATTGGTTGAAGCCCGGGGGCCTTCTGGTTTACAACGCCGTACGCATCAATCCCAGTCCGGTGGCGGCTGGGCTGGCCACCTATCCCGAGGATATAGACGCCCGGATTAAGGCTGCCTGGCCCAACACTCAGTGCGTCAACGCGAACACCCTGGCCGCCCAAGCGGGGACCGTCAAGGCAGCCAACGTGGTGATGCTAGGCGCCGTGTCGTCCGCTCTACCCTTCGCCCGGGAGACATGGGAGGCCGTGATCAAGAAGTCAGTGCCGCCCAAGGTTGTAGAGGTGAATCTCCGCGCCTTCCAACTGGGAGTCGAGAGCGCGGCTGAGCCGATCGCGGAATGCGCCACCGCTGCTTCTTGAGGCGCCGCACGAGGTCTTAGGAGCCGTAGTCTTCCGTCTGGGTGGACCCGTTGGCTGAAGATCATTCAATCAGTCCTGGTGATGAGCTGAGGCCGGACCATGCCGGCCTCAGCGTCGCCGACCTCGAGGCTTCGATCGCCTGGTATCGTGACCTGCTGGGTTTCCGCCTGGAGCGCGTGCTCGATGTCCCCGGAGGCGAGGGACGAGTGGCGCTGTTGCGGGCGGGCAGCTTCCTCCTCGAACTCTTCTGCGTCCCTGGTGCGGCGCCCTTGCCCGAGGAACGCCGTCATCCCCTCACCGACTTACGCACCCATGGGGTCAAACACGTCGCCTATGCTGTCCCCGATCTTCGGGCCTGGATGGAACGGCTGAAGGCCAAGGGTGTCGACGTGGTGTGGGACGTGGTCGTCCACGACGATACCCTGTGCGCCTTTGTGCGCGACAACAGCGGCAACCTGGTGGAGTTCGTCCAAAGGTAATCACTGCAGACGTCTGAAAAGCGGAAATCCCGTATCCATATCACGGTATACTGATACCAGCCTGGGGAACGGCCGCGCAGTGGCGCGGCCGTTCTGGACTACGGACAGGGGTCGAGAGTGAGACTAGAGGATGTCAAGAAAGTCGCCGTGATAGGGGCGGGGACGATGGGGCCCGGCCTGGCTCAGGTCTTCGCCACCGCCGGGTACGAGGTGAGCCTGTACTCGCGTACCGAAGAGACGCTGCAGAAGGCGCTGGCGGTCATTCGGAGCAATCTGGCGACCTTCGTTCAGCAGGGGCTGCTGGAGCAGACGGCGGTTCCAGGTGTCTTGTCCCGGATCAGCCCTACCCGGTCGCTGGAAGAAGCCGGGGACTTGGCCGATGTACTCATCGAGACGAGCGCGGAGGATCGCGAGGTCAAGCGTGGCCTCTACGAGCGGCTCGACCGTATCTGCCCTGCCCGAACTATCTTCACCAGTAACACCTCCTATCTCAATATCTACGAGCTGATGCCCGAGCGGCGATTGCCGCAGACCGTCATCGCTCACTGGTTCGCGCCACCCCACATCATCCCCTTGGTCGAGGTGGTGAAGGGGGAGCTGACAGCACTGGAAACGGTAGAGTTCGTGTGCGACTTGCTGAAGAAGGTGGACCGCGTCCCCTCCGTTATGGAGAAGTTCGTACCTGGTTTTTGCGTCAACCGGCTTCTTCGCATCATCGGGCGCGAAGTCTTCTTCTTGCTCGACAACGGCTACATGACACCGGAGCAACTCGATATCGCGGTCAAAGCGAGCATAATCCCCCGCGCTATGGTGCTCGGTTTCGTGCAGCGTTATGACTTCACCGGCCTGGATCTGAGTTACGCGAACCTGCAGAACCCCACCTTCGAAGAGGCTCCCGTGGACAACCAGCCGCGCAGCCTCAAAGAACGCGTGGAGCGGGGCGAACTAGGGGTCAAGAGCGGGCGTGGCTTCTTCGACTACGATGACCGGCCTCTGGAGGAGGTCCTGCGTGAGCGGGATGTGGCTCTGATCAGGGTTTTCGAACAGGTCAAAGACCTCATCTACAAGCGCATCTAGTCTTGACGTCGGCGGAATACCGGCCTAGGAAGGAGCGTGGTGTGAAACTACCGGCGGGCAAGGTGATCATAACGGCCGCCCTTAACGGGGCCTTCGTCACCAAAGACATGAACCCCAATGTGCCTGAACAGCCGGACGAGATCGCCCAGGCTGCGTATGAGTGCTACAACGCCGGGGCTTCGATCGTGCACATCCACGCCCGGGACGAAGAGGGCAAACCCACGGGGACAAAAGAGAAGTTCGAAGAGATCATGGCGGCCGTCCGCGGCAAGTGCAGTGAGATCATCATCCAGTTCTCGACCGGGGGAGGGGCGAATCTGAGTATCGAGGAGCGGGTGCGGTGTCTGGACGCCCGGCCGGAGTCGGCTTCGCTCAACATGGGGACCTTGATGCGGCAGAGCGGTCCCTACGCTGGCGTCCCCTTCTCCAACCTGACCAAGGACATCGAGGCTTGGGCGGCCAAGATGAAGGAGCTTGAGATCAAGCCGGAGATGGAGTGCTACTCCCACGCGATGTTCCGCGACGTGAACAATTTGATCCAGAAGGAACTGGTGAATCCGCCTTATTACGTGAACTTCGTGCTGGGCATGCAGTACCAGGGCGCTGTCGAAGCCACCCCCGAGACCTTGATATCCATGCTGCAGTTCCTGCCTGCGGACTGCTACTTCAACACCACAGCGGTGGCGGCCGCCCAGTTGCCGCTGACTACCATGGGTATGATCATGGGGGGCGCTATCCGGGTGGGGTTGGAGGACAACATCTATTACTCACGGGGAGTGCTGGCCAAGAGCAATGCTCAGCTGGTGGAGCGCTCTGTACGCATCGCTCGGGAACTCAACCTGGAACCGACCACACCTGACGAAGCCAGACAGATTCTGGGCATAGTCAAGCGATAAAGCCACATATAGCAGCGACGAACGCAAAGGCGGGAAAACCGGGGAGGACAAGATGGTAGAGGTGGCGGACGATCTTTTCTCGTTGGCAGGTAAGAACGCGGTCATCGTCGGAGGTGGCGGCGGCATCGGCCGGGGTCTGGCGTTAGGTTTCGTCAAGTACGGGGCCCAGGTCGCTCTAGCCGACATCAACCCTTTGGCTCTGGAGACCGCCCAGGCGGAGATCCAGTCGGCCACGGGGGCGACCGTGAGGACCTACCGGGTGGACACCGGGCAGGAAGAGAGTGTCAAGCAGCTTAAAGACGACGCGGTGGCCGACATGGGTCGCGTGCATATCTTGGTCAACGCCCAAGGGTACAACGTCAAGGCCCCGGCCACAGAGTTCCCTCTGGAAGAATGGGACAAGCTGTTTGCGGTGAACGTGCGGGGGGTAATGCTCTGCTGCAAACATTTCGCTGCCCACATGGTGGAGCAGGGTGGGGGCAAGATCATCAATCTGTCGTCCATCCGGGGAGCGCGCGCCGCCCTGGGGGGCAATCTCGCGTACTGTTCGAGCAAGGGCGCCGTCGACATGATGACCAAGCAGCTGGCTGTCGAACTGGCCTCTAAGAAGGTCTTGGTGAACGCCATCGCGCCCATCATCACCATCACGCCCATGACTGAAGAGCGGGTGAAACGAGAAGCCGACCGCTACGAGAAGATGCTGGTCAACGTGCCGATGGGCCGGATGGGGACGGTGCCAGACCTCATCGGGCCGGCCATCTTCTTGGCTTCCGCCGCTTCTGACTTCGTGACCGGCTCCATCATCTATCCTGACGGCGGTACGATGGCTTTTGTGTAGACACTGCGCCGGAAGAGCCGCAAGAAACGGGGCCGCGGACCAGCAGGTCCGCGGCCCCGACTTACTGCCCCGTCGTCACTGAAGCCGGCCGGGGGGAACAGCGGCGTAGCGCTGCTAAGTGTCTTGCATCCCCGAGGTCTCCCGAGGAACAAAGCCATATTCCTCGGTGTGGAACACATGCTCGGTTAGCTCCTCGTCCTTGGCCTTGTAGACCTTGCACAGCAAGCAGGTCAAGTCAGGCGAACCGTACATGGGATCGAGGTGGTTGTTGTTGGTCAGCACGTTGGGATTGGAGATGAAGAGGCCGTGATAACCCTGCGGCGGCTCCTCCGGGTAGAAGCAGTTGGCCGTGGCCATCAGGACACCCTTCTTGATACCGGGGAAGGTGCGCAGTTTCTGCCGCACCCGACCACGCGGCGACTCGATCCAAACGATGTCGCCGTCCTCCACCCCGTAAAGCTTGGCTGTCTCCGGATGGAGCTGGCAGGTGGGGAATTCCATGAAACTACGCAACCAAGGGATGTTGCGGTACTGGCCTAGGAAGTAGAAGGGCTGACGGTAGCCGCTCGTCATCACGATGGGATATTCCTTGAACAGCTCCGGAGTAGAGTATGGACTCTCTCCCGGCTCGCGGAAAACGGGCAGCGGGTCGTAACCGAGCGACTCCAAGTGTTTCGACCAGAACTCGAACTTCCCGGTGGGGGTGGGGAAACCGCCGCCTTCCCGCCAGTAGTCGGTCTTGTACTTGTAGTAGACCTGGTCCGTGCCCCAGCAGCCGCTGACCAGGCGCTGGCTGAAGTCCTTCCACTTCATCTTGCCGCCCATGCCACGGCGCACCTGGTAGTCCAGACATTCCTCCAGGGTGGGCCACCAGTACTGGGGGGCCACTCGCCGGCCGACTTCGTTGAAGATCCAAGCGTCTGACTTGGCCTCACCCGGCGGATCGACCACCTTGTTGTGGGCCTCGATCATGAAGCGCGGGTGCATGTCGTACACGTCGTCGATCTCCAGCCAGTGGGCCGCCGGGAGGACGATGTCGGCCGCCTCGGCCATGGGACCCATGAACTGGTCACAGTGCACCATGAACTCGACCTGCTCGATGGCCTGCACCACTTCCTTGGTGTTGGCCATATGCACGATCTGCTGACCGCCTACGCTGAACCACACCTTGATGGGAGCTTCGCCCGCCAGGATTTTCTTGACCATGGTGTCGGGGTTGCAGGTGCGAGCGGCGCCCATCTTGTACTTGTCGGCGCCGATGATCTTGCTCCGCATCTCATCGGTGAGGGGGATCTCCAGGAAGAAATCCTCGATGAGGCCTGTATCGGGCAGTACCCAGCTGATCATGCTACCCGGCCGCTCTATGTTTCCCACCAGCCCCATGAGGCAGGTGATGGCCCGCAGCGTATGGCCGCAGTTAGCCTGCCGCTCCAGCGAGCTCCCCACCTGGATGCAGCCCGGAGTGTCGATCGCCCACATGCGGGCGGCCTCCACCACCTGCTCTTTCGGGATCCAGCAGATGTCGGAGACCTTCTCTGGAGTCCACTCCTTGACTCGCTCGCGCAGCTCATCGAAGCCGAAGGTCCACTTCTCGACGAACTCCTTGTCCCACAGCTCTTCCTCGATGATGACGTTCATCATGCCGAGAGCCAGGGCGCAGTCGGTCCCCGGCCGGGGCTGGATCCACAAGGTAGCCCGAGTGGCGTAGGCCGAGGCCCGCGGGTCGATGATGATTAGGTTCTTGCAGTAGTCGAGGGAGTTCATGAACCAGTAGGCCATCTCCGAGTCGGCGCTGGAGATCTCGAGCTGCTTGGCCCACATGATCTGGGTCTTGGGGAACTCCCCGCCCCACCCGTGGTAGTCGCAATAGAGACGGCCGTATCCCGTGACCAGGCCGTAGAGGCCAAGCCGCGGACTATGACAGACATAACCCGGAGTGATGACGTTGGCCGTACCGATGGAACGGGCCAAGCGATGGGTGTAGCGATTGTAGCCGCGCCCGGTACCCTGCGAGATGGCGATGCTGTGTGGGCCGGGATCGGCGATGGCCGCCTTCATCTTCTCGGTGATGGTGTCCAGCGCCTCGTCCCAGGAGATGCGCTTCCAGTTGCCCTGGCCCTTCTTCCCCACCTGTTTCATGGGGTACTTCAGGCGATACGGGTTGTCGATGTGTTGGATGCTCGAGAGGCCCTTGGCGCACATGGTGCCCCGGGTCAGGGAATTGGGGTTGCCCTCTATATGGACGACGACCCCGTCTTCTTTGGTGACTTTCACCCCGCAGCCGCCATGGCAGCTCTTGCAAGTGGAGTAGATGATCTCTCTGTTAGCCATAGTGTCTCCTTAGGCACGCGCCCGCGGCTAGTAGGCTTGCGACTTGGGCAGGAGGGGCCGGTAAATCCCCACCTTGAGGACGCCGTACTTGAGTGAGAAGGCCCCGATGGTATGACACACGATGGCGAACACCAAGAGGCCGGCGGTGGCTTCCTCCCCCGTGAAGTAGCTGCCGACGGAGATGGCGAAGGGAACGATGATCCCCAGAATCACGATCCCCAACCAGAACACCCAAGCCAAGTGCCCGACGATGAGTTCCTTCACCGACAGCTCTGCCGTGGTCGACTGGTAGTTGGCGTTCACGAGATAGGCCAGAATGAGTAGAGCGTTGATGATGAGCATGATGCGGGTGGCCGACTCGGCGGTCGGTATCACTTCTTCGCCGGTCACCAGCCCCACACCCATGATGAGGGCCAAGCCGTCGGCGATACCCATGAGCAGGAACACTATTGGTAGGAGGCCGGTGTTCCAGAAGGGCACGCTCTTGCAGTAACTCATGGCGAATCCGCAGTAGATGGAAGTCATCACGCAGAAGATGCCGGCCAAGACCATGAACACGTAGTTGGCGTCCATCACTCCCGAATTAAAGGCCGCCGCGTCATAGGCGATGAGGCCCTGCAGAATGAGCTGCACGACAGCCAGGGCCAAGAAGATCATGGTGAACACAATGCCGCGAGCGAACCACGAGGTCTTCCACGCACTGCTGAAGGGCGGGAAGCTCTTGTAGAAGCGCCACGGCTTCCCAAGGTATGCCAGGTGCAGCGGCAGTTTGAAGACCGCTATCATGATCCAGCCGAAGATGCCGGCCCAGAATGCGGTGACCGCGAACTCCTCTTTGAGCCCGAAGAAGACCGAGACCAGGTAGAGACCGGTGCCTAGGGCCGAGAACACTTCGGCCAACCACACCAGAAGGCCTTTGCCCTGGATCCATTCGGTCTGAGCCATGGGCTTGACCATCCACTCGTGGGTGACCATCCATTGGCGAGCTGTTCTTATGTTCATGTGCAATCCCCCCGGCTACTCGTATCTCTTGGCGAGTTTCTCTTTGACGGGTTCGTAGACCGAGCTCAGGTGCTGGATGTGGCTACCCGTCTGAGCCTCGACGGGGGCTTTGTTGTCGTTGCCGCCCAGCTTGTAGTCGATGTAGAAGACCGAGGGGTCGGTCCCGTATTCGGGATGCAGCACGAAACCGCTTTTCTCACGGATGAGCTTGGAGACGTTGCTGTTGGGGTCGTCAAGGTCTCCAAAGGTCAGGGCCCGTGCCTGGCAGGTGTTGACGCAGGCCGGGGTGGCATCGCGGTCGATACCTGGCTTCAGGCCTTTAGCCAGGCCGGCGTCGATGCGTTCCATGCAGAAGTTGCACTTCTCCGTGGTCCCGCGCTGATGCGGGTAGAGCTTCTCACCCTTCTTCTCGAATCCGGTCTTGGGATAGCCGGGGAAGTAACCGGGGTCACGCTTGCGGGAGACATAGGTGCGGTTCTGATAAGGACAGGCTATGACGCAGTACCGGCACCCGAAACATTTGTCGGAATCGATGGCCACAATGCCGTCTTCTCGCTTATAAGATGCCTGGGTCGGACAGACATCGACACAGGGAGCGTCCTTGCACTGGTTGCACCGCACCGGGTAGGTAGAGACATCAACCTTGTAGCCCTCGTCGGTCTCGACAGCGATCAGTCGCGGCCAGGTGACTCGAAGCGGAAGGAAGTGCTCGATCCGGCAGGCTGCGACGCAGGCGTGGCATCGCATACACTTCGCGAGGTTGATGACCATTCCCCATCTCGTCATAGCCCCCTCCTAAGACACGGGAACCTGTAGGGAAAACTCATGTAATGATAGCATAGACAACACCTAGTAATATTGAAATAACACAGAGTGGAATATGACCCCCATGCTATACACAGCATGAATACCCGGCGGACAAGCGTACGAACAATGGCTGATTCGGTATGCGAATACCATGTTCATGCTACCATCGTCCGCGAGTGGAGAGGCGTCGGTTGAGGACAGGGCGCTAATGGCGAGACCGCGGATCAAGGAAGATCAGACGCAGACCGGGGCCGGCGACAGCGCTTTCTTGGTACGCGCTCTAGCCAAGGGCCTCAGCATCCTCGGGCTGTTCGACGCTGAGAATCGCGAGTGGACCCTGGACGAGATAGCAGAGCAGACCGGCCTCCCGCGCATGACCGCCTATCGGATGATTCGGACCATGGAGTCGGCGCGGTACCTCGTGCGTGACCCGGTGACCAACCGATACCACCTCGGCCCTGCTCTCTTGGCTACGACTTACTTGTCTGAGGGGTATGCCGACCTGGTTGCCATCGCCAAGCCCTACCTGCGCGACCTCGTGGAAAAGACCGGCGAGTCGGCCACGCTGGCGGTGGAGGTGGACGGCGTGGCCGTCAGCGTGGACTTGGTCGACACTCAGCGGCCGTTCCGCCGCGAGGTGGCGGTAGGCCGCATCATCGGCGACACAGCCAACGCCAACGGCAAGGTGTTCGCGGCTTTCAAACCGGCGGCGGAGCGCGCGGAGATACTGGCTCAGCCACGGCCCCGTGTCACGCCCAACACCATAACCGACCCCGACGCACTAGCGGCGGAGTTGGAGCGGGTGGTCCGCGAGGGGGTGGCCTTCGACATCGAAGAACGGAACCTGGGCACCTGCGCTGTAGCAGCGCCGGTCCGCGACCAGCTCGGGAAGGTCATCGCCGCCATCTCTATCGTGGTGCCCACCGGGCGCTTTGGGCCCGAGGAGAGGCGCGGTTATGCAGAGGCGGTCAAGCAGGCTGCCGATTCGCTGTCTGCCTTCTTGGGCTATTCGCGCCGAGAATGAGGAGTGCTGCCCGGGATCGTGGCTCGCGGCCAGGATGGAGACCTGGGCAGGTAGGAGAGTCCAGTCAGCAGTGATAAAGGGGGAGGACCGATGGCTGATGGTTATGCGGGTAAGCTGCTCTTCGTCGACTTGACCACGGGCGCCATCTCTGAGGAGAGCCCGGACCCGAGTTTCTACCGCCGCTGGCTAGGGGGGGCCGGGCTGGCGGCCGCTGTCATCCTGCAACGGACGAAGCCGGTCATCGATCCTCTGGGACCGGAGAACATGCTCGCTTTCACCACCGGCCCTCTGACGGGGACTGGTGTGTATGGTGGGGGGCGCTACACCGTAGCCTGCAAGTCACCCCTTACGGGAGCCTGGGCTGATTCCAACTCCGGGGGCACTTGGGGCCCCGAATTGAAGTTTGCCGGCTATGACGGGGTGTTCATCACCGGGGCGGCCGTTTCCCCCGTCTGCCTGGTTATCGACAAGGGGAAGGCCTCGCTGATAGCTGCGGACGACCTATGGGGCAAAGACACGTATGAGACCGACGATGCACTGCAGGAGAAGCTAGGGGAGCCGGGGAGTTGGACCATCACCTGCATCGGACCGGCGGGAGAGAGACTGTCGCGCCTGGCCGGCATCGTGAACGAGAAGGGTCGGATCGCCGCGCGCTCCGGCGTGGGTGCGGTCATGGGCTCCAAGAGACTGAAGGCTATCGCCGTGCGGGCCGCGAAAGGTGCGCGTATCCCAGTGGCCGACAAGGAGGGTCTGCGGGTCATCCAGAAACGGTATGCGGAGGAGCTTAAGAACAGCCGCTTCCACCAGGGGCTGACGGCGGCCGGCACCGGAGGGGGGACCAGCTTCTTGGTGAAGATCGGGGACTGCCCGGTGGAGAACTGGAACACCACCGGCACCGACGCCTTACCCACCGCGAGCAACCTGGACGCTGCCAACATGGACGTCTACAAGCTGCGAGCCTACGGTTGCCATACCTGCCCGGTCCGCTGCGGGGCTCTGATCGAGTTGAAAGAAGGGCCCTTCGCCACTGACGGCGAGGTCCATCGTCCTGAGTATGAGACGCTGGCCGCCTTCGGGCCCATGTGCCGCAACGACAACGTGCAGGCGGTCATCAAGGCCAACGAGATATGCAACCGTTATGGGGTCGACACCATAGGCGTGGGCGGCACGGTGGCTTTCGCTATGGAGTGCTACGCGAACGGCGTCATCGACAAGAACGACACCGGGGGCTTGGAGCTCACCTGGGGCAACGCCGAGGCCCTGGTGGAGCTCACCCGGCAGATAGCGGCCGGCGAGGGGTTCGGGGCCCTGCTGGCAGATGGTGCCAAGTACGCGGCGGAGAAGATCGGCAAGGGTAGCGAGCAGTACGCCATGCATGTGGCTGGCAGGGCCATCCCCTACCATGACCCGCGCTTGGCGCCCAGCATGGGCACCCACTTCATCGCTGACGCGCAACCGGCGAACCATATGGGTCCGCAAGGCATGGGAGTCCTGGAGCAGGGTGGTTCTCTGGGCTCTCACCCGCTTCTTCAGTCCGACGCCAAAGAGGTCTTCGGCGAGTGGGAGAAGAAGGGCGAGCTTTACGCCCGCGGCGCGGCCTTCTATCAGTTGCTGAGCTCGGGTGGACTGTGCGGACTCTATGCTCAGTTTTATTCGCCGCCGGTGGTGGAGCTGCTCGCTCCGGTCACTGGTTGGGACATCGACTGGGAAGAGGGCATCACGCTGGGCAAACGGATCAACACCCTGCGGCAGGCCTTCAACACGCGAGAGGGCGTGGACGTCCGGGAGTTCCGGCTACCCAAACGGTTCGCGAATCCGCTGGTAGCCGGGCCTGCGGCCGGGGTGACTCCGCCTCCCTTCGAGTCGCTACGCCAGTACTACTTCGAAGCGATGGGTTGGGACAAGGAGACGGGTGCTCCCCGCAAGGAGACCCTGGCCGCGCTGGGGATCGACTTCATCTAAGTCACTTAAGGAACGGGCGGCGGGTCCGGTGCCGCGGCACCGGACCCGCCGCCCTGACTCGCTGGCCGCCCGCTAACTCGCCGTCACCGCCCCCAGGGCGGTCTCCAGGAACGTCCGCCAGGTGCGCAGGACCCCCGCCACATCGATGCTGCCTGGTTCGGCCAGCACCTGGACGGCCAGACCGTCGGTGAGGGCGACGGTCATCGCTGCTAGTTGGCGGACGAGAGGGGGTGGCTCCAAGTTGCGGTCTCCCCACAGGGCTTGGGCGTTGATGTCACGGTACCCGCGGTAAAGATCGGCCAGCTGACGGGCCATGCGGGGGTTCTCTAACAGCCGGGGAAGCAGGTCGAAGAGCAGTCGGTACGAGGCCTCGTCACTCAATATGGTCGCCGCCGCGTCCGTGACCACCGACACGCGGTCCTTGGTGTCGGAGCTCTCGGCGAGTCGCTGGCGGGCCCGGCTCAAGGTGTCCATTATCAGGCTGTCGGTGAGGGCGACGAGCAACCCGTTCTTGGACCCGAAGTAATAACGGATGAGCGCCTTGTTCTCCCCCGCCTCCTGGCTGATGGCCTCCACCGTCAACGAGTTGTATCCAGAGCGTACCAGCAGGCGATGGGCCGCCTCCAGCAGGCGTTTGGCCGTCGGGGGCAGGTCAGGGGCGGCACCGGGTAACAAAGCAGGCGACCGGTACCGACGCCGGGAGAGGCCTTGCGGCGGTCGGGCCGCTCTGGTGGTGGGTGCGGGTCGTCCCGGCATCAAGCACTCCTTGCCAAGGCTTTCTTTCGATGGTAACACCTGCCGCCGTTTGTTAGGCAAACGTTTAACACCGGTGGCGACCGGATGCACTTGCTGCCGCAGTGCTTGACAGTACTATGACGGGGCTGCTATACATGACCTGTTACCCAAGCGTTTAAATCGCCGGGGTAGTGGGCCGACCCATCGACCAGGGGGAGTGCGTGACCGTCGGCTTGATTCCAGGGGGGACACCAGCCCTTCACAGTGCTTCTCGATCCCGTGTCTCTTCTCGCCACTCTTTGGTTCGTCGTGTACTTCGTAGGTGCTTGTGCCGAAAGGATGCGTGACGCCATGATCTCCGAAGCCGAACTCATGCAGCTGTCGTTCCCCGATGCGCCGCAGATGGTGACCTCGGTGCCCGGGCCCAGGGTGCAAGCGCTGATGGCCGAGTCGGCCAAGTATGAGGCCTTCACGCGAGGCGGGGGCGGCTTTCCCGTCATCCTGGAGTATGGGAAGGGGGCCACGGTCAAGGACGCCGACGGCAATCTGTACATCGACATGGCGGCAGGAGTGGCGGTCAACGCCGTGGGGCGCGGGCACCCCAAGGTGCTGGACGCCATACGTCGGCAGAGCACCCTCATCATGCACACGACGGACATCACTAATCCCAAGCGCATCGAGCTGGCCAAGAAGGTATCTGGGATCATGCCCGAGGGGCTGCGGGGCGATTGTCATACGTCCTTCTTCCAGGCCGGCTCCGACGCCGTGGAGACGGCCATCAAGTTCTCCCGCCGCTACACAGGCCGTACGCAGATACTGGCCTTCCACGGGGCTTACCACGGGGTATGGTGTGGGACGACGGCACTCACCACCGGTTACAACTACCGGCACGGCTGGGGGCCGCTCATCGCCGGGGTGCAGCACCTGCCCTACGCCTATTGCTACCGGTGCCCCTTCAACATGACCTATCCCAACTGCGACGTTCAATGCGGCAAGTACGTCGACTATGTGCTGAACACGCCCTATACGGCCGCTGATGACGTGGCGGCCGTCATCGTGGAGTCGCAACAAGGTGAGGGGGGCTACGTGGCACCGCCCCCGGAGTTCTTCCAGCTCATTCGGGAGGCCTGCGACAAGTACGGCTGCCTGTATGTAGCCGACGAAGTGCAGTCCGGGGCGGGCCGTACCGGCAAGATGTGGTGCATCGAGCACTATGGGGTCAAACCCGACATGCTCACTTGGGGCAAGGGCATGGGTGGTGACATCCCCATGGCCGGGCTGACTTACAGGGCGGATATCGAGCAGAGTCTCGTGGAAGGTTCACAGCCGAGCACCTTCGCAGGCAACGCCCTGGGTTGCGAGGTCTGCATGACCAACATCGACATCATCACGGACCCTGAGGCCGACCTGCTCGGGCGTGCCACCATCCTAGGGGAGGAGATCAAGGGCCGTTTTGTCGACGCAATGCCGAACGTCAAGTGCATCGGAGACGTGCGTGGCCGTGGTCTAATGATAGGAGTCGAGGTGGTGGCTGACCGGAAAACCAAGGAGCCGCTCGACCCGGGGAAGTGCGGGGAGATAGCCATGAAGCTGCTCAACCGCGGCGTCATCATGACTCCCTGCGGGCGCTACGGAAATGTCTTTCGCTTCATGCCGCCGCTGACAGTGCCGCGGGAGTATGCCCTCAAAGCCACCGACATCATGATCGACATCTTGCGCGACTACTGACGACGTATAGGGCGCGACACAGAGCGGATGCCTGCGGGGGGGACGGCGTGGCCGAGCCGGGCACATGGATCAGTGTAGGAGCGCTGGCGGAGGCGTTCCGCCCGGGGAGCTATGCTCCAGAGCCTAGCCCTGCGCTCGAGGGGCGTGAGCTCCGCGTTTCTCTCGAAGATGGGCGCGTGGTGTGGTACCGCTTTTTCTCGGGAGGCCGGCTCAACTGGAAAGTGATCGCCGGGCCCCAAGCGGGCCAAGAAGGCGTAGAGGCGGTCAAGGTCTTCGCCGCACGCGAGGGACTATACCTGATCGACTATGTGAAGGCCGATGAGGTCACCACTTCGGTAAGTCTGGTAGCCGACTTGGCGAGTGGCGCGGGCACCATGGTGATAGGCCGGCTGCCGGGTGGGGAGCTCGTCGGCTCCTTGGCGGAGCGTATCGCCATGGGAGCGGAGCTCACCCCGGTGTCCGCCCAGTTCTTGAGCGCCTCGCTTGACAAGCCTTTGACGGTCGACACGCTTCGCCATCTCCCCACGAAGGACCTGGTGGGCAAGCGGGTGCTCTATACCTACAGTCCCACGGAGCGCTACGAGCACATCTACCTAAACGAACGGCTCTACACCTGGCACTGCCTGGAAGGCGTAGAGAAGGGGTTGGCCGACACCGACCGCTGCCACTACTACAAGCTGCAAGACCAGCTATACCTCTTTGTGTGGCGAGAGAAGATCGTGCCCACCCTGGGACTGGTGGTGCTTGACCTCGAGCGCATGCGCACGGTGGGGAAGATCTTCGGGTACCAAAGCTTGACCGCGGGCCAGCGTTCTCCGGACGGGCGGGAAGGGGCGTCCCCTGTCAACTTCGCAGTGGGAGCCCGAGCCCGACTTCTAAATGTCACAAGCTACGCGGAGGACGTCTGAGGCGACCATGCTCCAGCGGCTACCGGGGACGAGGGCGGGGTGCTACGTGGTACCCTGGAGACCGTCGTGGTCTGCGGGTCCGGCTGTGAGCATACAGAATCGGCTGACGGGCGTAATGGGCCGGGGGGGACGATGAGTCAAGCCTTCGTTACGGGATTGAATGGGCTTTCCTATGCCTTCATCCTTTTCTTGTTGGCGGCGGGTTTCTCGCTCACTTTCGGCGTTATGGGAGTGCTCAATCTGGCCCACGGCGCCCTCTTCATGTTCGGGGCTTATGTGGGATTGCAAATCGTCGGCTCTTTCGGCGCCTTCTGGTTGGCTATCGTGGCCGGGGCGGTGGCCTTGGCGGTCATCGGGTTCTGCTTGTACTGGTTTTTCCTGCGCAAACTCTACGGCAAGGTCCCGGAACAGGGGATCCTCACCATCGGCCTTTCCTACATGGTGGCAAACGCGGTGATCTGGCTGTGGGGACCGCGCGCCAAGATCATGCAAACGCCCGAGTTCTTGACCGGCGCCGTGACAGTCGGTGGTCTCAGCTTCCCCATCTACCGGATCTTCATCTGCGGCGTCGGGCTTCTGATCCTCGGCCTCCTATGGTACATCCAAGACCGCACGCGGGCTGGTGCCATCATCCGGGCCGGCATGGACAACAAGGAGATGACGGCCGCTCTTGGTATCAACTACGGTCTGGTGAGCACCCTAGTCTTCCTGCTGGGCATGGCTTTGGCCGGAATAGCCGGGGTACTCGGTTCTCCCATTCTGGGGGCCTACCCCTCCATGGGTGACAATCTGCTGCTGCTCACGCTGATCGTAGTGGTGGTGGGAGGCACCGGCTATGTTCAGGGGACGATGCTGGGGGCGCTCATCATCGGTATGCTAGACACCTACGGCAAAGCCTACGTGCCTAAGGTGGCCCTGTTCTTCGCCTGGGTGGTGTTCCTCATCATCCTCTTGGTCAGGCCCAGCGGACTGATCGGGCGCAAGGTGTTCTGATGGAAGACCGACCCACGATAGGCGTGGACGGAGGGGCGACCACTTCGGCGATCTCGATGGGTGCGCGCACGAAGCGGCCACTGTCGCTCGTGGCGATACCTGTCATCGTCATCAGCGTGCTCGTCCTGGTGTTTCCGCTCTTTGTGCCCTCGTTCATCTCAAGCCTGATCACTAAGATGATGATCTACGGGCTCTTTGGGATGAGTCTCAACATCTTGTGGGGGTACGGCGGGATACCCAGTTTCGGTCATGCCGCCTTCTTCGGCGTAGGCGGCTATGCGGCCGGCATCTTGGCCCTCAAAGTGGGTATCAGCAACTTCTGGTTGAATCTGCTGCTGGCCCTGCTTTTCACGGCGGTGATCGCTGCCATCCTGGGAGTCCCGGCCTTCCGGGTGTTCGGCGTGGGGGCGGGTGCCACGAACCCTATCTATTTTCTCCTTGCCACTATCGCCTTCGGAGAGTTGCTCTCGCGGATGGCCATCGCCATGAGGCCGCTCACCGGAGGGTCGACCGGATTAGCCGGAATCCCCGAGCCTGACTTGGGCTTCGGCCTACGCACCACCGCGAGCACGTATTACTACCTGGTGTTCGTTATCGTGGTCATCTGCGTCTACCTCATGTACCGCATCGTCAACTCGCATTACGGATACGCCCTGCGTGGTATTCACGACAATGAGCGGCGCATGCAGGCACTGGGCTATAACACCTGGCTTTACAAGTACACCTCGTGGATCATCGCCGGGGTGTTCGGCGGGGTGGCGGGGGTGCTCTTCGCTTATTTCGGCGGTATCATGGCGCCCAACAACCTGGCCATGATCACCAGCGACATAGCCTTCTGGCTGGTCATCATCGGTAGCGCGACCGTCTTCTTCGGCCCCCTGCTGGCGGCCATCTTCTATGTGGGGATCGAGTATTTCGCAAGCATCTACCTGCCGGAGCGCTGGCCGCTCATCTTCGGTGCCGTGATGGTGGC
>Ga0101944_10003870_pt1 | contig 19781 bp, 15 predicted proteins | sample DewCreD2012metaG_FD_75245 | JGI IMG/M metagenome (GOLD analysis project Ga0101944, IMG submission 75245) | Hot spring sediment bacterial and archeal communities from British Columbia, Canada, to study Microbial Dark Matter (Phase II) - Dewar... ... | reverse complement strand
TGCTACAACAATTCATAAAATTTTTGAACAATTGTTTTTTTATATAATCAATTAACTCAGATATCTATTTATATTGCTGAAGAACCGACCATATTTACACTGACTTCCACAACCTCAGCTACTTTTTGTCCAATGACTTTGTTCTTAACACCAAAATCGAATAAATTAACTTTAAACTTTGCCTGAACACCTAATAAATCACCGGGAGCTCTTTGTTTAGTTTGTTCGCTCTCAACTAAATATGTTAGTGTTGCTTCGCCAGTAATCTTTTTTGTAACGCCCTTTAGAGTGAAATCACCGCTAAATTTAATCTGTAGTCTGTTATCAGCAAGTCTTTTTACATCTTTGACTTCAGTTATTGTAAATTTTATATTGGGATATTTGGCTGCATCTAACCAATCTGCATCTCTCAAATGCTCATCTCTTAAATCTATTCCTGTTTTGATTGAAGCAGTTGAAACTGATAATTCTCCCTTTAGGGATTTTATATCATTTACATTAAAAGAAACTTTTCCATTGATGTCATTAGTTAAACCAGTTATATCTTCAAGAGGGGTAGTGCTAAAAAATGATGCCTGATTTCTTTTTCCTTTGTCAGTGAAGTTAAAAGTTTTTTCTCCAGATGTTTCTACCTTAAAACCCTGAGCAAATGTTGTCAGACTAAATGCCAACAAGAAAAATGAGATTTGTATTATCTTCATTATGACTCCTTTTGTTTATTTTTTAATAGATTATTTAGTATAATAGTTAAAATCAAAATTATAACAATGGCAACTGCAGAGTAATCTAAGCCAAGAATAAATTTATCAACCCAAACTTCATTTTTCACACCGAGCATTTTATCTAATTCACTTGTTTGATCAATAAGTACTTTTGTTTTTGTAAATATTTCAGCACCTTGCATAAACCAATATATTATTATTCCAAGAATAGCGAGCAATGAAAATAAAAATAAAATTTTTTGGTTTTTGTTCATACTTTTTGCAAATAATTCTTTTGTTAAAATCAACTATTTTTAAACTAATATTTTGACTATTTAGTTCACAATTTAAAGAATATATGAAAAATAGCTATAAAACAATATTTATCGGTGGTGGAATAGTTGGACTTTCCGCAGCTTATAAACTTTTACAAAAACATAATAACGAACTTCTTTTACTTGAAGCTGAAAATTCCTTAGCAAAACATCAAACTGGCAATAATAGCGGAGTTATTCATTCCGGGTTATATTATAAACCAGGCTCGCTTAAAGCAAAAAATTGCTTCATCGGAAGAGAAATGTTATATGATTTTTGCAGACAGAACGATATTCCTCACGATAATTGCGGTAAAATTGTTGTAGCAACTAATCCTGATGAAGTTGAAACTCTCAGAATGCTTGAACAAAGAGGAATTCAAAACGGACTAACTAAAATTAAAAGGATAAACAAAGAACAAATTAAAGAGTATGAACCACACGCTAATGGAGTGGAAGCGCTTTTTGTCCCTTATACAGGGATTGTTGATTATATTGAAGTATGTGATAAATTATCAATTTTAATCAGTGAACTGGGGGGAGAGATAAAATTAAATTCTCGTGTTATAAATATCAAAACATTAAATAATAAAGTTTTAGTCCAAACTTCAAATAATGAGTTTATCTGTGATTATCTCGTCAACTGTGCTGGCTTGCATTCTGATGAAATTGCTAAACTTAGTGGCGTAAATTCAGATGTAAAAATAGTTCCTTTCCGTGGTGAATATTATAAATTAAAAAAAGATAAAGAATATTTAGTAAAAAATTTAATCTATCCAGTTCCTGATCCAAGATTTCCTTTTTTAGGAGTTCATTTTACAAGAATGATTAAAGGTGGAGTTGAATGCGGTCCAAATGCAGTTCTTGCTTTTAAAAGAGAAGGATATAAAAAATCAGATATAGATATTTCTCAAATTCTTGATATGATTTTTTTCAAAGGTTTCTGGCTTATGGCAAAGAAATATTATAAAATGGGATTTGAAGAGTTCAGAAGATCATTTAGTAAAAAATTATTCACTATTTCTTTGCAAAAATTAATTCCCGAGATAACAGAAGATGATTTGATTCCCGGCGGAGCAGGCGTAAGAGCTCAGGCTTTGGATAATAATGGCAACTTAATTGATGATTTTAGAATAATTCAAACCGAGAATATGATTCACGTTTTGAATGCCCCTTCTCCTGCAGCTACCGCTTCATTAAGTATTGGAGATACCATTTCAGATATGATTATTAAGAATTTCAATTTTTAGTTGTTATGAATATTACGAAAGAATTAAAGTCACTCATTGATATCAATGATCTTTATTTGGTTAGAGAAAAAGTTAATAAGATTTCTAAAAACATTTATTTAGAATTTAGCGATGATAACGTTTTTATTGAATCCGAGCTTAAGCAAATTCTTGAAGCACATTCAATCGAAAGGATGAAATATTATATTAAAAGACTAATTAAAGCTCTTTCAGAAGAAAAGAAATCTCCATATAATGACTTAAACCTTAACAAGTGGAAAAAATATGATTATATAATCACAGACAGTCTTTGGATATTTAACAAAAGAGACTCGTCGGGAGCACATAATGCAAAATATTGGGGGAACTTTATTCCTCAAATTCCAAATCAATTAATTCAAAGATTTACAAAAGCAGGAGAAACCGTACTTGACCCATTTGTTGGAAGCGGAACCACTTTAATCGAAGCAAGAAGATTAAAAAGAAATTCTATTGGGATTGATATATCAACTGAAGCAATTAATTTATGCAGGGAAAACCTTGACAAAGAAAATAAAGATGATAATGTATTTACTGAACTGATTAACGATGATTCCTTAAAATTTGATTTATCTCAAATACTATCCAAACATAAAATCAAAAAAGTTCAATTGATAATTTTGCACCCGCCTTACTGGGATATAATTAAATTTACAGAAAGAGAATCGGATTTATCTAACATCAAAACATTGAATCAGTTTTTATCTGCTGTTGAGAAATGTGTAACTAATTTTTCTGATTACTTAGAAAAGAAACGACATCTTGCTCTTGTCATAGGAGATAAATACTCTAAATCTGAATGGATTCCACTTGGATTTTTATCAATGCAAAAAATTATTTTGCAGGGATTCAGATTAAAATCTATAATAGTAAAAAATTTTGAAGATACTACAGCCAAACGAAAACAAAAAGAGTTATGGCGTTATAGAGCTTTAGCTGGTGGTTATTATATCTTTAAGCACGAATATATTTTTATTTTTCAGAAGATTTGAATGAAAAAAGAAACCCCGGCAAACCGGGGAAATCTTATCTGACCTTAATTTTCTTTTCTTTAATAAGTTTTGCGATGTGGGAGGTTCCGTTTTTACCAATAGTTTTCAAAGCTTTGGCAGAAAGTTTTACTGTAACAAATCTGTTTAATTCCTGAACCCAAATTCTCTTTTTTTGCAGATTAGGTAAAAATCTTCTGTTTGTCTTATTGTGAGCGTGAGATATACTGCTTCCATAAGCCACACCCACTCCGGAAACTTGACATCTTCTTGACATTGTTCAACTCCTATTAAAATTTGAGTGGCAAATATAATAAAACCTATCTATAAAATCATAAAAATATCATCGCAATATTTTGCAATTAATTTTTAGAAAAATATTTTTTAAAACTTGAAGATTATTCTTGTTAGATTTCAGAAAACTAATTATTTTTCTGCAAAGATAACGGTCATAAAAGTTGTGGATAAATTGTTAATAACTTTGTTTTGTGAAAACGTTTCACGGTTTTTGTTTACTTGATGTTAATTGTTATTTGTTATTATGATTAAAATATATCTCTGTAAGTATTTAATATACAATTAGTTAGCATAAATGTCGTGATGTTGATAAATTGTTAATTTTATTAAATATAAGAAGTTAAAGTTAATTTAATGTTAAAATTCTAATTATAATTGTTGATGAAAATAGTGGATAACTTAAAAGTTAAGCTCTCAGAAAAGATAGATAATGAAATTAACCAAGACGCTAAATATTTATGGAAAAAATGTTTAGCGATAATTAAAGAACAAGTTAAACCATTAACTTTTAATACTTGGTTCAACCCGATTACTCCAATAGAATTTGTTGATAACACATTAAAAATTCAAGTTCCAACTCAATTTTTTTGGGAATGGATAGACGAACATTACAACTCAATTTTATTGAATGCTGTTCATCGGGTAATTGGTCAAAATGGTAAAATTACTTTCATTGTTAAAGAAGAAATTGAAAGCGAAAAAACTCCCTTTAGTCTTGTCGAAATAAAGTCAAATGGATCAAATGGAAAGAAAAATAATCTTCCTCCAATTGAATCAAACCTGAATCCAAGATATCAATTTTCAAATTTCATAAAAGGAGAAGGTAATCAATTAGCCAGAGCTACTGCTCTTGCAATTAGTGATAATCCTGGAGAAACGTCTTTCAATCCTTTTTTTATTTATGGCGGCGTTGGACTTGGAAAAACTCATTTAATTCAAGCAATAGGAAATAGGATTTCGGAAAAATTTCCAGAGAAAAGAGTTTTATACATTTCAACTGATGACTTTACCCGAAAGTTTGTTGATGCAATACAAAATCATCAAGCTAATGAATTCCAGAATTTTTACAGAACTATTGACGTACTGATAATAGATGATATCCAATTTTTGTCAGGCAAAGAAAAAACTCAGGATTTATTCTTTCATATTTTTAATTCACTTCATCAATCAAGAAAACAAATTGTTTTATCAAGTGATAAACCTCCAAAAGAATTAAAAGGATTAGATGAAAGACTAATTTCAAGGTTTAAGTGGGGTCTTCAAGCTGATATTCAACCTCCTGATTTTGAAACGAGAGTTGCAATACTTAATAGTAAAGCTCAAGAATTTGGGATGAACATTTCTCCTCAACTTATAGAATACATTTCGAGCAATATTACTTCAAATATCCGAGAATTAGAGGGATGTTTAATAAAAATGCTCGCAACTGCTACTACAAGCTCAAAAGAAATTGATATGGAGCTTACAAGAAAAATTGTAAAAGAAATTGCTTCAGATAAAAAAATAACTTTGGGAATAGACGATATTACCAAAATAGTTTGCGAATTTTTATCTCTTCCTGAAAACAAGATAAGAGAAAAAACAAGGAAAAAAGAAGTCGTTTTTGCAAGACAAATTGCTATATATCTATCAAAAGAATTTACGAGTAATTCGTTAAAAACGATTGGTCTTTACTTTGGCGGGAAAGATCATTCTACTGTAATTCATTCCTGTAATCTTATCGAAAAGAATATCCAATCCGACCCTCACCTGCAGGATGTTATTGAAAAACTTAGATCAAAGATTGAAATGAGATTATAAATAATCTAATTTTCGTTATTGTTAAAACGAAGTGATATATTTAAGAAAATCTATAATTCTGGTGTTAGCTATAAAATCTTCATAGAAAAAAACAAGAGTACAAATAAAGGTGCGTAGCTCTAAAATAAATATTTGTTTGAATTTTATGATTAGCAAAGATTTCAGGGCTAAAGCCCCTAAAATAAATCTAATAAACACTATTGCTACAAAGATATTAGGGCTAACGCCCCTTCTTTAAGGTTGAACTAAAATGACTAAAATAAATCAACTTTTATTTTGTTGTCTAATATATACTAAACAGAATTGCCTGATTTCTCATTTATTATGGTTTAAATTCTTTACCTAATAAATGCCTAAACCAAAACTGAACATACTCTCTGTACTGATGATTTCTTTTGGGAAATCCATAACCGTGTCTCTCATTCGGATAAATCATCATTTCGAAATCTTTATTCAGCGAAATCATTTTATCAGCAAATTGAATTGTGTTTTGCATATGAACATTGTCATCAAGACTTCCGTGGGTAATTAGTAAATAACCTTTATACTTATCAGCGTGGGTAATTGCCGAACCGAATTTATATCCTTCAGGATTTTCCTCTGGTGTGTCCATATATCTTTCAGTATAAATATTGTCATATAATTTCCAATCAGTAACCGGGAAATCTGAAACTCCGTGAGTAAAATAATCGGCACCATAAGTCAAAGCTAAACAAGTCAGGTATCCGCCGTAACTCCCACCAGTTATTCCAATTTTTGCAGTATCAATAAAAGGAAATTGTTTTAAGTATTTAACTGCTTCAATGTAATCGTGCATTTCCCATTTGCCAAGATTTCGATGCATCAAAGACATTCCCTTTTTCCCAAAATGCTCACTGCCCCGATGATCAACTACGAAATAAATTATATCGTTTTGTGAAATAAAAAATCTATCAAGAAACATTGAAAATGAGTTACGAACATCTTTACCGCCGGGTCCTCCATAAATTGAAAATAAAACAGGATATTTTTTTGTTCTGTCAAAATCAGGTGGTAAGACCCACATTGCAGGCAAATCAATTCCATCAGAAGTTTTAACTTTAAACAATTCAACTTTGCCAAATTTGTAATCGTTATAAATATCTTTTTTACGTTCACTTAAAACCTTTAACACATTTCCGCTATTATCACATAATTCAGCAACACCAGGATTATCTATTGAACTCCTGTTAGTGATGAAGTAAGAACCTTTCTCAGAAACTCTTGTATTATGAGTTCCAGTTGATTGAGTTAGCTTTACTAAATTCTTTCCACTGAAATCAACAGAGAACAGATGATTTTCAAGAGAGTTGTCTTTATTTCCCTCAAAGAAAACTCTTTTATTTTTTTCATCAACGTTCACAATTTTTGTTACAGTCCAATCTCCTTTAGTTAATTGTGATAATAGTTTTCCATTGTTATCATATAAGTATAAATGTCTGAAACCATCTTTATCAGACCTCAGAATAAAACCTTTGTTATCTTTAAGAATATGGATGTCTTCAAAAAACTCCACGAATGAATTCTGTTTTTCTTCATAAACTAATCTGCTTTTTCCTGACGAAGGGTTTGCAGCAAGCAGTTGAAGATAATCCTGACCTCTATTCAAAACCTGATAAAATAATTCATTACTTTCTGGTGTCCAGAAAACCCAAGCTGTATATTGTTCAGCAGAAGTATCTTCTTCTACGAAAACAATTTTATTGTCTTTTAGATGAGCAATATGCAAACTCACATTTGGATTTGGTTCGCCAGCTTTTGGATAATGCTCCCATTCAAGTCTTCCTCTATTGCCATCTGCGATATAAAGCGGAAACTTTGGAACGGGAGAATCATCAGTTTTAAGAAAAGCAATCATTTCACTATTAGGAGACCAATAAAAAGCTCTGTAATTTGAAGCTCTGCCAAGTATTTCTTCATAATAAACCCAAGAAGCCCAGCCATTGTATAAAGTTTCAGAACCATCAAATGTTAAACGAATTTCCTCTTGTTTTTCAATATCAACATAATACAGATCATTGTTCATTGTGTAAGCGACTTTTTTACCATCTGGAGAAAACGTTGGGTTCTTTCTTTCTCCTTTGATTTTTGTTAGCTGAACAAACTTTTTCCCTTCAATACTGAAGTAAAATAAATTGTCATCTTTCTTAAACAAATATCCTTTGTAATCGTTTGTGTTTGATAATCTATTATCCATCGTTACTTCATTTTCAAGTAAAATGTCGTCGTAGTCAGAAAAATTTATGAAAACTTCTTCTTCGCCGGTTTTAGCATTGACCCTAACAATAGAATTTGTTGGAGTTCTTTTTTGAATGAGGTAGTTCTCATCATCAAGCCATTTTATGATTTGATATGCAGGGTTAAATAATTTTGGCTCAGCAAAGAGATAAACTTGTTCGAATGTTAATTCTTTTTCTTGAGATAAAACATTATTTGTTAGTAAAATAAATAAAGTAATTGCGTAGAGATTAAATAAATTTTTATTTAGTATCATAAGAACTCCAATAAATTATCTTTCGGTTAAAAATTTATATTCAGGATTTCTTTCAATAAAAACTCTTACATAAGAGCAAGAAGGGATAACTTTAAAATTGTTTTCTTTTGCATACTCCAATGCTGCTCTTACTACTTTCTCAGCTAAACCTCTTCCTCTAAGTTGTGGTGGGGTGTAAGTGGTGTAAAATTCAATTACTCCTTCATTAAGGTTATATGAAACGTAAGAAGAAGCTTTATCAACTTTTATAACAAAAGATGAGTTTATTGTATCGTGAATAACTTCCATAATTAACCAATTTTACTTTAATAAAATATTTCTTGAAATAAGTTCATCTAAAAGATTTTGATAACCGATAAATTGTATTCCATCCCAACCCAACTCTTTTGCTGCTTCAACATATTCTTTTATGTCATCAATAAAAATCAACTCTTCAGCAGGAATACCTGAGTATTTCATAATTTCCTGATAAATTTCTTTTTCTGGTTTTACAAAGCCAACTTCGTGAGAGAGAAAAAGTTTATCAAAAATCTTTAAAAACTCGTAATGTTGATAGCCATATCTTTTATGAATCGAATTAGTGTTTGATAGTAAATACAATTTATATTTTTCTTTTAGTTTGGGTAATAAATCAATAACATCTTCATTCAACGAAAAAATATCAGACCAATCGCGACAAAATTCTTCGGCTGAAATTTTATTTTCTGTCCACCTTAACATAGTTGAAATAAAGTCTTCTTCTGAAATTTTTCCTTTTTCAAAATCCCGATGGATGTGATAGTTTTCTTTATATAATTTTATAAAACGCTCTCCCAGACCAGCTTCAAGTTGGTTGAGAGAGTTTATAAAATTTTGATAATCGAAAGGAATAAGAACTTGTCCTAAATCAAAAACTATAGCTGAATATTTTCTATTTGTCATTCAGAAATTTGGAAAATTTCATCCGAAAGATTTGTGTTTATCTTAATGCTGCTAACTGTAACTTCAACTGCCTGTGGACCGAATGATTGCTTGAGTTTATGTGGGAATTTTACTCCCGCTACTTCTTTATAATCTGAATATTCAATTGTTTGCTCCATAGCTCCCATTTGGGTTTGGGCAGTTTTTTTCTCAAGGACTTTCAATCCTGTTTCATCGTCGAAATACATTTTGGAAGATACTCCGCTTTTGGAAGTCATCTTTAAAATATGACAGAGTTTTTCGTTTACAGTTTCAGTTCCTTCATAAGAAAACGTAACACCATATTCTTCAGGATTTAATAATAATTCCATTGCAGATTCAATTTTAAGTTGCTCAAGTTGTTCTCCTGCTACATCCATTTTCTGATCAGCAAATTTCATTACTGCTTTTTCACCATCGAATATCATCACCTGATCCATTCCAGCAACTTTAATTTCCTGTCTGAACTTATTTGGAGCTTTTTGTTTAATAATCAGAGTAATAGTTTGCTCCATAGCAGATCCGCGCATTATGGTTGTGCGGTCTTTTACATTTCTTAAATTTTCTTCCCCTCCAATTGCAGTTATATATTTTGAAATAATATCTTTTGGATCAACTGCATTTTTCTCTTCCTGAGAGAAGATATTTGAAGTGAAAATGTTTATAAATAAAACGATTGCTAAAAATAATTTTGTTTGCATTTTGGTATCCTTAATTTATTTTGGTAAACAAAAATAAGTATTATAACCTTATTATTTCATAAACAATTTATTAAGAATCTAATGAATAAAAAATACACTGTATTTAACCTGATTATAATTTTATTTGTAATGATTTCATATCCGAGTTATGCTCAATTATTTTTGGTTCGGGGAAAGATTTTAGACAAATCAAGCAACACACCTTTAAGTTATGCAAACATAAGAATTGCCGGCACTACATTAGGAACCTCTTCCAATTTATCAGGAGAGTTTGAATTGAAATTAGAATCCGGTAAACATAAAATCATAGCTTCCTATATCGGATATATCTCGGATACAATTTCATTAGAATTAAACAAAGATGTTTATGACTTAAAATTTAGCTTAAAGCCAACCGAAATCAATCTGCCGGAAGTTGTTGTCAGACCAGGAGAAAATCCAGCAATAGAAATAATCCGTAAGGCAATTGAAAAGAGAAAAGAAAGAGAGAAAAAACTTAGCAACTATGAATTTGAGTCCTTTGCTAAAGGTGTAATCAGAACAACCGATTTTATAACTTCTACTACAAGTAGTATTGGTATTGGACTTGGAACATCAGATACAAGCCAACTAAAAATTACAGGCATACTCGAAAGTCATAGCAAAGGTTATTTTGCAAAACCGAATTATTATAAAGAAATTATTCTCGCACGAAAACAATCATCCAACTTTCCCCCATCTGTAAACATTCTTACTGGTGGAAGATTAGTTCAAAATTTTTACAATGATGACATTAACTTTTTTGGGCGGAAATTACCAGGAATTTTGTCTGATATAGCATTAGATTATTACTATTTCTACATTGAAAAGTTTCAAGCAATAAATGATCAAAAAGTTTATCAAATACATATCGAACCAAATGATTCAATGAATCCAGGATTTATTGGAAAGATATTTATTCTTGAAAACACTTTTGAGCTTCTAAGAGTTGATCTTTTCTTAAACAAATCTGCTAATTCAGGAGGTATTTTTGAATCTGTAGAAATAATTCAGCAATTTGACAAGTTCGATGATGTAATGATGCCTGTAGATTATCGTTTATTAGTTAAGGCTAATTTTTTTGGATTAGCACGCTTTGGATTTGAATTAAATACTATTTTGTTTAATTACAAGATAAACTCACCTTTTGATAATAAAGTTTTTTCTAAAGCTGTTGTTTCTGTTCTGCCTGACGCTGATAAAAAGAATCTTGAGTATTGGAACCTAATTCAAACAATTCCTAATACCGATGAAGAAATGGAAGCTTTCAGAATTATTGATAGTCTCGAAAGTATTCCGAGAACATTTTGGGATAATTTTTCAGTACTAAATTCAAGAAATAGACTAAATGATAATTTCTCTATTTCAGGTCCCTTGGGTTTATACCATTTTAATAGAGTTGAGGGACACGCTCTTGATTTTGGAATATTCGGTGAAAATCTCTTAGAAAACAGATTGAATTCTGAACTACTTTTAAGTTACGGTTTCTCGGATAAAAAATTCAAACAGGAACTTAACACAACTTATTTACTTGGAGATTACAGAACGACTCAATTTGAATTAAATTTATTTAATACCAAGAGAACTTTGATGAAAAAATTAACCGGTTTGTCAGAGTTTTATAACACAGTTACCGCCCTGTTTTTGAAAGATGATGATAAAGATTATTATTATCAAAAAGGATTCTCATTAGAACTACAATCTGAAATTACTTCGGTAATTAAAACTAAGATTTCTTTTTCAAACAGAGTTGATAAAAGCGCTAAAAAGAATACTGACTTTTCATTGTTCAAGCGATCGGAAAATTTTGTTGACAATCCACCAATCAATGATGGAAAAAGTAATTTATTATCATTGCAGGTAAGCTTTGATTTCAGAGATTTTATAGAAGATGGTTATTTCAGAAGAAGAACTTCTTTTGGTAAAGATTTCTTTTTGTTTTCTATTGGAGCGAAATATTCCGATGATAGTTTTCTGAATAGTGATTTCTCATTCAAACAAATTGAATTTTCATATCAGACCACTATCAGAACTTTTAGATTTTCATTTCTGTCAATGCGATTTTTTGCAGGGATATCTGATGGCAAAGTACCGATTCAATTTATGTTTTCCCTTCCGGGAAACCCTGCTTATTTATCTTCATCATTTACCTTCAGAACATTAAGAACTTATGAAATTTTTGGAGATAAAGTCTATTATTTAAATGCAGAGCATAATTTTCGTGATGAATTATTCAGAGCATTAAAATTGAATTTTCTAACAGATTTTGATTTACAATTAAATACATTCTTAAATATTGGCTGGAGTAGTATTAAATTTGATTTGGTTGATGAGAGCTATTTCCCAGTTGAAAAACTTAAAAAACCATTATTAGAATTTGGTTTTGGACTTCAAAAGGGATTTTTACCATTAGAGATAGAATTTGCATGGAAATTAACTAACCGTACAGGGAATAACTTCAAGATAAAATTAAACTCTTTAATAAATTTTTAATTTCTTGACAAAGTGATTATATAGCATTATTTTTGCTCACAATTTTTTTGATATTCCGCGATAGCACAATGGTGGATCCCGACAAGGTCGGGATGTTAACCGAAAAGTTATTAAGAACTGAAAAATTTGATTCCGCGATAGCTCAATGGTGGAGCATTCGGCTGTTAACCGAAGGGTTGCAGGTTCGAGTCCTGCTCGCGGAGCTTCAACCCCGAAAATTATTTTTGGGGTTTTTATTTTTATGAGTTACTATGTTTACATATTAAAATCCCTATCTTCAAATAATTACTACATCGGGTCATCAGACAATCCTCAACGTAGATTATTTTATCACAACTCAATTGAGAAGGGATTTACCTCCAGATTTAGACCTTGGATTATTGTTTACCAAAAACAGTATGAAACCAAAGAGCAAGCTCTTATCGCTGAGAGGAAAATAAAATCGTGGAAAAGTAGCAAGATGATTGAGAAACTAATTACTGAAAATTATAATATATGAACATTCGGCTGTTATCCCGACAAAGTCGGGATGCAGGTTCGAGTGCCTTTAGTCCCGTTGTAATCGGGATCGCGGAGCTTCAACCCCGAAAATTATTTTTGGGGTTTTTATTTTTATGAATTACTCTGTTTACATATTAAAATCCCTATCTTCAAATAATTACTACATCGGGTCATCAGACAATCCTCAACTTAGATTATTTTATCACAACTCAATTGAGAAGGGATTTACCTCCAGATTTAGACCTTGGATTATTGTTTACCAAAAACAATATCAAACTAAAGAGCAAGCTCTTATCGCTGAAAGGAAAATAAAATCGTGGAAAAATAGAAAGATGATTGAGAAACTGATTACTGAAAATTATAATATCTAACAATTCGGCTGTTATCCCGACAAAGTCGGGATGCAGGTTCGAGTGCCTTTAGTCCCGATGCAATCGGGATCGCGGAGCTTCAACCCCGAAAATAATTTTTGGGGTTTTTATTTTTATGAGTTACTCTGTTTACATACTAAAATCTCTATCCTCAAATAAATACTACATCGGATCATCAGACAATCCTCAACGTAGATTACTTTATCATAACTCATTTGAGAAGGGATTTGCCTCCAGATTTAGACCTTGGATTATTGTTTACCAAAAACAGTATGAAACTAAAGAGCAAGCTCTTATCGTTGAAAGGAAAATAAAGTCGTGGAAAAGTAGAAAGATGATTGAAAAACTGATAACCGGGGATTATAACATCTAAACATTCGGCTGTTATCCCGACAAAGTCGGGATGCAGGTTCGAGTGCCTTTAGTCCCGATGCAATCGGGATCGCGGAGCAACAAACTCAGAAAATCTCTGAGGTTTTTTTGTTTGTCCTCTTCCATAAATTTTTCTATTGGTTGCTAAAATCTCTCTCTTGACTCAACTGATTAAAAAGTCATTCTTCAGGGTTTTAGAATAATTCAATTCGTGTGAGCAATTCCTGTATATCTTTATAAAAATGAGAAGCGAATATTATTAACGATAATTTAACCTTTAAATAAAATCACCTCCCTTCTCCATTAATTATTTTTGATTGAAATATTCTAATCACAATGACTAAGATGCGTAATAGCGAGTTAATAAATCATATAAAGATACCAATTAATGCGATAGTCGGTGATCTTCCTTTAACTAATGCTAAAATTGATGTTGATGAAAAAACCGAGTCAGCTTTTGAAATATTAAAAAAAGACGATTCACTTCAAGGTCTTATTTTATTTTCTGGTGAAGTGTATGTCGGTATGCTCCCCCGTAATCGTTTCTTTGAATTATTAAGCAAATCATATATGCGAGAAATATACTTAAAGAAGCCCCTATCTTTATTTTACGAAAACAATCCAACCGAAGAGATAATTAAAATTCCTTATTACACACTAATTGTCAAAGCAGCTGAAATGGCTTTGATGAGAAGTCCAAATCATAGAATAGATCCATTGGTTATAGAAACAGTTGAAAATAAGTTAAAGCTCTTAGATATTTACACTCTCTACATTAATCAGATTAAACTTACTATGCAGGCAATTGAAAAATTAAAATTAACCCTTGATTCTAAAAAAGAAATATTAGCTATAATTGCTCACGATATAAAGAATCCACTTATGGGTATTGGGGGCTCAGCAGAAATGATTTTGGAAAAGACAAATGAACCAGAGATAAAAAATTTTGCAAATATTATTATTTCTTCATCTAATCGAATTAAAAATCAGATTGTAGAACTAATTGAGTCTGAGAAGAGTAAAGAATCCGTAGAAAAACTAAGCATTAGTAAGATGGATTTATTTAAGATTATAAATTCTTCTATAATCTATTTTCAACGCATAGCAGATAAAAAAGGACAGAAAATTTTATTTGATTATAATCCAAATGTTGAATATGAAATAATGATTGATAAAATAAAGATAATGGAAGTTTTTGAAAATCTGCTGTCAAATGCAATAAAATATTCATCTCTAAAAACAAATATTCAAGTATTCTTGGATGGAAATGAAAATGAAGTATTCTTTTCTATTCAAGACTGTGGTCCTGGTTTTAATGATGGTGACAAACAAAAAATGTATGGTAAATTGCAAAGATTAAGCGCTTTGCCTACTGGTGGAGAGGAATCATCAGGTTTAGGACTTTATATAGTTAAGAAATTTGTTGATATGCACGACGGAAAAATAACTTTAGAAAGTGAGCTTGGTAAGGGTTCAAAATTCACAGTCTTTTTGAAAAGATATTTATCAAATAAAATCCTAGTTGAGTCAGTTGATATAAATATCGTATAATGGTTTTTTATTAAACATTACTGTTTTATCTTTTGGAAGAATTAATAAAAAATTAAATATATGATTAACAAATTCTATTATTTTCTGACTCTTATTCTACTTCTTCCAAACACGCATACCAATGCCCAGATTTACCCTGATCAATTCTACTTTTTAAGAATTGATTCAATCCTTTCGAAAATTGAAACCAGTGAAGGTATCAGACTTAGTGATGATGGTAAATCTATTCAACTTCAGGATAATGCACTAACAGGATATTTCATTCTTTCGGAACAAACTTCTCAACACTTATTCAATCACGGATTACCTTCTTGGAATGGTTCTGTTACACATAATTCAACGGGCTTTAAAGTCGAGATGAGATTTCCGTATTCTAACGGATGGTCTCCATGGTTAACTGTTGGCTATTGGAAGAATTATATTTGGAGCAGTTATGGTAATACCAGTTTTGCTGGAGGTTCTGTTGACATAGATTATGTTAAATTGAATTATTACACAAATAAATGGCAATTTAAAGTAACTTTTACTCGATTTAATACAAATCAATCTTCACCTAAAATTCATAAACTTAGTTTCTTTGTCAGCGATTCGAGAACTTCGGCAAATATTTCTCAGATAGTTGCCGACAATCCGCCACAAATTTTTATACCTACTAATTTCATTTATCAATATGGTGTTGACCCAACAATTGGCGGAAGTATTTGTTCACCTACAACTGTCGCAATGATTCTCGCAAGTTATGGAATTCAGGTTGATCCTTATCAATTTGCTTTGACTACGAAAGACCCATATTTTAACATTTTTGGTGTTTGGCCAAGAGTTGTTCAACATGCTGCCGAGTATGGATTGGATGGTGCTGTAACTCGATACAGAACCTGGAGTGAAACTTACGAAGTTTTAGCAAATGGCGGACGAATTGGAATGTCGCTTGGTTCTCCATTATATCCAAATGGACATCTTGTTATGTTAGCTGGTTTTACAAGCACAGGAAATCCAATTGTACATGATCCTGCCAAATCAAACGGATATTCTTTTCAGCATAATAAAACCAGCTTATCACAATCATGGTTTAGCAAAGGTGGAATAGCATATACTTTTTATCCTGATCCAACTGTTAATGTTAATGAAAATAATTTTGCGGAAATTCCTTCTGAATTTAAACTATATCAGAATTATCCCAATCCATTCTCTACCACAGGTGGAAATCCAGGCACCACTATCAGTTGGCAGTCTGCAGTAGGCAGTTGGCAAACTATTAAACTCTATAATGCACTTGGGGAAGAGATAGATACAATAGTTGAAGGATATTACGAAGCAGGTAAACATTCTAAATTCTACATTATAAATTCTACATTACCTTCGGGTGTTTATTTCTATCAGTTGCGAGCTGGAGATCCTTCGACAGGCTCAGGACAAGTTTCTGTTCAAACAAAGAAGATGATAATATTGCAGTAAGTACTCAATCCTGCAACAATCAAAGTCCCTCAAAATCAGAGGGGCTTTTTATCAGTGTAAGTCTGTTGTATCTGTGTCATCGGTGTGCTAACAAAATCCAGCCACGAATTACACGAATTAACACTAAATCAATCGCTTATAATGAAGGAAAAAAATCGCCACATAAAACTATATGATAATCTAATGTGGCGATTGAGTCTTTTATAAAAGCACTTATTTTAACTAATTAAAATTCATCCATTCCGCCTTCATCACGTGGACGACGTTCTCTTTCACGATTATTATTAGCTGTACTCAATCTGTAGGTAATTCCAATATAAGCAACTCTCGATTCCATTTTCCTATAAGAACTTGTGAAGAAATTTGTGCCATAAGTTTCCGATTCCCATTTTCTTGTGTTAAACACATCGCTTAACCTAAACAAAACAGATAACTGCCCGTTTAGAAAATCTTTTTTCATTGCTAAGTCAGTTGAGAATTGCTCTTTTGATTTTGTTTGTCCCATAAAATTAGGACCTTCATAATTGAGATTGACCTGAAGATTAAAATCACGAGCCGGCATATAGGTCAAATTTAGTTTACCTATCCAACTATAAGCAGAATTTGAAATATCCAATCCATTAAATTCGTTTTTGAAATAAGTAAAACTGGAATTAGTTCTTAGCCATTCAAAAACTGGGGAACTAAGAGTTAGTTCAACACCATAGGAAAGGCGTTTTGCAAGATTTCGCCAGGTAGTTTCTGTAACTCCATCTGGTCTTATGAAAGTATAATTAGTGATTGCATTTTCAGTATGTCTGTAAAAGATTGATGATGTCAATGCAGTTTTATCGAACAACTTTGAATAACCAAATTCGAGAGAGTTTATATATTCAGGGTCTAATTCAGGATTTCCATAGCTTAGATTAAGAGAATCTGAGCGATCAACATAAGGATTAAGAATTCTGTTATGTGGTCTTTCGACTCTTCTGCTATAACTAAGTTGTAATTCCTGAAAATCTGGTAAAGTCTGCACAAGATGAATTGTCGGATAAACTGAAAAATAATTTTTATTAAACCCAACTGCTGTATTCTTTTCAAATCCACTAACATCAGCTTGCTCAGCTCTTAGACCGATCTGATACTGAAATTTTTCATAATTATTTGAATAAATCCCGTAAACTGCATAAATATTTTCTTTGAAATCAAAATTAGTTTTTCTGGTTATATCCGAAATCCAATTATTGGTATTATAGTCATAATTAACATAATCGTTATTTGATTTGAAATTGCGCAGACTAATTTTAAATCCTGTCTCTATTCTACCAAAATCAACTATTGGATTTATATAATTTGATTGAATTGTCCACTGAATATTATTGTTGTTTGATAATCCCTTCTGCAATAACGGATTTGGTAATGGATTCATACTCAAATCAAAATTGGTTTGTTCAAATTTTTCATCTCGATTCATTCTGAAATTTCCAAGCATAATATCGGCAGTAAGTTCAGCACCCTTGTTTGAAAATGTTCGTCTGTAACTCAAAGTATTCTGTAAGGCATTCATTCTTCTGTCATTATCACTATCTCTTTCAAAATATCTTGTCATTGCCTGATTTGAGTTAAGGGTTTTGTTTTGAACAAAACTTGTATTGTCAAATCCGCCCTTTCTGAATCTTGATGAAAATGTTAAGGTATTAAAATCATCTATTATATAATCTACTCCTGCTGAAATATTATTACCATAATGATTAAAAATACCATCACTTATCTGATTAAGATAAGCATTAGTTCCTCCGAGTAAATTCTGTCGTGTTGAGCTGCCATTATTTTCAGAATTATTATAACGTGAGTCAATAGAAGCAAAAAAGTTTAGAGAAGATATTCTGTAGTTAAAATTCAGAGAGCCATTAAACTTATCTCCTGTTCCTCCGGTTAAACTTATATTTCCATTAACTCCGCCGTCTCGTTTTTTCTTAAGAATTATATTGAGAATTCCTCCCGTTCCTTCGGGGTCATATCTTGCTGAAGGATTGGTAACAAGTTCAACTGATTCTATTTGACTTGCAGGAATATTAGATAGAACATCGCCACTTCCTAAACCTAATAACTCACTTGGTTTTCCATCTATTAGAATTCTTATGTTTTGATTTCCCCGATAACTTACATTTCCATCAGCATCAACAGTAACCGAAGGGATATTCTGAACTACATCAACTGCATTTCCGCCTACAGTTGTTAAATCTTTTTCAACATTAATTACTTTTTTATCTAAATTGTTAATTATTACTTCTTTTTCACCTACTACAACTACATTGCTTAAGTCAATTGATTTTTCATCAAGAGCTACTATTCCTAAATCAATATTTAAATTTTGGGGGAAAACTCTGATTGAGTCAATTGTACGGGTTTCATAACCAATATAAGACGCTCTTAATCTATAAAATCCAGGGGTGATATTATCCAGAACAAATTTGCCTTCTTTGTTTGTGATAGTTCCTGCAGCCATACTCGAATCCCTGAAACGAAGAAGAACTACATTGCAATATTCTATTTTTTGTTTTGTTTGAGCATCAATTATCTGCCCTGTGATTGTTCCCCTGATATTGGGATTTTGCATATTTTGACGGTTAAAGTTTCTATCCTGTGAGGAAATTGTAACGGAAAAAACAATTAACATTAACAGTAAATTTTTAATTATTGATTTCATAGAACTCCGAAATTTTAAGTATTAGACAAGAACTTCTAAAATTTAGTTTAAAGACTATTCAAAACACCTGATAATTATAAATAGTTCGATTTAAGGCAATTATTTAAATCTTTTTGGAAAAATGAATGTAAAGACTTAAATAACCAGAAATAAAATACTAAAGACTAAGCATTTCTTTGAACTTAACGGATTGTCTCCTTGAAACTTCAACCTTTTGTCCACCTTTGAGTTTTACAAGTAATCCGCCATTCAACCAAGGTTCGATGCTATCAACCCATTTTAGATTTATGATATGTTTTCTGCTCGCTCTGAAAAATGTTTTTGGGTCTAATCGCTCATCTAAATAATTAAGTGTTCTGAGAATCAGCGGTTTTTGATCATCAAAAAACAAACGGACATAATTTCCTTCTGATTCAAATAACCTGATTTTTTCTAATTTAACAAACCAACATTTTTCTCCATCTTTAACGAAAACCTGATCATCTGAAGTCAGGATTTGCTTACTTTCTGATGTAGTTTGAACTAATTTTCTGCTGCCTTCAATCAGTTTTCTTATTGATTCTTCCAAGCGCTTTGGCTCGATAGGTTTTAGTAAATAGTCGAGCGCATTATATTCAAAAGCTTTTAGTGCGTATTCATCGTAAGCAGTAGTGAAAATTACCTTGGGGACTTTATCTAATATTTCCAAAAGGTCGAATCCGGATTTACCTGGCATTTGTATGTCGAGGAAAATTAATTCGGGGTCAAATTGACTAATTTTTTCAATTGCGTCATCAACATTTACTGCTTCAGCAACAACTTCTATTTCTT
>Ga0101944_10003869_pt1 | contig 19785 bp, 15 predicted proteins | sample DewCreD2012metaG_FD_75245 | JGI IMG/M metagenome (GOLD analysis project Ga0101944, IMG submission 75245) | Hot spring sediment bacterial and archeal communities from British Columbia, Canada, to study Microbial Dark Matter (Phase II) - Dewar... ... | reverse complement strand
TGCTACGAAATTTGATTTAGTGAAGCATAAAAAGTTCTCTCCTTTGGAGAGGATTTAGGTGAGGCAATAAAAAGCCCCCTCTCCTTTGGAGAGGGGGTTTGGGGGTGAGGCATTCTTATTACTTCTGTAATATTTTCTAAATTTTTTATTTGAAATTATTTCTTTTATCCATAATTTCACATAGTTATTTGAATAATTTACAGGTAATATTTACCAGTTGATTTTATAAAGGAAAATTTTACTTAATTTTTGTTTTAATTTTACGATAATCTGTGGTATAGTTTTTTATATTATAATTTCAAATAATTAAAAAGGATTTTAATGGGTCAACAGCAACTGTTATTGATAATTTTAGGAATAATCATCGTTGGAGTAGCAGTGATGTTGGCTATAAACATCTATAAACAAAAATCAATTGAAAGCAAAACAGACGTGATATTAAACGAAACTCAATATTTGGCTTTTCTTGCAGTTCAATATTATAAAAAAGCAAAAACTTTCGGTGGTGGTGAATATGACTACCAAGGTTGGTCAATCCCTGCTGAATTTGATACTACTAATAATGGATTTTATAGTGCTCAGATTACTCCACCAAATATTTGTGTAATAACTGGAATAAGTAATGAAAATGTTACAGGAGGAGATTCTATAAAAGTGATAATTACTCTAAACGGCTCTGATATGCAAACTCAAATAATTAACTAAATTCATTAACAAAAAAAAGGAGAATTCTTATGGGTCAACAACAATTGCTTTTAATCGTTCTTGGTGTTATCATAGTTGGTATTGCTGTAGTAGTTGGTATCAACTTATTTAATACCAGTGCTGAAGAATCTACAAAAGATACTATTGTATCTGAAGGAACTAATCTTGGTGCTTTAGCACAACAATTCTACAAAAAACCAGTTGAAATGGGAGGCGGTGGTGGAGATTTTGCAGATTTTAAAATCCCCGCTAATTTAGATACAACTGTCTCTGCTGTATGGACTGCTGGCACAGGAACTACAACTTCAATCAAATTTACAGGAACACCTAAAGAATACACTGGTTGGGTAGTAGAAGTAACAGTTACAGGAAACTCAATTAAAGCAGAAGTTAAATAAGAAATCTTTTATCAATGGGGCTGGTTTTTAACCAGCCCTTTTTTATTTTAAATGAGAATATTTTAATTTAAAGGTATGATTGAAGTTAAATTTATCGGGCAGTCTTCTAATGGTCAACAAATTAGTGGTACTATTGTTGGCTCAAATCCTTCTGAAGTTAAAAAGAAGTTATCCGAACTATCTTCAAAAAAAAATATTCGCATAATTAAAAAAGAAAAAAAACGTACTTTTTTATTCAAAGCAAAAAAAGGAAATGAAAAACCTATAACCGGCGAGCAAAGAGCATTCAATAAAAAAGAAGTAGAAGATGCTCTTACGCGCTTAGGTTACAAAGTAATTTCTGTCAACCCAAAATTACTTGATTTTCAATTTAAACCGCCAAATGCAGATATCGTAACTTTTGTAAAAATTAGTGCAGAACTTTTAGAGCAAAAATTAGCTTATCAGGAAATACTTACTTTACTAATAAATGATACTCAAAATCAAACCTTAAAAACTGCTCTCAAAGAAATAAATAATGAATTAAAAAAAGGAGCCGATAGTCAACAAACTTTTCTAAGATTTCAACATATTTTTGGTAAGTTTGCTGCCTATATGCTCGGCTTGGCTTCTAAAAGCGGTAATATGGTTGAAATTTATAAAGCCACTGCTAAATTTCTGGAACGAAGGCAGGAATTTAAAAAGAATCTTAAGAGTGCTTTAATTACTCCTTTGGTAACTCTGTTTGTGCTGTTTATAGCTGTTTTGTTTTATGTGGGCTACATTTTCCCAGAAACTGCTCGATTATTCGTTAGATTTGGCGTGGAACTTCCACCAATGACTGCTGCAACTCTTAAAATAAGTGATTTTTTGGTTGAAAATCCTTATTTGTTAGTTGCTCTTATTATTGGTCCACCAATTGCCTTAATTCAACTTGGAAGAACTAAAAAAGGAAGATACTTATTGGATAAATGGATGCTTAAAATTCCTGTTATGGGTCCTTTGATTCATAAAACTCTTATTGAAGTATTTTGCAGAGTGTTTTATACCTTATACAGCGGCTCTGCTGAAAGTATCGAACCAATTAGAATTGCAGCAGAAGCAACCGGTAATACATACTTTGAAGACCGAATTAAAAATGTTGCAATACCACTAATGATTAAAAAAGGTATTGGAGTTACCGACGCTTTTGAAGCCTCTGGTGTTTTTACAGAAACTGCCATTGCAAGATTCCACAGTGGTGAGGAGTCAGGCACTATTAAAAATACTTCTTTACAGCTTGCAAATTATTATGAAACAGAAACAGTATTCAGATTAAAAAATATAATAGAAATTATTCAGGTCGCTATTGCTATGATTATTATGATAGTTATGATAGCTTTGACAATTGTATCTGCCGAAACTGCAACCGTCAGACCTAAAACACCTACAATGGGTAATTTATTAACAAAATTCAGTGATTTAATATGAGCTTTGAAAATCTTGAAATGACCGATAAAATCGGTTACATTCTTTATAAAAAAGGTCTTGTTGATGCTCAGATACTTGAGAAAGCATTAAATAGTAAAATTCAGGACTTCAATAAGAACAGAAGAAACTTAGCTCAGATTTTAGTTCAGGAATATGGTTTTGATCACGATACCATCTTTAAAGAAGTAGCAACTCTATACGCCTTCAGAGAATTCACTGAAAGAGTTGAGGATATTCCCGAAAAAATTCTTGAATTTATAAAGAATACCATCAACAATGCTGATTCAGAAATCAAAAATCTGATGTTAGATAATTCAATTATTCCTTATAAATATGATGAAAAAAATCGGGATAAGCTATTCTTTTTTGCCATTGACCCCACAAATAAATTAATCCCTAAAATAGCTTTTGGTCTTGGCTCTAAAAAATATGAGATAGTTTTTATTAAGAAAAAAGACTATGAAAAATTAATCAAACTAATTGTAACTCCCGAAAACGAATACCTCAAAGCTTTGCAATCAAGCAGTGAAGAACTCAACATAGATGTTCGAGATGAATCTTCATTGGATGAACAAGAGTTAGATGCAGAGATAAATAAAAGTGCTTTAATTAATTTGGTGGAAGCTGCTCTAATTGAAGGAGTAAGAAAAGGAGCCAGCGATATTCACTTTGTTCCTCGTGCCGGAAACAAAACAGAAATTATGTTCAGAATAGATGGTATTTTACAAACCTGGCACGTTCAGGAAAATACCTTGCCTGAAGCAGTTGCTGCTGTAGTCAAAGACCGCTCTAAAGGTATGGACCGTTTTGAAAGAGAAATGGCTCAGGATGGATTTATTCAAAGAGAAATTGACAAACATATTATCCGATATCGTGTTTCAGTTTTGCCAATGGTTGGTACTGAATTAAAAAATAAGTTTGAAAGTATTGTAATAAGAATTCTCGATGATAGAAAAGTTATTAAAGATTTAGATAAACTTGGCTTAATTGGTTATGCAAAAGATGCCTTTGTAAAAGCTATCAATGAACCTCAGGGAATGGTAATTTTAACAGGTCCAACCGGAAGTGGTAAAAGTACAACTTTAGTTGCTGCATTGTATCAGGTCATTTCTCCCGAAGTTAATGTTCTAACCGTCGAAGACCCAGTTGAATATGTAATAGAAGGAGCCAGACAATTAAAAATAGGTTTCAGAATGAATTTTGAACAAGCGATTCGTTCTATTCTGAGACACGACCCCGATATTGTTTTAGTTGGAGAAATGAGAGATAAAGAAACTGCAGAAACTGCTATTAAATTAGCTAATACCGGTCACCTTACTTTTTCTACTTTGCACACCAATGATGCTCCAAGTGCAGTTTCAAGATTGTATAAAATGGGCATCGAACCATTTTTAATTGCTTACGCTATAAATCTTATTGTAGCACAAAGATTGATAAGAAAACTATGTGAAAAATGTAAACAGAGAGTAAAGGAAATTGATCCTAATCTCGCTAAAGCTCTTGGAATAAATATTGAGGAATGGAAAAAATACACGATTTTCAAAGCAGTTGGTTGCCCTGAATGTAATAACTCTGGTTATAAAGGAAGGCTTGCAATTCACGAAGCACTTTATTTTACTAAAGAAATAAGACAAATTATTGTAAGTTCAGGTATTGAGGTGGATGAAGAAAAAATCAGACAACAATCAAAGAAAGACGGAACCTTAAATCTAAGAGAGTCCGGTTTAGAAAAAGTCAAACAAGGTTTGACCTCTTTTGAAGAAGTAATTGCTAATACATCAGAGCAGTAATTATGTTAGAAAAAGCAATAAATATCTTAAAAAATTTTTGTGATACAATTCCCAAAAGCATTTTTGGCGCTGAACGCGTTCATTATATTTTAAATAATGTTGAAAATCTCCCTGAAAATGATAAAGTATTTTTAAGAGATTCTTTTAATAGTTTCCTTCACGATATGCAAAAAGCAGAAGTTTCGGATATTGAAATCGGTGGTCACGGAAATGGCGATTATATTTGGGTGAGAATTCACGGAATTAAAAAAAGAGCAACCCAATCTCCACAACTTAGCAATGAAGAGGCAGCTACCCTGATTGCCTCATTATTGTCAGAAAATCAAAAAAAATTTCTGTGGGAAAATAAAAATCTCGATTTCAGTTACAGCTTTTATGATGAAAAAAATAAAACTTCATTCAGATTTCGCTCCGATGCTTTTTTCGATCTTGATACCTTGTCTCTTAATATGAGAGCAATCAATCAATTTATCAGACCAATTGAATCTCTTGAATTTCATCCTAATGCTCTCAGAACAATGAGCCATTCATACATAAAATTTGGACTTTCTCTTATCACCGGTATTACAGGTTCAGGAAAATCTACTACTTTAGATTCAATTGTAGATTATCATAACAAATTTGACCCCTGCCATATAATTATCATAGCTTCACCAATAGAGTTTGTTCATAAATCAAATGTTTCTCTTATTAAGCACCGGGAAGTGGGCAGAGATGTAATGTCTTTCAAAGAAGGCATTATTCAGTCTCTAAGACAAGACCCGGATATTATTATTGTTGGAGAAATGCGAGACCCGCAAACTATTATGGCTGCTTTGGAAGTTACAGATACCGGGCATAAAGTTTTTTCTACTCTTCATACTTCATCAGCCGTAGAATCAATTGACAGAATTATCGCAGAGGTTAATCCAAGTGAACAGGAGAGAGTCAGAAACAGACTCGCAGATGTTTTAATTTCGGTAGTTTCTCAAAAGCTTGTTCCAAGTTTAGATGGTAAAAGAGTTTTGGCAAAAGAAGTGCTTATCGTTACTCCAAGCGTTAGGGCTGCAATTAAAAATAATAATACAAGTGAAATTTATATGATGATTAATCAGGGTGGGCCACAAGGTATGATTACGCTTGAACAGGATTTGAAGCGATTATATTTAGAGAAAAAAATTAGTTTAGAGACAGCTATCGCTTATGCGAATAATAAAACAAGAATCAATCAAATTTTAGCTGCTTAAAAGATGAAACCAATTGCATTTTTATTCTGTGAAGGTGCTGAAGCAAAAATAGCCGTTATCAATAGAGATAAAAACGGGTCAATAAATGTATTAGGTGTTAGTTCATCTTTTATAGAAAAATCTTCCTCTTCAGCCAATAAAATGCCCAGCTTACCCATTCACGAAGTTGGAGTTGAATTTGAAGAGTCAACTTATGAAACAATAAATGTAGAAGATGATAGTAGTAATGCTAAAATTATTTCTCTTGCCTCCGCAATTTTACAATCAGGTGTTAAAAAAATAGATTATGTTCCAATATTGACCGAGCCAAATCTAATTTATCATATTTATGAAGGGGATATCTACGAGAAAAGGCAGGATAATTTAGATACTTTAATTGAAGAAATTTCCAAGTCCAAAAATTTAGTTGCTCAAAAAGGTTCAATAGATTTTGTCGAAATTTCTGATGATCGTCTCTTAGCCACAATAATTGATGGACAGGTTGAATGTCTTCCAATGATTAAAGCCGTTGCTAATTATGTAGGTAGAGAGCAGCCAAAAATAAATGTTCTTAAAAGTGCTGAAATCTCTTTGGCTTATTATGTTTCTAAAATTAAAAAGTTTGAAGAAGAAGAATATTCGATTATTGTATATGTTGGTAAAGAACATAGTAAACTGATTTTTCTGAAAGGTAACCAAATAAATCATATAGGTTCAACGCTTGATGTTGGAACAAGTAACATCCATACTTATGATGTTTATTTCCCGAAAATTCTCTTAGAAATGGAAACAGGTAATATTCCAGTGATTAACAATATTATTGTGTGTGGCGAGGATATTTCGGAAAATCTTATACTTTCATTCTATGGCACTTTTCCTGAAGCTAATATATTAAGATTGGATTTTGACACTTTTAATTTATCCGCATTAAATGAAAGTGAGCAGGCGTTAATATCAACTTATTCAATTCCGCTTGCTGCTGCAATAGATTATTATGATAACTTAGATAAAAAATATCAGGGCATAAATTTACTGCCCAGAGAGATTATCGAGGAACGAAAATTCTTTCAGTTCTCCTGGCATAGTCTTGCAATTTTACCATTATTATTCATTGTAACAGTTTATTTTACTGTTAAGATACTTGAACGCAGGAATGAATTAAGTGTAATTTCTAAAAATATACTTGATAAAGAAGAAATTATAAAAAATAATCAGGCAATTATTGAACAAATTCAAATACTCGAAGCAAGAATCGGAAATTTTGGAGTAATTACCTCTAAATTAGATACTCTGGCAGTTGGTCGCGGTTTGTTAACCACAGTTGCAGGAAAGATTTCAGATTTTGCAGCTTCAAAACAAAATTTATGGCTTACTAAAATTGTTTGGAACGATGGTAAAATTTTTGATATAGAAGGATTTAGTACATCAAGAAATTCTATTACAGATTTTATCAATGCAATAAAAGGCAGTTCACTAAAAAATATTACAAACGAGATTTTAAGAGATAAAAGAATTTATCGTTTCAATTTAACCATTGATATTTCTAATTATTTAAGAAACAATGAATAAAAAATTAAGAAGCACTTTAATACTTCTGGCTCTTCTTATACTGATAGTAACAGTATCAGTTGGTTATTATACTTTTATCTTAGGAAAAGATTTAGAAGAAAAGCAAAAGAAACTTAATGAACTCAGTGAGCAAATTCAGGATGAAGCTGATTTGAATTTACGTTTAGAAACATTGCAAAAAAAATCTCTCGAAATAGATTCTATTTTATCGAATAAAAGATTCTTCGTTTATTCTGAATTATCTCCTGTCTCGTTTTTTCAGTTTACTAATAAACTTGCACAATCTTTTTCATCAGAATCTCAGGTTAATGTTGAATATATAGATCAAAAATCTGAAGGTGAATTTCAGACTTATAACTATAAAGTTACTGGATATGGATTATTTGATGAGGTTTTCGGCTTGCTAAGATCAATTGAAAAAAGTAAATCCTTGAAAAAAATTAAATCTTTCACTATTGGAACTACAGTTCAGGTTGACAAAAAAGGAATCCCAATTTATTACACTAATTTTGACTTTGAGGTAAAATCGTATTTTACCAGCGATAAAAATTTTGCTCCTTCAAAACAATTAGTTGATAGCATAGAAAAGAAATATTTATATAATTTCTTGTATCCTGTTATCAGAGCTGAAATTCCTCCAAATATTTATAATCTTTTGGATGTTCAGGATGCCAGATTATTAGCCCTGCTTCCTGATGGAGCTTTCATCTCTGATAATAAAGGAAACACTTATTTATTATCTGAAGGTGAAGAAGTTTATTTGGGTTATCTTACAAAAATTGATTATAAAAATAATATGGTTAGTTTTGTCTTGAACAAAGGTGGCATTATTGAAAAGATAAATCTCTTTTTGGAAACAAATGATTTAACTAAGAATAAGAAAGAGAAGTAAAATGAAAACACTAAAATTTTTAATACTGATTCTCTTTAGTTTAAATTTGGTTTTAATAGCTCAAAAGAAGGTTGAAGATCAATTCAAAACATACAGAAATCCCGACGAGTTAATTACCCTCTCTGAATCAATTCCTTTTAACAAAGCTGTGGAATTGCTTAGCAGAATAAGTGAGAGTGTTACAGGAAGAAAAATTATTAGTATGGTTGAAATTGAAGAACCTATTGGAATTCAATTAGATTTAATACCATACGAAAAAGCACTTGCAATAATTACGCAATTCAAAGGACTTGTATTTGAAGAAAGACCTGATGTTATAGTTATTAAAAAACCTTCCGAAGATGATACTAAAAATTTACCTGATTATGTTTCTTTCAACACGCGTGAAGTTAAAATTTCAGCCCTATTTTTTGAGATGGACGTAGGAGAATCAAAAAGAAAAGGAATTGACTGGAAATTTATACTTTCAGGTCGGGGTTTTTCTGTCGGTCCGATTTTAAGAACTCAACCTGAAACTCAGCAACAAACCGGTGGAACAGGTCAATCTAAGCCTGCTCAATTAGAAATTGAAGGTTCGGGAACTTTTACCTCCGGCAGTTTTAAAGGTGATGCAACTGCTATTTTCAGAATGTTTGAAGAAGAAAATTTAGGTGAAATAATTGCAAATCCATCTATCTCTGTGCGTGATAGAAATCTTGGTAAAATTCAGGTAGGTTCTGATTTCTCTGTAAGAACAAGAGATTTTGCCGGTAATACGATTGAAAGATTTTTCCCAACTGGAACAATAATCGAAGTAACTCCTTATGTATTTAACGAAAACTCCATTGACTACATTTTATTGAAAATTAAAGTTGAAAGAAGTTCATTTAATACAAATGAACTTACAACCGAAATAAGAAAAACAAGCGCTGAAACTCAGGCAATTCTTTTAGACGGAGAGGAAACTGTAATTGGAGGTTTGTTCATTACTGAAGAAACAAAAGTCAGAAACGGAATTCCTATCCTCAAAGATTTACCTTGGTGGGTTTTTGGTATTAGATATCTTACAGGAAGTGACGAAACAATTCAAAGAAAAAAAGAGTTGGTGATTTTATTGAAAGCAGAATTATTGGAAAGTTTGGATTCAAGATTTAATTCTCCCAAAATTTCTAACCCGCTAAAAGAAGAAATAATTAAACGAAATAATATTCTTCAAGATGCAAAAAACGATAGAAATAATTCTTCATCGGAGGTAAAATGATGACACTTGAATCAATTCTTGTTGTGGATGATGATTTAAACCTGTGCAAAATCTTAACAGATGAACTTTCAGATGTTGGTTACAAGGCTCACTATTTAACAGGCGGAAGCGAAGCTATAGAATACCTGAATCGAAATACGGTTGATTTATTATTGCTTGATTTGAATATGCCTGGTGTGGATGGTTTTGATGTTTTGCAGGAACTATCTAAAAAAGAAAAAAAGCCCAAAGTTATTGTTCTTACTGCTTATGCTGACGTTAAAAGCGCAATTGAATCTGCTAAGCTGGGGGCAAATGATTTTTTGAGTAAACCGTATGATTTCGATGAACTTTTGATTACAATTAGAAAAGTTTTGCAAAGCGATTAGTCTTTATGTTCTATGAAGATAAATTATCGAATTGTAATCATTAACTTTATTGTAGTTCTATTAGTTTTACCAGCAACAGCTATTTTATATTATTCTATTCTTTCTGACTCTCTGATTTCTCTGCAAAAAAAGAGTTTGAGTGTTTCATTAAATAATTTTATAAGTACTCTTCAATCCTATAGTCAGCAATTAGATAATTCCTTCTATCTTTTTTATAGAAAATCAAAAGATTTTAATAAAACAGAATTCAACAAGCTCGATTTTGTTCTTAAAGCTGAGGGCGAGTTTCTTAATCCAATTTTTATTTCTGAAAATCTCAAATTACCTGATGAACAGTTAACAGTTAATAGATTAAAATCTTCCCTAAGCAATCTTTACATTAAAAAAACAGAAATTGATGGTTCAACTTTTTACTATGGAAAAGTAGTAACCCAGGATTTTTTAAATTCTATCTCACAAAAAATAAATGCAGATATTGTTCTTTTTTCAGATAAAGTAATAATTGATGTATCTAATTCTCAACAGAACCAGGAATTATTTTTCCTTTTCCTGAATGCTGTTAGAGAACTTTATGATGAAAACAAATATCATTTCTTTTCCGAAGAAAGTAATTCCGCAAATATCTTGGCAACACTTTACACACCATTTGACCTCGATATTTCAACTAGTAATCTGTCTTTTCTTGTCTTCAATAAGTTAGAAGAATATTCCCAATTAAAAGATAGTCTAAAAAATATTTTGATTATAATAGGAATTGCTGGAATTATCTTGGCAGTTTTATTATCATATATTTTTACTATTAAAATCCGTAAACAGATTAATCAATTATCAGCCGCAACTTTGTCTATCAGAGAAGGGGATTTTAGTGTAAAAGTTTCTATGAAAGGCAATGACGAATTAACTCATCTTGGAGAAACGTTTAATCTGATGGTGGATAAGCTTCGAAAGAATAATAAAATATTAAGTGATTATTCCGATTTCATTACTTTGTTAAATCAAAAATCATCTTTGAAAGAAATTGCAGAAGTTGCATTAAATAAAATAATTTCAACTTGTAATTTTTCAATAGGAGCAATTTATCTTGTTGATGATGAAAATAATATAAAAATTATTTCTACTCGGGGAATTAGTTCAGATAATATTTATATAAATGGTAAAACACTATTCAACGAGGTAATAGAAAAGAAAAACAAAATAATCCTGAATTTTGATTCGAATATTCCCTCTATAAAAACAGGAATTCTTGATATTAAACTGAATCATCTGATTCTTCAACCAGTAATTTATTCTGATAAAGTTGTTGCAATTTTAGAACTTGCATCTCAATCACCGATTAACAAAGAAACAATTGATTATTTGGAAAAAATTCAAGACCAGTTAGCTATCGGTTTGATAAATGCTGAAGCAGTTAATCAGTTGGAGACTTATGTTGAAGAACTTAAAAAACTTAATGAAGAATTAAAAAACAGTAATATTCAGATAGTTCAACAGAATGAAATGCTTATTAAACTTTCTGAAGCATTACAGAATCAGGCAAAAGAACTTTCAATTCAAAAGGAGCGGGCTGAAGAATCTACAAAATTAAAATCACAATTCTTGGCAAGAATTTCTCACGAATTAAAAACACCACTAAATTCTATTATTGGATTGACAGAACTGATAATTGCAAAATCTGATTTACAACAACGGGATAGAGAGAGATTAAAAGTAATTCAAAGAAGTGGAAAGAGACTAATTGATCTTATCAACAACTTATTAGATTATTCACAAATTGAGTCCGGTAAATTAAAACCAGAGTTTTCTGAGTTTTTATTAAATGAATTTGTGAATGATATAGTTCTTGAAATGGAACCGCTTGTTAATCAAAAAAAACTTAGATTGATCATAAATAAAAAATTTAACCCTCAACTTAAAGTTTATTCTGACAAGGAGAAGTTATCACAGGTTCTGATTAATTTAATTGGAAATGCTATTAAGTTTACTCCCGAAGGATTTGTAGAGTTTACAATAATTGAAGAACTTAACGACCAGATTAAATTCATCGTTTCCGATACTGGTATTGGCATCTCAGATTCAGATAAAGAAATTATTTTTGAGGAATTCAGACAAGCAGATGGTTCTTCATCCAGAAAATATGGCGGGACAGGTTTAGGCCTTTCTATCTCAAAAAAAATTATTGAATTACTTGGTGGGAGTATTTGGTTTGAGAGTAAGTTGAATGTTGGAACTAAATTTTTCGTTCAGATACCATCAAGGAGCCACTCTTCGGAAGTGCCATCTTCAATCATTGCTAAAAATATTTTTAACTCAGATGCTGAGAATAATGATTTAATATTAGTTATTGATGATGATTCGGATTCATTATTTACTTTAACAGAAATATTAAACTCTTATGGTTTCAGAACCACTGTTGCAAGAAGCGGTATGGAATCCTTAAAGATATTGGAAAATGTATTACCGGATCTTATTCTTTTAGATATAATGATGCCTGAGATGGATGGTTTTCAAACGATTAAGAAAATTAAATCTATTGAGAAACTAAAATCTGTTAAAATATTTGCTGTTACTGCAAAAGCTATGGAAAACGCAAGAGATGTTATAACTAATGCTGGTTTTGATGATTGTGTCTTTAAACCAGTTAATCCCTTAGAACTTATTCAAAAAATATTAAAACACTTAAATAAAACTTTAGATTATGAGAAAAGTATTAATAATAGATGACATTTCTGAAAATATTTCTTTAATCAAGGATTGTCTCGAATCAGAAGATTTTGAGTTCTATCAATCAAATGACTCGCTTGAGGGACTTGAAATAGCTAAAGAAATTATTCCTGATTTGATAATTCTTGATATTATGCTGCCTAAATATGATGGTTTTGAAATCTGTAATATGCTTGCCTCCGAACAGAGAACTTCAGAAATACCAATAATACTAATTTCTGCATTGAATAATGCTGAATCTGTTAAAAGAGGATTGGAATCAGGAGCAACAGATTTTATTTCAAAACCATTTGATTGCGTTGAATTAAAAGCTCGGGTAAATTCTGCTTTAAGAATTTCTGATAATAAAAAACTCTCAATTGAACTTGAGAGAAACAATTTTGCCGTAAAAGCTTACAGATTAGCAAATCATAAAATTAAACAACCACTTACTGTGCTTAAATTAGCTAATACTGCCATCAAAAAAGAATTGGAAAAAGAATTTTTGGAAAAAGAATCTTTGAGAAAACGAATTCAGTATATTGACAATGCAGTTAATGAGATAAATGACATTCTTAATGATTTGGAAAGAATCTTTAAGGAAGAATCTACGAGAAATTTACTTTAATTGGAAAGCAGTTTTTTTATTATCTCTAAAATATTTTCAAATTCGTATGGCTTTTGAAGTCTGTGATTTATCCTTGCCTTAACTATTTCCTCATCACTAAAATTTGTCGCTCCTGAGGCCAGAATTACCGGCATATTTAATCCCATCTCTCTCAATTTAGTAACGCATTCAAGTCCTGAAATTTCGGGTAAATTATAATCAATTATCAATAAATCAACTTTTACTTCTTCATTCAAAATTCTAAAGACTTCTTTGGTGTTATTTACCTTTAAAACATAAAAACCATTTGATTCAAGGAGTTCTCCTAACAAATCATTCAGCATCTCTTCATCATCTGCAAGCATTATTATTTTCTCTTTTGCGCTAAAAACTTTCTGTTCCTTTATCATCATAGCAGGGAAATAAATTCGAAAAGTAGTCCCCTGATTCAATTTACTTTCAACATCAATATAACCGTTCATTGATTTAACTAATTGAGAGGTTACATAAAGCCCTAATCCTGAACCTGTATCTTTTTGTTTTGTTGAAAAATATGGTTCAAAAATTTTTGCAAGGTTTTCCTCTTCAATTCCGGAACCATTATCCGATACACTGATTTTAACATAATTACCCTTGTTAAGAAATGGGACTAAATAAATATTTGAATCATCAACAGTAAAATTTTCGGCTTTTACGGAAATAATTCCGTCCTGACTAATTGCTTCTTTAGCATTGACACAGAGATTTAATAGTATTTGATAAATCTCTGTGCTGTTACCTGCTATTTTATAAAGTGAATCACCAATTGCAAAATTTATTTTTATATACTTAGGAAAAGTCTGGTTTATTACTTTTAACAATTCATTAAGAACGTTTTCTAAAAATACAATCTCTTTTCTTTGCTGAGTGGGTTTCCCAAATGATAATATTCCCTTAGTCAGGTCTCTTGCCCTAAGAGAGCAATTTTCTATATTTTCCAAAAGTTTTAATGCATTTGGATTATCACTAATCTTGGTCTTTAATAAATTTATGCTGCCGAAAATACTTGCGAGCAGATTATTGAAATCGTGAGCTAATCCGCTTGCGAATTTTCCCACCGTCTCAAGTTTCTGTGAGTTAGTAAGTTGAGCTTCAATTGTTTTTTGATTCTGCCTTAAAGTAATTAATTCTATTCCTAATGCCAGAAGACTTGAATATGATTCTAAAATTTCTGATTCTGAATTATCTATAAACTTGTCTTTTCTTGTAAATATTATTAATGCTGAAATTTTATTCTCAGAAAAAATAGGATTTATGAAAACAAAATCTGATTCAAGAAATTGATTAATTTGATAACCAAGACTCTTGAAGTCATTTTCACTAATAAAAATACATCTATTAACTGAAAACCATTTTTTTAGTGGTACTAAGTTAGAGCTGACAATTTTTTTAAGTTCCTCTAAATTAAATCCGTCATTATTATCGGCTATTACTTCTTGAATTTGGTTATGCTCAATAATAAAAATAAAACTGCTCGTGTTTTTAATTATTAGATTAAATTCTGATAAAAAGGAAGAACAAAATTTTAATAAATCATTTCCTTCAAGTATTTCTTTAATAATTTTATTTAATGAGGCACTTTCTTGTGCTAAATCTTCGGAATGAATTTCAATCAAAAACCCTTCATTTTCTGAATCAATAATCACTTTGTGAATTTTTATTATTTCATCTTCAGATTTATTCAGTTGAATTTGCTCAAGACTTTTTTCTTGAGTTAATTTATTAAGATTTATTTCGGGGAGTAATTGAAAGTCTTTATTGAGAAAATTTTTATAGTTATTCTGAAAATGTTCATTTGTCCAGAGAATATTTCCTCTGTTATCAACTAATAATAAAAAGTTGGAGGATTTGAAAAGCTCATTAACATCAATGAAATTATTTTCCTTGTTGTTCATTTAATTTTCATCTATCAAATGATAGGTTTTTATTTTATTATACAAAGTTTTAATGCTTATCCCAAGCTGTTGAGCAGTTTTAGTTCGGTCAAGATTATTTTGATAAAGCACTTTTTGAATATACCATTTTTCTAAATCTTCAAGTGTAGTTAATCCCTCAGGTATTTCAATTAACCCGCTGCTGAGTTTTTGTTTAGCAACATTTCTTGGGATAACAATATCATCTGCTTTAATAATATTATTTTCAGAAAAAATTACTGCTCTTTCAATAATATGTTCAAGCTCTCGCACATTGCCAGGGAAAGAGTAGTTCATAAGTATTTTTAATGCTTCATCAGAAAGCGTCTTTTTTATTTTAGATTTTGACTTGATATTTAAGAAATGATCAACCAATAAAGCAATATCTTCTTTTCTTTCTCTTAGGGGCGGAATGTTCAAAGTTATAACATTTAATCTGAATAAAAGGTCTCTTCTGAAATTCTTTTTTTCGGCTTCTTCCATAAGATTTCTGTTGGTAGCACAAATAATTCTCACATCAGATTTAAGATTAGTAATTCCTCCGATTCTTCGATACTCACCATTCTCAAGAAATCTTAACAGCTTTGGTTGGATACTAAGACTCAATTCGCCAATTTCATCAAGGAAAAGAGTTCCTCTGTTTGAGATTTCAACAAGTCCTCGTTTAGTAGTTTTCGCATCGGTGAACGCACCTTTTTCATAGCCAAATAATTCACTTTCCAAGAGTTGATCTGGCAATGACGCACAATTAATTGTTACATAAGAATTGTTCTTCCTATTTGAATTTTTATGAATGAACTTTGCTAAAAGTTCTTTGCCCGTACCGGTTTCACCTTCAATCAGAATATTGCTATCGGATTGTGCAGCTCTTTGAGCAAGGCTCAGTAATTTTACCATTGAATCACTTTTACCAATTATTTCATTAGGACTGATTTTATCTAATTCTTTCTCAAGGATTTCTGTTTTTTGAAGAAGGTTTTTTTGGTAAAGTGCTCTATTAACTGTAGGGATTAGTTCATCAGTATAATAAAGTTTTTGAATAAAGTCAAAAGCTCCTTGTTTAACACATTGTACAGCCAGTTTTAATTCTGTTTCTGCGCTTAGTATAATAACTTCTATTGTTTTGTCGTAATCTTTTACAAATTTTAATACTTCTTCACCTCGTGTAGTTTTTAGATTCAGGTCAAGAATCAGCAGGTCATAATTTTTTTGTCTAACAGCGGAAATTGCTTCATTCCCGTCATAGACTATATCTGCGTTATAACCTTCTTCGACTAATAATTCTTTCACGAGGTATCCGATTATCTCATCATCATCACAAATCAGTATATTAAAATTCTTTTGCATCAGAAATATTAAATTTTGTTAAAGCTACTGCAAATTTATATATTTGCAAGCCAATTCAAATTATTTGTTTTAAATGAACCTAAGCAAAAATTTGAATGTTATGTTATTTGAAAGGGCGCGTAGCTCAGGGGTAGAGCATTTGCCTTTTAAGCAAAGGGTCGGTGGTTCGAGCCCACCCGCGCTCACTTTTCTAAGCAAACACAAAAGTAGCACAGATTACTAATCTGTGCTACAATAAATCCAGAATTTTACTCAAATCAAATTTAATTTCTTTATCTACCTTTAAAATTTACATTTTGGATTTGATCCTTCTCTTAATAAAACTTTTTACTGACCTACTCCATTCCTTTCTGCCCCCAAAATTTACCGATATAAATTTATTTCTATTATCCTCTTAAATAAGAAATTATTGCTTCGTGTTAAGCATATATTCTCATTTCTAAATAAATAGTATTGCTTTTCTTAAAATTAAGACTTGATATTGAAAATTTCATCAAATATTAAAGATTTTAGAAATCAGGTTTTTGGCATTTATGTTGCTTTTTTTATCAAAGTAAAACAAAAATTAAATCAAGCAATGAAAAAATTACTATCATTTGTTCTTCTATCACTGGTTCTGTTTTTAGGTTGTTCAGAAAAAGATAATAATAAATCTACTGAACCTGTTAATTCCTTAAGCAGAGCTTCCTGCATTGGATGTCATTCAGATTATAATCATTTGAAAGCTGTTCATACACCTGACCCACCTGAACCCGGTGGAGCTGGCTGCGGCGGAGAAACTCCACATATTGAACCTTATGATAGAGTGTTTTTGGGCGGTCCTGGTTTCGAAGATTTTAAGAATGACATACACGGAAAAATCCCTTGCGAATCTTGTCACGGTGGAATTGCAAATACCGATGATAAGAAATTAGCTCATTCAGGAAATTTCATTAAAAAACCTTCTGCAAATCCTGAAGTTGCTTGTGGCAGGTGTCATCCAAATATTGTTAACCAAGCCAAAAACAGTCTTCACGAGCAAGGCTGGGGGCAGAAGAATATGGTTACTCTTCGTTCTGGTTTAGGGAATATTCCCTCTGCTTTTAACAATTTATCTGAAGAAATGAAAAAGGGTTATGATAAAAATTGCGCTAAATGTCATGCCTCGTGCGGAGATTGCCACGTTATGAGACCAAAAGCTGGTGGCGGCGGTTTATATCGAGCTCACAAATTTGTTAAATCACCTGATATGGTTGATCATTGTACAACTTGTCACACAAGCCGTGGTGGGCACGCTTACTTTGGTGTAGCTCCTGGAACTGTTCCTGATGTTCATTTAACAAAAAGAGGATTTACCTGTATGAATTGTCATAATAAAAATGAAATTCACGGTGATGGTCAAATCTATGATCAAAGATATAAAATGCCTCTTATGCCTGAATGTAAAGATTGTCATTCCGGAATTAATAATTCGAATGCTTTTCATTCTGTCCATATAAATACATTTAGTTGTAATGTTTGTCATTCTCAGGATTATAATAATTGTGGTAGCTGCCATATTGGTGGTGAAGGAGCAAGAATACCATCTTACTTAGGTTATAAAATCGGAATGAATCCAATTCCATCAATTAAACCGACTTACAAGTACGCATTATTAAGACGATCTCTTATGGCTCCTGATAGCTGGAAAGAATATGGTACAGCCAATTTAGCTAATTTTAATGTTGCCCCAACTTATAAATATGCTACTCCACATAACATTCAGAAAATTACTCCGAGGACAGGATTTAAAAATGCAAGTGGTCAGTGGGTTACTTATTCAAATTGTCGCGAAGGTTGTCATATAATTAAAAATCCAGATGGTTCTTTTAAGAATAAAAACTTATATCTGTTTAACTCTGATTGTCTTGAATGGGAAAGACCAGCAAACGTTAATATAATCGTGGATGGAAAACTTCCACCTAATTGGCAGGTAAATTAAAACTAAATAAATTAAATGTTCACTAAAAGAAAGGATATAAAATGAAACATAAAAATCTTTTCAGTCTATTTATCATCATTCTTTTATCATCATTGATGATATTTAATACGGGATGTAAAAAAGACGAAAGTAACCCTGTTGACCCAACTCCACAGATTAATGAAACAGAAGTATTGTTGAAACACTTTGAAGAAACTAACGATTATATTCATACTACTCCTTCATTTGTAGTTTCTGCTTCAGACGTTAGAACTTTACAGCTTAGTAATCCAACAAAGCAATTGTTGATTGATATAAGAGCAGCAGCAGATTTCACTGCTGGAAGAATTGCAGGAGCTGTTAATGTTCCATTTAATGGTCTTTGGGATTATATGAAAAATGTAAACCCAGCTAATTATGACAGAATAGTTGTTATTTGCTATTCGGGTCAAACTTCAGCCTATGCTGTTTCACTTATAAGAGCTATGGGTGGTTTTGGTAGTAAAGTTGTTTCATTAAAATGGGGAATGAGCTCGTGGGATTCAGTATTTGCTCAAAACTATTGGTTAGCAAAAAGAAGTAATCTAAGAGCTGGACAATTTGTTCAAACACCTTCGCCAGCTAAAAATCCTAAAGGTGATTTGCCAAAATTGAACACTGGTAAAAAGACTGCCCCTGAAATTCTTGAAGCAAGAATTAAAGCATTATTAGCAGAAGGTTATCCTGCTGCTACAATCTCTGAAAATACACTATTCTCAAATTTGAGCAATTATTATATAGCAAATTATTGGTCTCCAGCATTATACTTAAATCCTGGTCATATTAATGGAGCAATTAACTATGATCCAGCAACTCAGCCATTTAAAAGCGCTAATGATTTGAAAACATTGCCAACTAATAAAACAACAGTATTATATTGCTTCACTGGTCAAACAAGTTCATATATCGGTGCATATTTAAGACTTTTAGGATATGATGTTAAATCTCTTACTTACGGCGCAAATTCAATGATTTATGATTTAATGGTCGCTGGAAATGTTGCTAACACTTTCATCCCAGCAACTGAAATTAAAGGTTATCCATACGTAACAGGACCATAATCTAAATAAACTTATTTTTTAAGGAGGCTTAAATTAAGCCTCCTTTTTTTTGTTAGTGCAGACTTTCTTTTCTAAAAAATAATTCAAATCATTATTGTCTAAAATCTATTCAAAACAAAGTAAGGGGGTTGGTTAAAAAAGTATAATTTTCGATTTATTGGGATCAGATTCTCTTTTAGCTTCAAAAATTAAGATTTAGATTCCGATTCAGAAAGCATCCTGGATGGAATGCAATTTTTACTTTGCTCGGCTTTTTTGAGCCTCACCCCCAAACCCCCTCTCCAAAGGAGAGGGGGCTTTTTATTGCCTCACCTAAATCCTCTCCAAAGGAGAGAACTTTTTATGCTTCACTAAATCAAATTTCGTAGCACAGATTATCAATCTGTAAAATAAAAAATTAGTGTTGTCGCCACATTTGACAAAAATAATTTTATTTATGTGGCTAAAGCATATCCGTCTCTGACGGAAAGAGAATGAGCTATTTGATTATAAAAAGTCCCTCTCTTTTTAAGAGAGGGATTTAG
>Ga0101944_10003868_pt1 | contig 19788 bp, 14 predicted proteins | sample DewCreD2012metaG_FD_75245 | JGI IMG/M metagenome (GOLD analysis project Ga0101944, IMG submission 75245) | Hot spring sediment bacterial and archeal communities from British Columbia, Canada, to study Microbial Dark Matter (Phase II) - Dewar... ... | reverse complement strand
CCGGGAGCATCATCATCGACGGCGTCTCCGCGGCGCCGGTGCCGTAGGAGGAGCGGCGCTCGACGGGACCGACTTGTGAAGCCGGCGCGGGGGAACGCCCCCCGCGCCGGCCGCGTTTTATGCCGGGGGCGGCGAGGTTGCGAAGGGAAGGAGATTCCCCCATGACGCGATGGCTGATCGGGCTCTGCGCGGTCGCGGCGGCCGCCGGCGTGCTCGTCCGATACCACGGCCGGCCCGGTCCGGACGGGGCGGGGCCGGAGCGCCGGGCGGGAGCGGGCGCCCGCCCGCCGGCGCCCCCGGCGCCGGTAGAGAGCGCCGAGGCGCGGGCGATGCGGGAGCGACTCCTGCGGGACGACACGCTGGCGCCGCCGCCGGCCGACGCCTCCCCCGAGACCCGGTTCGCCTACGAGCAAACGGTGCGGGCGATCGGGCAGGGGAACGATCCCCTCATGCAGCAGGCGCTTACGTCGGACGAGCTGCGGCAGAAGGCGGGCGAGATGCAGAAGCGGATGCAGGAGCGCCGGGAGACCGCGCGCCGCCGTCTCGAGGAGGAACGGAAGAAAAAGCTTCAAGAGCGGGAGCAGAGGCGCCGGGAGGCCGAGGCGAAGCGCCTGGAGCGACACGACCCCACCCGCCCCCCGCCGCAGCGCATCGTGGCCCCCCTGGACCTCGGCCCCGCCGTCCTCAACGACGACGGCACCCCCATGGACCTGGGGTCTCCCCCGCCCCCGCCCGCCCCGCCGGAGTGAGGTCCCTCGCCCGAGGGCGGGGCTTCCGGGCGAAGGCGGGTGACGGGGACGAAAGGCGAGTCCAGCTCGGGGACGGGACACACCCTCTCCCGTCACGGGCGGCACAGGCGTGCCGCCCCTCGCCACCGAATCCGGCGGATGGATGATCGCCAGGTCCACGCGCGAACCCGATGCGTCGGATTCAGCCGGCGTCGTGTCCCGCGTCTCCTGCACTATATCGCTTGCTCGAGGGATTCCGTGGGGTATCGAAAATCCGGGGTAACTTGAGGGCCGCGCCTCCGTTGCCAAGGGGGGGGGCGTCGGGTAGGATGAGAGGCGGAGGATTCGGGGCGAAACGGCGGAATGCGGGAACTCCGGCCCCGGTCTCGCGTCCAACTCCTGCGCCCGCGACGCCGGGTCGCGGACGGCCCCTTTGCCGCAATCGGGAGGAGCTTCGGCCCATGACACGCCACCCTCGGATCGGCATCTTCGCCGCCGGCCTTCTCGGCGGCCTGTTCGTTCTCCGCGCCGCCGGCGGCCCCTCCGGTCCCCCCGACCGGGAGCAGGCCGGGAGGCTGCTCAAGCAGGGCAACTACAAGGAGGCGTACGAGCACTTCTCGCGCCTCGCGCTTGACCCCGCGAGCGACCCGAAGCGGGTCGGGGAGGATTTAGAGAGCGCAATCCAGTGCCTTCGCAGCCTCAACCGGGAGGCGGAGGAGGACGCCCTCCGCGAGAAGGCCGTCGAGGCCCACCCGAAGAGCTGGCGCCTGCTCGAGGCCGCGGCGCGCACCCTTTTTCAGGGGAATCACAGCGGGTTCCTCATCGCCGGGGAGTTCAAGCGCGGCCACCACCGGGGCGGCGGCCGGTGGATGAACGCCTACGAGCGCGATCGCGCCCGCGCCTTGCAGCTGATGGAGCAGGGGATGAAGGCCGCCGCCGGCGAGACGGACAAGGCGGCGCTCGGCCGCTTCCACCTGCAGCTCTCCGACATCCTGATGGGCCAGCGCGGGTACGACGAGGCGTGGCGGCTCCAGGCCCTCACCGACCTCAAGGCCCTGCCCGACATCGAGGAGGGCTATTACTACGGACACGGCAAGGCGCGCGGCGCCCCCGTCGGCGCCGACGGCAAGCCCGTCTTCCACCGGCTTCCGAAGAGCTGGGAGGCGGCGGAGACCGACGGCGAGCGCTGGCGCTGGGCCCTCGTCGAGGCCGCGGAGATGGATCCCAGCCTGGGGACCGCCACGCGACGCCGCTTCGCCGACTTCCTGCTTCACCAGTTCGGCGTGCAAACGATGGCCGACTATGGCGGGTTCTTCGGCCGCCACGAGGAGCCGGACGACACGAAGCAGGACGAGAGCGGGACGTGGGCGCTCCACACCCTCGGCGACGACGAGACGATCGCCCGGCTCGCTACCGGCATCAAGCGTTTCACGCTTCCCGACGAGTTCAACTTCCTCTCGATCTACCGGGAGCTCGACGCCCACGACGTTCTGGCTCAGATCTACGAGAACCGCCGGCAGTACCCGAAGGCCGCCGAGCGCTGGCGCCGAGCCGGTCGGCAGGACCGCGTCGACCAGATCCTCAAGCCGTGGGGAATGTTCGAGGGCGTGGCCACGCAACCCGCGGGGACGGGCGTCACCGTCGATTTCCGCTTCCGCAACGGGACGAGGGCCGCCTTCGAGGCCCACGCGATCGACGTCGCCAAGCTTCTGGACGATGTGAAGGCCTACCTCGCCTCGAAGCCGAAGCAACTGGACTGGGAGCGGCTCAACCTGGAGGATCTTGGCTGGCGGATCCTTCACAAGGACCAGCGCCAGTACCTCGGCCCGCAGGTCGCGGCCTGGACGCTCGACCTGAAGCCCCGCCCGGGCCACGTCGACCGTCGCATCACCGTGGCCACGCCACTCCAGAAGGCCGGGGCTTACTATGTGACCGCGCGCATGGAGGGCGGGAACACGTGCCACATCGTCCTCTGGGTTGCCGATACGGCGATCGTCAAGAAGCCCCTCGACCAAGCCACCTTCTATTATGTCGCCGACGCCGTCACCGGCCAGCCGGTCGCCCAAGCGACCGTCGAGTTCTTCGGCTACCAGGCGCAATGGGTGAACGAGCCGCGCGGGCGGGGGTATCAGAACGTCACCACCCGTCAGTTCGCAGAGTTCACGGACGCCGAGGGGCAACTGGTGCTCGACGCGAACCGCCAGCCGCCCAATTACCAATGGATCGTCACGGCCACGACGCCCGGGGGGCGCATGGCTTTCCTCGGCTTCACCCACGTCTGGCATGGGCGATGGTCCGACGCGACCTACCGGCAGGACAAGACCTTCGTGATTACCGACCGGCCCGTCTACCGCCCGAAGCAGAAGGTCCAGTTCAAGATCTGGGTCGACCGCGCCGAGTACGATCGCGAGGGGCCCTCGCCGTACGCCGGCCGCCCCTTCACGGTGCGGATCCACAACCCCAAGGGGGAGAAGGCGCTCGAGAAGCAGTTCCAGGCGGACGCCTTCGGGGGCTTGGCCGGGGAGCTCGAGCTCGCCGCCGACGCGCCGCTCGGCGTCTACCGCATCTCCCTGGACCACCCGGGCGGCGGCTCCTTCCGCGTCGAGGAGTACAAGAAGCCCGAGTTCGAGGTGACGATCGCGGCGCCGGACGAGCCGGTCCGGCTCGGCGAACAGGTCACGGCGACGGTGAAAGCGAAATACTACTTCGGCGCCCCGGTCGCCGAGGCGAAGGTGAAGTACAAGGTTCTCCGCTCCGAGCACGACGCCCGCTGGTACCCCCCGTGCCGCTGGGACTGGTTCTACGGGCCGGGGTATTGGTGGTTCGCCTACGACTACGACTGGTGGCCGGGCTGGGGCGAGTGGGGCTGCCGGCGTCCGACCCCGTGGTGGTGGCGGGACTGGGCCGGCCGCAAGCCCCCCGAGGTCGTCGCCGAGGGGGAGGCGGGCATCGGGAAGGACGGGACGCTGGCGATCCCGATCGACACGTCGGTCGCCCAGGCCCTCCATCCCGACCAGGACCACCGCTACGCGATCACGGCGGAGGTGACGGACGCGTCGCGCCGGACGATCGTCGGCACGGGCGCCGTGCTCGTCGCCCGGAAGCCCTTCACGGTCTTCGCCTGGATCGACCGCGGCTATTGCCGCGCGGGCGACGCCGTCAACGCCCACTTCAGCGCCCGGACGCTCGATGGGAAGCCCGTGGCGAACGCCGCCGCGGCGGTCCGGCTGTTCCGGATCGCGTACAAGGACGACCGGCCGGTCGAGACCGAGGTCCAGGCGTGGGACCTCGCCACCGACGCGGACGGGGCGGGCCGGGTCCAGTTGAAGGCCGCCGCGGCCGGCCAGTACCGCATCGCCGCCGCCGTCACCGACGCCAAGGGCCGCCGGATCGAGGGCGGCTACGTCTTCGTCTGCCACGGCGAGGGCGGCGACGGCGAGTACCGCTTCAACGACCTCGAGCTGGTCGCCGACAAGCGCGAGTACGAGCCCGGGGAGACGGTCAAGCTCCTCCTCAACACCAACCGCCGTGACAGCGCGGTTCTTCTCTTCGACCGGCCGTCGAACGGGATCTACCGGAAGCCGAGGCTGCTACGCCTGAAGGGGAAGAGCGCGGTGGAGGAAATCGCCGTCGAGCCGCGCGACATGCCGAACTTCTTCGTCGAGGCCGTCGCCGTGGGGGGCGGCAGGGTCTTCAGCGAGGCGCGCGAGATCGTCGTCCCCCCCGCCAGCCGGGTCGTCGACGTGACGCTCATCCCCTCCGCGGCGGAGGTCCTTCCCGGCGCGAAGGCGACGGTGAAGGTGAAGGCGGCGGGACCCGGCGGGAAGCCCTTCGCCGGCTCGCTGGTCGTGACGATGTACGACAAGAGCGTCGAGTACATCAGCGGCGGCTCGAACATCCCCGAGATCAAGGCCTTCTTCTGGAAGTGGCGCCGCCACCACCGGATGGGCACCGAACACAGCCTGGCGAGGGGCGGCCACAATCTCGTTCCCCCCAACACGACGGGGATGGCGTTCCTCGGCGTCTTCGGGCAGGGGGTGACGGAGGAGCTGCAGGACGGGGTGGGCGGGGCGGAGCGGCAGTCGGCCCGGCGCGGCGGGGGGGCGGCGACCGGCGCCGCCCGCGCGCTGGACGCGGCGCCGGCGGCCGCCAAGGCCGCCGCCCCCGGCGCGATGCTGAACGAGGCCGAGGCAAAGGAGAAGGGGGACGGCATCGCCGATCGGAAAAAGGCCTTCGGCGGCCCGGGCGAAGGCGAGGAGGCCGGGCTCGTCCAGCCGGCCGTCCGCTCCCAGTTCGCGGACACCGCCTTCTGGGCGGCCGCGCTGGCGACCGACGCCAACGGCGAGGCCGAGGTTGCGATCGCCATGCCCGAGAACCTCACCGCCTGGAAGACCCGCGCCTGGGTCCTCGGCGACGGCGCCCGCTGCGGCGAGGCCTCCGTCGAGATCGTGACGCGGAAGAACCTGATCCTGCGCCTCCAAGCTCCCCGCTTCTTCGTCCAGAAGGACGAGGTCGTTCTTTCCGCCAACGTCCACAACTACCTCAAGGACGCCAAGCGCGCCCAGGTCGCCCTGGAGCTCGACGGCGGGTGCCTCGAGCCGCTCGCCGGGACGGCGCTGACGCAGTCGGTGGACGTCGAAGCCGGCGGGGAGCAACGCGTCGACTGGCGCGTCCGCGTGACGAGGCCCGGCGAGGCCGTCGTCCGCATGAAGGCCCTCACCGACGCCGAGTCCGATGCGATGGAGATGCGCTTCCCCGCCTACGTCCACGGGATGCTCAAGACCGAGTCCTTCTGCGGCGTGATCCGGCCCGGCCAGGACGGCGCGACCCTCGCCGTCCGTGTCCCCGCCGAGCGCCGCCCCGAGGAGACCCGGCTCGAGATCCGGTACTCCCCGACCCTGGCGCTCGCCATGGTCGACGCCCTCCCGTACCTCGTCGAGTACCCCTACGGCTGCACGGAGCAGACGCTCAACCGGTTCCTGCCGGCCGTGATCACCCAGAAGGTCCTCCTTCGCACGGGGGTGCGCCTGGAGGATATCCGGAAGAAGATCACGAACCTGAACGCGCAGGAGATCGGGGAGGACGCGAAGCGCGCGAAGGACTGGGAGCGGCTCTGCGGGACGAAACGGTGGGACGGGGAGCGGTGGGTCGAGCGGAACCCCGTTTACGACGAGCGGCTCGTCCTCGACATGGTCAAGGCCGGCGTCGAGAAGCTCACCGCCATGCAGTGCGCCGACGGCGGGTGGGGCTGGTTCAGCGGGTGGGGCGAGCATTCGGGGCCGCACACCACCGCCCTTGTCGTCCACGGCCTCCAGGTCGCCCGCGCCAACGACGTGGCGATCGTCCCCGGCGTGATCGAGCGCGGGATCGCGTGGCTCAAGCGCTACCAGGCCGAGCAGGTCCAGCGCCTCACGAACTGGCCCCTGGAGAAGAATCCCCGCAAGAAGTCGGCCGACAACCTTGACGCCCTCGTCTACAGCGTCCTCGTGGACGAGCAGGTCGACGACCCGGAGATGCGCGAATACCTCTACCGCGACCGGAACGAGCTCTCCGTCTACGCCAAGGCGATGATCGGGCTGGCCTACCACAAGGCCGGGCACGCCGAGAAGCGCGACCTGTGCCTTCGGAACGTCGAGCAGTTCCTCGTCCAGGACGAGGAGAACCAGACGGCGCACCTCAACCTGGGCAACCAGGGCTACTGGTGGTGCTGGTACGGCAGCGAGATCGAGGCGCATGCGGCCTACCTCAAGCTCCTGGCGGCGGTCGACCCGAAGGGCGAGAAGGCCTCGAGGCTCGTCAAGTACCTCCTCAACAACCGCCGCCACGGGACCTACTGGAACTCGACGCGCGACACGGCCCTCGCCATCGAGGCCTTCGCCGACTATATCCGGGCCTCCGGCGAGGACCGGCCGGAGCTGGAGGTCGAGATCGCGATCGACGGGAGGCGGCTGAAGCAGGTCCGGATCGACGCCGACAACCTCTTCGCCTTCGACAACAAGCTCGTGGTGAAGGGCGCCGACCTGCCCGACGGCGAGCGGACGATCGCCATCCGGCGGACCGGGAAGGGGCCGCTCTACTGGAACGCCTACCTCACGAACTTCACGATGGAAGACCCGATCGCGAAGGCGGGCCTCGAGGTGAAGGTTGAGCGCAGCCTCTACAAGCTCGTTCCCGTCGCCCGGAAGATCCAGGACGCCGACGCCCGCGGCGGGGTCGTCGACCGGAAAGTCGAGAAGTACGAGCGGGTCCCGGTGGCGAACGACGGCCTGCTCAAGAGCGGCGACCTGCTCGAGGTGGAGCTGGTGGTGGAGTCGAAGAACGACTACGAGTACATCCTTTTCGAGGACCTGAAGGCGGCGGGCTGCGAGCCGGTGGAGGTCCGCAGCGGCTACGGCGGGAACGCGCTGGGGGCGTACTTGGAGCTGCGGGACGAGCGGGCGACGTTCTTCGTCCGGCAGCTCGCCCGCGGGAGGCACAGCCTGAGCTACCGGCTGCGGGCGGAGATCCCGGGGCGCTTCAGCGCGCTGCCGGCGAGGGCCGGCGCCATGTACGCGCCGGAGCTGAAGGCGAACTCGGACGAGATCAAGCTCCGGATCGCGGACTAGCGCGGCGTCCTCGGGCGCCCGCCCCGCCATCCAGCCCCCGGGGACTCCGCCACGCCCTTGCTCCGGAGGAGGGCGACGCCCGGCCGCTGCCCGGGCCCCAGCGTCGCCGGCGAACGGACCGGAGCGCATCGGCCTCCCCCGGCGGATTTCCCCTTCGCCGCCGGTCCGCCTATGTCCCCAGCTTGCGGATCCGCAGGTTTCGGAACCGGACCTCCATCGTCGCCCCGGCGTGGAGCTGCAGCGCGAGGATCCCGTCCCGGTGCCGGTTGTCCCGCGCCTCGACCGTCGTCACCCCGTTGATCGTCAGCGCGTGCCGCTCCCCCTCCGCGCGGATCGTGTACCGGTTCCAATCGCCGGGCTTGACCGCCGCCTTCCAGACCTCCTCCTTCGCCCCCGCCAGCAGCCCGAACCGTTCGTCCGTCACGTAGATCGACCCCCAGTAGACCTGCCCGATGTCCGCCTGGTACCCGACCGGGTCCGGCTTTTTCGGGTCGAGCCGCGAGCGGTACTGCACGCCGCTGTTGGCGTTCGTCCCCGTGATCTTCACGTCGAACGCCATCTCGAAGTCGCCGAACGACGCCTCCGAGACGAGGTAGCTGTTCTTCTTCAGCCCCTCGCAGCGGCCGACGAGCACGCCGTCCTCGACCGTCCAGAGCGCGGGGTCTCCCGTCCATCCCGCGAGATCCTTCCCGTTCGTCAGCGGGACCCATGCGTCGGCCGCCGGCTCGGCGGCCGTGCGGCACGCGGCAAGCCCCGCGATCAGCAGGGCGGGGAGCGCGGCGGCGATCGTCGGGCGTCGGATCGTCATGGCGGGGCTCCGGGCAAAAGGGACCTCCGGGATCGCCGGGCGGTTACCACGGGAGCCGGCGCAGGAAGCGCGCCGTCTCCCGCATCGCCCGCGTGAAGTCGGCGTCGGTCATCACGAGGCTGCCGTGGTCCTGGATGAACCGGATGTCGGCCGCGGAGGCGGCCCTGGCCGCCCGGCGGCCCGTCTGGCGCGCGGTGCCCAGCGGCGTCCGGTCGGCGGGGACAACGACCTCGCAGGATAGGCAGCCGTTGTAGCGGATCGCCCGGAGGGCCCGCACGAATCCCCCCCAGTCCCAATGCCCGCGGCCGGGGGGATGGCGGTTGGTGTCGGCCACGTGAACGTCGAACAGGCGCCGGCCGGCGCGGCGGATCGCCCCGAGCGGGTCCCGTTCCTCGATGTTCAGGTGGAAGACGTCCAGGGCGATCCCGACATCGTCCCCGACCGCCTCCGCCATCGCGAGGGCTTGGTCGTGCCGGTTGAGAAAGCTCGTCTCGAAGCGGTTGAGGGGCTCGATCGCGAGGCGGACGCCGCGGGCGCGGGCCCGGTCGGCGACGCGGCGGAGCGCATCCCGGCACCATCCCCACTCCGTCGCCGGGGCGGCGCGGGGGCGGACGCGGCCGACCTCGGCGGGCACGACGGTCAGGACGGCGCCGCCGAGGTCGGCGACGAGATCGACGGAGTCGAGGCAGTAACGCAGGGTGGCGCGGCGAACCTCGGCGCGCTCGGCGATGAGGTCGCGGCCGGCCGTCATGATGGTGACGGCGCCCCAACAGGCCAAGCCGTGGCGTTCGAGCAGGCGGCGGACCCGGTCGGGCCGGTGGCGGCCCGGTTCGGCGCCGATCTCGAGGGCGTCGAAGCCCGCCGCGGCGAGCCGGGCGATCGTTCGCTCGATCGGCTCCGGCCGCATCCAGTTCTGGCCCGCCAACCGCATGGCGTCCCCGGAGATTTCGGACCGCGAGCGGCCGCATCATACGGCACGGCCGCGGCGCGAGGCAAGCCCCTCGCGACTCCCGCCGTTTTTTTTGCTTTACACGGATTGTGACGTTTTGTTACGTTCGGTGACCATGATCAGCGAAGAGCGCCGCCAGCGCCTGCTCGCCGCCTTCCGCCGGGAGGGCGCCCTCTCCATCGCCGACGCCATCCGGATCCTCAAGGTCAGCCGGATGACCGTCCACCGGGATCTGGACCGGCTGGCGGCGGCGGGCCTTCTCCGCAAGGTTCACGGCGGCGCGGTGGCCATCGACCCGGAGGCGGAAAGCGACTTGGCGCGTCCCTTCCGAGAGCGGAAGCCCGCCCATGCCGCCGCCAAGCTCCAGATCGCGCGCCACCTCGCCCGTCTCCTGGCGGGCGCCCGCACCCTGGCCCTCGACGCCAGTTCCACCGTTTTCGGCCTCGCCCAGACCCTCCAGCCCCCCGCCCGCGGCGGCGTCCTCTTCGTCCTGACCAACGGCATTCCCCTCTTCCAAGCGCTCCGCCGGCGCCACCCCGCTTTCCACGCCGCCCTCACCGGCGGCGAGCCCCATCCCCGCACCGATTCCCTCGTCGGCCCCCTTGCCGTCCGCGCCCTCGAGGGCCTCCGCTTCGACGCCGCCGTCGTCTCCGCCGCCGGCGCGATGGAGGACGAGGGGCTGGTCTACGACTCGACCCCGGAAGGGCCCGCGGTCAAACAGGCCTTCCTGGCCCGCGCCACCCGCCGCATCCTCGCGCTCGACACCAGCAAGCTCGGCCAGACGGCCCCCTACCTGCTCGGCCGCCTGGCCGACTTTGACGTCCTCGTTACCGAGGAGGGGCCGCGCCCTCTGCGGCACCGCAAGCCCGAGAATATCAGGACGTAACAGTATGTCACAGTTGCGCGCCCGCCCGGGCACGCCCCCGGACGGCCGCGCCAAGGAGGCTGCATGAAGAGGATCCGAAGCGTCCGGGACTTGAAAACCCTCCGGAGCGGCGTCCGCCGCGCCGCCGCCGCCGCGCTCGACGCCGGCGACGGCCTCCTCCGCCTCGCCCCCTGCTGGGTTCCCCGATCCTTCCTCCACCCCGGCAAGCGCCTGAAACTCCACCCCGACGACCTGTACGCCTTCGGCCTGAACCGCGGAGGCATCGACGAGCGCTGGTTCGCCTCCACCACCCCCGCCGCCAACGAGAACCGAACCCCCGACGAGGGGCTCAGCTACGTCGTCGACGGCGACAAGCGCTTTACCCTCAAGGATGCCGTCGCCGAGCTCGGCGCCGACCTCATCGGCAAGGCCCTCTGGGAGAAGTACCGTCGCTGGCCCGTCTACTCCAAGTTCTTCGACAACATGGGGCCCATCCCCCACCACATGCACCAGTCGGCCGAACAGGCCGCCCTCGTCAAGCAGGAGGGCAAGCCCGAAGCCTACTACTTCCCCCCCCAGCACAATCAGACCGACAATAACTTCCCGTACACCTTCTTCGGCCTCATCCCCGGCACCACCAAGGAGGACGTCAAGCGCTGCCTGGCCAACTGGAACCGCGGCGACAACGGCATTCTCGACCTCGCCCAGGCTTACCGCCTCAAGCCCGGCACCGGCTGGCTCGTTCCCCCCAGCATCCTTCACGCCCCCGGCTCTCTCTGCACTTACGAGCCCCAGTGGGGGTCCGATGTCTTCGGCATGTACCAGTCCCTCGTCGAGGGCCGCGAGGTCCCCTGGTCCCTCCTCGTCAAGGACATGCCCCCCGAGAAGCACCACGACCTCGACTTCATTGTCGACCAGCTCGACTGGGCGGGCAATACCGACGCCAACTTCAAGGCCAATCACTATCTCGAGCCCATTCCCGCCGCCGGCTCCGCCAAGGAGGGCTGGGTCGACGCCTGGGTCGTCTACGGCCGCGTCCGCGGCGAACAGCTTTTCTCCGCCAAGGAGCTCACGATCCAACCGGGCGTCAAGGTCCGGATCCGGGACACGGGCGCCTACGGCCTCCAAGTCGTCCAGGGCCGCGGGCGCGCCAACAAGATGTCCCTTGACTGCCCGACCCTCATCCGCTTCCACGACCTGACCGAGGACGAGCTCTTCTGTTCCGAGGAGGCCGCCCGCGCGGGCGTCACCTTCGAGAACACCTCCGACCATGAGCCGCTCGTCATGCTCCGCTACTTCGGTCCCGGCGTGAACCCCGATGCGCCCGACGTCGGCGACCACGCCAAGGGGACGCGGAAATAAGGATTCCCGACAACCCGGGGGGACGCGGGCCCCCCCACTATCCCAGGAGGATCGCATGGCCAACGCCTTCCCCAAGCTCCACAACGCCGCGTGGCCCGGCCTCGTCGGCAAGGGCGGTCCCGGCGCGGAGCCGCCGATCGACCTCGACACCATGATCCGTCTCACCGCCGCCGCCCGGGTGAACGGCGTCCGGTTTGACGGCATGGACCTCTTCCTCTTCGACCCGCACGTCAGCATCGACTCGGGGCCCGACGACCTCAAGCGGCTCGCCGACACGTTTGCCAAGGCGGGACTCGCGGTCGGCTCCGTCGTCGCCCCCGTCTGGCCGCCCACCGGCGGCGGCGCGGCCCAGGGCGGCCCGGAGGATCGGAAAAAGTTCGTGACCCAGGTCCGGAAGGCCTGCGCCATCGCCCAGACCCTCAAGAAGCTCGGCATCCGCAAGCACGGCGTCGTCCGCATCGATTCCGCCAGCAGCCCCGGCGACTGGGCCAAGGACCCGGCCGGCAACACCCGCCGGATCGCCGAGACCTTCCGCGAGGCGTGCGACGTGGCCGAGGGCTTCGGCGAGCGGCTTGCCGCCGAGGGCGAGATCTGCTGGGGCGGCATGCACTCCTGGAAGAAGATGGTCGAGCTCCTCGAGCGCGTCGATCGACCCCAGACCCTCGGCCTCCAGGCCGACATGGCCCATACGCTCCTTTTCCTCATGGGCTACAACGCCCCCGAGGACGCCCTCCTCCCCGCCGGCTACGACTGGAAGGACCAGTCGGTCCTCGACGCCGCCTACCGGAAGATGACCGACGCGCTCCGCCCCTGGACGATCGACCTCCACGTCGCCCAGAACGACGCCACCGTCAAGGGCTCCGGCTCCCACGACAAGACCGGCCGCCACTGCCTCCCGAACGACCCCAACGGCAAGCTGGATATCCCCCGCCACGCCGGCTACTGGCTGCGCGACGAGAAGGGCCAGCTCACGAAAAAGATCCAGCACCTCTGTTGGGACGGCTGCATGTTCTCCAACGAGACCATGATGAAGCCGCAGACCTGGAATGACATCCTCGCGGCCATGGTCGCGGTCCGCGACCGGCACGGGTGGAACTGACGACTGGGTCGGCCGCCGAGGCGCCGAGCCCCCCGGGAGACCGTCCGGACAGGCCGGGGCCCCGGGCGCCCGCGCCTTGGCGTCCGTGGCGCCTTGGTGTTTTTTTAGGAGAGGGGTTCCATGGCGAAGACGCTCAACATCGGCATGATCGGCTACGGCTTCATGGGCCGCGCCCACTCGAACGCCTACCGCAAGGTCGGCAACTTCTTTCCCTCCGACACCCGCGTCGTCCTCAAGGCCGCCTGCGCGCGCGACGCCGCCAAGATCGGCGCCTTCGCGCAGCAATGGGGCTACGAGTCCGTCGAGACCGACTGGAAGCGGCTGGTGGCGCGCAAGGACATCGACGCCGTCGACATCTGCGTCCCGAACAACCTCCACAAGGAGATCGCCCTTGCCTGCGCCCAGGCTGGCAAGATGATCCTCTGCGAAAAGCCCCTGGCCATGAACGGCGCCGAGGGCGAGGAGATGGTCGCCGCCGTTGAGAAGGCCGGCGTCCCCAACATGGTCTGGTACAACTACCGCCGCGTGCCCGGCGTCACCCTCGCCAAGCGCCTTGTCGACCAGGGCCGCCTCGGCCGGATCTTCCACTACCGCGCCAAGTTCCTCCAGGACTGGACGATCTCCGCCGACCTCCCCCAGGGCGGGACCGGCCTCTGGCGCCTCGACGTCGCCGCCGCCGGCTCCGGCGTTACCGGCGACCTGCTCGCCCACTGCATCGACACCGCGATCTGGATGAACGGCCCGGTCACCTCCGTCACCGCCATGACCGAGACCTTCATCAAGGAGCGGAAGCACACCCTCACCGGCAAAGTCGAGAAGGTCGGCATCGACGACGCCTGCGCCTTCCTCGCCCGCTTCGCCAACGGGTCGCTCGCCACCTTTGAGTCCACCCGGTACGCCCGCGGCCACAAGGCCCTCTACACCCTCGAGATCAACGGCGAGAAGGCCTCGATCTTCTGGGACCTCCACGACCTCCACCGCGTCCAGTACTTCGACCACAAGGACGAGGGCATCGTTCGTGGCTGGCGCAACATCCACGTCACCGACGGCGACCACCCCTACATGGGCAAGTGGTGGGTCCCCGGCCTCCAGATCGGCTACGAGCACTCCTTCGTTCACCAGGTCGCCGACTTCATCGAGGGCCTGGAAAAAGGGAAACCCGCCGGCCCCACCTTCAAGGACGCGCTCGAGACCCAGTACGTCTGCGACGCCGTTCTCGCCAGCGCCCGAACCGGGACGTGGGCGAACGTCAAGCAGGTCCGCTGAGATAAAGGACCGCCTGGGAACGGAATGGGACGGGCCCGCCGGGCGGCGGGCCCGTTTTGCTTCCGCCTCGCCGATGGGGGCTCGTCGCGGGGCTTGCCGCCTTGCGAAGGGCGCTCGGGCGATTTGGTTTCGCGGCTACCCGGGCTTTTTCCGGCCCGTCCGCGGCCCGGGTTTCGGCTTCGGCGCCTTCGACGGCGCGGAAGGGGGGGGCGGAGGCTCGGCGGGTGCCGGCGGCGCCTGTTCCTCCCGGATGAGGTCCGTGATCAGGGCGATGCTGTCGCAGATCTCGGCGGAAAGGATCTTTCGCAACTCGGCATTATCGAGAACGAATGCGGCGATGCGATCCTTCTGGGCGTCGGACGGGGCCTTCGTGGGTTCCGAGATGCCGTGACGGCCGCGAAAGATCAGGCGTCCGAAGAGCTGTTTCTCGGAAGAGGAGGCCATCTTCGCCCACCACGTCGGCGCGTTTTGCGGGTGCTTCAAGACCCAGGAGCGGATCGGCTTGTCGTCGAAGGTGATGGGCATGGCGGTGTCCTTGCCGGGGTACCGTGAACGGCATTATACGGGGAATCGGCCGGGGAATCGAGGGGTGGTTATCGCGGTTCGCGCGGGCCGTCCGCGTCGGGGCGCGAGACCGCGGCCGGGTTTCCTGGTCAGCGGCTGACAAACCGGCCCCCGTTCTGCTCCGCCAACAGCCGCAGGAAGAGCTCCCCCACCTCCCGTTCCTGTTCCGGCGTGATCGTCGGCGGGGGAGGCGGTGGCGGATTGGGGTCCAGGCCGGTCGCCGGCGGGGGGGGCGGCGGCGGCGGACGCACCGTGCCGGGCGCGATCCCCACCCAGACGGTGTGGATCGCGATGCGGCGGTGGCGGTTCAGTGCCCGCACCTTATCCAGGATCGTCCGGGGATCGGGGATCTGGCCCAGATTCGGCAGGCCGTCGGTGACGATGTAGACGGTATCGACGTCGTCCGGCCCTGCTTTCGGGGGTGGCAGGACAGCCCCGGCGCCGAGCGCCCGCTCCAGCGGGTCGTAGAGGTTTGTTCCGCCGGCCGGCTTGATGGCGTTCAGAAAGTCCAAGGCGCTTTTCTTCGCGGCCGGCGTCGCCTGGGTCAGGCTCCGCTGCCACGCCACATGCTCGTGGTCGAAGCAGATGATATTGAAGGCGGTTTCGTCAGGCAGGCGCAGGATGACGCGAGACAATTCCCAGGTGGCGACGTCCCACTTTCTGCCGCCCGCCGGGCGCGGGGGGATGGGGGGAAGGCCCCGTCCGGACTTGACGACCGCTGTTTCATCCGCCTCCCCCTGGTACGCGGCGGGCTCCGACATGCTGCCGGAGCGGTCGAGGAGGAAGACGACGCGCTTCGACTGGACGGGGATGCCGTAGAGCTTGGCGACGGTCACGTTCGGGGCCAGGGCGGGATCGGCCACGGGGGCGGACGGGTCGGGTGAATCCGGCGGCGGGAGCGGGTCGGGCTGGCTCTGCAGCCAGATTTTCCAGGCATCGGGGCTGTCGCCCTTGTCGACGCCGGTCGCCCGCACGAGGGCGTCCCGTGCCTCCGCGCGAAGGCGACCCTCCTCGGTCCGAAGGGCCTCGGCGAGGGCGTCCAGCCCCTCGCGGCGGCGGAGGAGGCCGAGGGCCTTGAGCGTCTCGACCCGCACGCGCCAGTCCGTGTCCTTCAGGCCGGGAAGGAGGAGGGCGGGGCCGACGGCCGGGTCGCGTGCGCCAAGGGCGGCGGCGGCCGCCCCGCGCACGCGCGCGTCGCTATCCCTGGCGAGCCGGTCGGCGATCGCGGGGGGGACGGCATCGCCCGGCACCCGCGCCGCCGCCTCGCAGAGGGCCGACCGGACGCCCCAGAGCCGGCTGGCCTTCATCTCGGCGAGCATCCGGGCCACCGCCGCCTCGTCGGTCATCGCGGCCAGCGCGGCGATGACGGCCCGTCGGACCTCCTCCTCCGCCATGATCCGGGTCTCGACGTCCTGGGCGCGCTGGAGGAGGGCTTGGTACTGGTCGTACTGGGCGCGGTCGATCACGAGCCCGCCCCCCGCGGCGGGAGAGGCCGGCTTGAGCTTCCGGCTCAGGCCGAAGGTCTCCAGTTCCTCCAGGGCCTTCGCCTTCTCGGGGAGAAGCCGGACGATACGCTCATCGACCGCGCGGCAGCCGTCGACAAGGGCCGCGACGGCCTCCTTCGAGTTGGCCTCTCCGATCGCCGCGGCGGCCTCGCGCCGCACGGCGGGGTCGGGCGACGCGACCAGCGTCTTGCGGTGGTGTTCGACGGATCGCTCGGCGGCGGGCGCGGCCAGCAGCAGGGCGAGGAAAGCGGCCGGTGAGGCAGGGGGCATCATGGCGTGTCTCCCGGGCGGTCCTCCCGTTTTCGGCGGACGGGGCGATGACTCCGTTCCCCTTTCCATGATGCGCGTCACGGCCTCCGCGTGACGCGCGTCGCGGAAGACGGCCCGGGGGCGGCGCCTATCCGTGACGGCCCCACAGGAGCTTCTCTTTCAGCACGGCGTAGAAGGATCGCCGCCCGGTCTGGACCAGGCGAAAGGTCGTTGCGGCGCGGGTCACGGTGACGACGTCGCCCTCGCCGAGGGGCACGTCCGCCTGGCCGTCGAGCGTGATGATCGCGTCGGGCGCCGGCCGGATGACGCGGAGGGAGACGGCGTGGTCGGCGGGGATGACGAGGGGCCGGAGGGCGAGGGTGTGGGGGCAAAGGGGGGTGACGACGAGGCTATCGAGGGCGGGGTGGACGATGGGCCCGCCGGCGGAGAGGGAATGGGCGGTCGAGCCGGCGGGGCTGGCGACGATCAGGCCGTCGCCGGCGAGCTCGGCCGCGGGCTCGCCGTTGATGGCGACGGCGAGGGCGATGACGCGGGCGCGGCGGCGGGTGACGACGACGTCGTTGAGGGCGAGGAAGGGGCCGGTGCGGCGGCGCCCCCGGCGCTCGACGCGGCATGACAGCATCATGCGGGGGACGGCGCGGAGGCGGCCGCGGCGGAGGTCGTCCATCGCGTTCGCGAATCCGCCGCCCTCGATCTCGGTCAGGAACCCGAGCTTGCCGAAGTTGACGCCGAGCACGGGGACGGGGTTGGGGCCGAGGCGGCGGGCGGTGCCGAGGATAAATCCGTCCCCGCCGAAGACGATGGCCAGATCGGCGCGGGAGCGGGCGAGGTCGCGCCGGCCGGTGAGGTCGACGGCCACGACGCGTCCCGCCCGGCGGAGGAGGGGGAGGGCGGCGCGGACGGCCCTCCGCACCGCCGGCTTCTGGCCGTCGCCCAGGACGAGGATGCGGGGGGAGGGGCTTAGATTCATGCTGCGCACAGCCGGGGCGAAGCCGGACGGGGCCGGCTACCCGTTCTGCACCCTGATGTAAGCCGGAGCGGATCCCGGCGCCCGGCGGGCGGCGCGCTCGCGCACGGCCGCGGCGATCGACGCGGCGTCGAGGCCGCAGCGGGCGAGCAGTTGGGGCCGCGTCCCGTGCTCGACGAAGCGGTCCGGAAGTCCGAGAGGGACGATCCGGTCGGGATTGCCGCGCTGCCGGATGACGGCCTCGAGGACGGCGGATCCGAATCCGCCGATGACGGTGTGCTCTTCGAGGGTCATGACGAAGGGGGCCTCCCGCGTGAGGGAGGAGACCAACTCCTCGTCGATCGGCTTGGCGAAGCGGGCATTGACCACGGTGAGACGGATCCCCTCTCGCTCGAGGTCGGCGGCGGCGCGCCAAGCGGTCTCGACCATGTGTCCGTATGCCAGGAGCGCGCCGTCCGGGCCTTGGCGGAGCACCTCGGCCTGGCCGAGGCGGAGGGGCGCGGGGCGGAGGACGAGGCCGGGGTAATCCGCCGCGGTTTCCCGCGGCCAACGGATCGCGACGGGACCGTCGTGAGCCAGGGCGAAGTCCAGCATCGCGGCCAGTTCCGCGCCGTCGCGGGGGGCCATCAGCACGAGACCGGGGAGGAAGCGCAGATAGGCGATGTCGAAGGCCCCGTGGTGGGTCGGCCCGTCCTGGCCGACCAAGCCGGCGCGGTCGATGGCGAGGATCACGGGAAGGCGCTGGAGGCAGATCTCGTGGAAGATCTGGTCGAAGCCGCGTTGGAGGAAGGTGGAGTAGATGGCGCAGACGGGTCGCAGGCCGGCGGCGGCCAGGCCGGCGGCCAGGCCGAGAGCGTGCTGCTCGGCGATCGCGGCGTCGAAGTGGCGGGCGGGGAACTCCCGGGCGAAGCGGGCCAGCCCGGCCCCCTCCGGCATCGCGGCGGTGACCGTGACGACGCGCGGGTTCCGCCGGGCCGCCTCGAGGACGGCGTCGGCGAAGACCTCGGTGTAGGCCGGGCGGGGGGGGGGGGGGGGGCCCCCGCGCCGGGGGGGGGGGGGGGCGCGGAAGGGGCCCCCTTTTTGCTCCGGCATGAGGACCGGCCCCCCCCCCTCTTCTTCCCCGGCCGGCTCATTCTCCTACGGAAAAGGCAACGGCTCCTCCCCTTCCTTCCAGAGGATCGAAGACGGAAAATTCACCGAATACCAGGCCGCTTACCGATTCACTTATTCCGTGGACCCGGTCCTTCAGGCCTCGGTGGAAGGGGTTCTCCATGCGCACAAGCCCCCCTTCAGTGCTTTCGTCGCCCTGGACCCGAAAACGGGAAAGATCCTGGCGCTGGCGGAATATTCCCGGACGAACGGAGAGAACCGGGAAATTTGGAAGCGGGCGACCTACCCGGCGGCATCGGTTTTCAAGATCATCACCGCCGCCTGCGCGCTCGAGACGGGGGCTTTGAATTACGACTCTTCGGTCTCCTTCCGCGGCAATCAGTATCGCCTGGGACCGGGGAAGATCAGCCAGCCCTCCAAGTGGGAACACCAGACCCAATTCGATGAGGCCCTGGGAAAATCGAACAACGTGGTCTTCGGCCGGGTGGCCTCAAACCTGGTCGGATCCCAGATCCTTCGTCGCTATTCCTCGGCCTTCGGCTTCAACCGGCCCTTGCCCTTCGATTTCCCCGTGGACCCCAGCAAAGCGGTCATCCCCGAAGAGCCGTACGAATTGGCCCGCTGCGGGGCAGGCTTCGGGGAGGTGACTTTGAACCCCCTTCACGGGGCCCTGATCGCCGCCTCGGTCGCCAACGGCGGGGTCATGATGCGGCCCTACCTGATTGAAAAAATCCAAAACGGGCAGGGAGAGATTCTCTATGAGGCGCAGGCGGCCGAATGGATGAAGCCCATCTCGGCCAAGACCGCCCAGGATTTGAATCTGATGATGCGCCGCACGGTGGAGGACGGAACCGCCTCCCGGGTTTTCCAACGGTACGGCAAGGATCTGATGAAAAAAGTGACGGTCAGCGGGAAAACCGGGTCCTTGAGCGGCGATAACCCCCCGGGGCTTTATGACTGGTTCGTGGGTTTCGCCCCTGCGGAAGCCCCGGAGATCGCCTTTGCCGCCATGGCGATCAATCATCAGCGCTCCAAGTTCCGGGGGGCCTTCCTCGCGCAGGAGGCTTTGAAAACCTTCTTCCGCAACCGGGTGGATTGAAAATTCAGGCGGGATCGCCGCTGTAAGGTTTTCCGCAAACCTTGCAGAACCCCTGCGCATTGATCACGCCGATGCAATTGCCGTCGCTGCAGAGGGTCCGCCGGGAGAAATCGATCTCCTCTTCCGCAGAACTCGACTCGACCGCCGGAGCTTCGATTTTCTTCCCACATCGATGGCAATAGAGGCTTTCCGGGAGAATTTCCGAGCTGCAACCGGGACAGGTTTTCCCCCCCAGGTCGCGGCCGCAATGGGGGCATTTCATGGGCGAAGGCTCCTTTTTCCGAATGAACGATGAAGGATAAGCCATATCTATCACATCCCCCCGGAATCTTCAACCCTTCCAGGTTTGTGATCCCCGCGCTCGAGGAGGCGGCCGATCCCCGGCCCCTTCGCCGTCTCCGGGGAGAGCCGCCGCCGAGGCCCCGATGATCGTCGATGCCCACACGCATCTCTTCCCGGAGGAAATCGTCAGGAACCGGGCCGCTTTTTGCTCCCGGGACGAATCGTTTCGCCTCCTCTACGGAAACGAAAAAGCCCGCCTGGCGGGCCTCGAGGAACTTCTGGCCTCGATGGCCCGGGGGGGGGTGGACC
>Ga0101944_10003867_pt1 | contig 19803 bp, 15 predicted proteins | sample DewCreD2012metaG_FD_75245 | JGI IMG/M metagenome (GOLD analysis project Ga0101944, IMG submission 75245) | Hot spring sediment bacterial and archeal communities from British Columbia, Canada, to study Microbial Dark Matter (Phase II) - Dewar... ... | reverse complement strand
ATATGCTCCTCGCTCGCGCCTCGATCCGGACCCGCATTCGCGGCACACTGGGTCAAAAACTTCTGCGGCGCGGTACTAAGTAGATGCCCGAGGCGCGCCGTTACTGCACGCAACGCCGGCGGTGCCAACGACGCTGCCTGCGAACCTGCACTGCACCGACTAAACTCGTGCTCGTCATCGTGTTCGAAGTCCTTGCCGGTCGGTACCGTTGAGTCCGAACGACCGGCGGCGCTTACGGTCCGCGCCCTTGTGCTCGTTCTCGAATCCCCATCTGCTTGACGGACCAGCGACCTGCCTGTAGCCTTCGAATGACTGACCGGTCAGTTACGACCTTGAGGCACGATTGCGGAGAAGCCTCCATGCGTCCCGCCAAAAACCATCGACCCGCCCTCCTCAAGACCGCCGCCCGCCTCTTCGCCCAGAAACCCTTTCACGAAGTCCTGATGGACGATGTGGCCGCGGAAGCGGGCGTCGCCAAAGGCACCGTCTACCGCTTCTTCCTGACCAAGGACGATCTCTATGTCGCCGTCTGCCTCGAGTTTCTGGACGAGCTGATCGCCCAAGCCAGCGAGGTCGCGCAACGCAACGACCCGCCGCTGAAGAAGTTGGAGAATGTGGCCTCGCTGGTGCTGAGGTTCTTCCTCGCACATCGCGATTTCTACCAGGTATTGCAGCGCGAGTGGGGCAATACCCATCGCGAAGCGCTGCTCGCGCGCCGTTCCGCAATCCGCTCGCTGCTCGCCGGCGTCCTGCGCGAAGGGCAGCAGCAGGGCGTCTTTCGCCGGACGCATCCCGAACTGGCCGCGGACGGATTGATGGGCATGATTCGAAGTTTCGTTCGTTTCGGCGACCGCCGGATCGGCCCCGACGAACTGGCCGCTCATCTGCTCGATCTCTTTCTCCATGGCACGGCCGCATCCGCGCCGGAAGGCAAGGAGTCCACATGCCGCGAAGCTTGATGCCGCGCTTCCCTCGCGCGCCGCTCCTCGTTCGGTCGTTCGCCTGTCTGGCGGCGCTCGCGGCGCTGGCGGGGTGTCCCGGCACGCCCACGCCGCCCGCCGAGAAGAAGGCACGCGAACGCCGGTTCCTGGTGCGGACCGAACCGGTTTCGGTCCGTCCGGTCACCTACACATTGGAGGCCACCGGCGCGCTCCGGGCGAAGGACGTTTTTCGCATCGACGCGCAGGTGTCCGGCCGGGTCGAGGGGGTCGCGTTCGACGAAGGCGACGAGGTCACGAAGGATACGGTTCTCTGCCGCATCGCGCCGCGGACCTACGAGCTGGCCGTGCAGCAGGCGCAGGCGGCCCTGGTGCGGGCAAAGCGGGCGCATGCGCTGGCGCAGGCCGATCTGGCCGACACCCAGCGCAAGGCGCGCTACAACATCGAGCAGGCCACGATCCTGAACGCGCATGCCGAGCGGGATTATGGGCGTCGCCGGATCGCCTTCGACGGGAATGCCATCACGGAAGAGGAATTGCTTTCCACGCAGGACAAGCGCGACCTGGCCGCCTTGACGCTCCAGAACGCGCGCGCGGCGGCCGAGACCGAGGTCCAGGTCGCGCGGGCGGCCGTCGAGGAGAAGGATGCGGCGGCGCGGCAGGCGGAGGTGGCCCTGGCCGAGGCGGAGGAGAACCTGCGCAAGAGCTGCGTGTTGTCGCCGGTGGCCGGGCGCATCGAGGAGCGCTTGGTCTCCGAGGGAACCCAGGTTTCTCCCGGCACGGCCATCGCGCAGGTGGTCGACCGCGAACTCCGGCTGCGCTTTTCGATTCCCGAGGAGCAGGCCGCGCGGGTGCGGACCGACAGCCGCGTGACCTTCCGCGTCCTGGCGTATCCCGGCCGCGATTTCAATGCGACGCTTTATTACATCGGGACTCAGACCGATGCCAAGACCCGCATGGTCACGGCGTGGGCGCATGTCGAACGACCGGCCGACGCGGTGCTCAAGGCTGGGTTCTTCGCCTCGGTGCGAATCGTGACCGGGGAGCAGGCCCAAGCGGTGGTCATCCCGCTGACGGCCGTGCTGCCCACCGAGCGGGGCTTTGTGGCGTATGTCGTGGAGAACGGCCAGGCGCAGCGTCGCCCGATCGTGCTGGGCCTGCAGTTGGCCGATCAAGCCGTGGAAATCCTTTCCGGGCTCAAGGCCGGCGAGCGCCTGGTCGTCGAGGGTGCCAGCAGCCTGATCCCCCAGGCGCCCGTCCGGGAGGCGGGGGTGCCGGATGACGACGGTTCGTCTTCGGGAGCCGCCTCGTCCGACCGTGGGGAGCGCCGCCCATGAGCGCCGAGCGCGACGGCCTTTCCGCGGCGGGTCGCCAGTCCATGAGCTTGGCGGCCATTTCGATCCGCAATCCCGTCTTTGCCTGGATGCTGATGGTCGGGATCATGCTGGTCGGCGGGGTGGCCGTCACGCGTCTCGGCGTGGGCCTGATGCCGGACGTGGACGAGCCGACCATCTCGGTCCAGGCCACGCTGGAGAATGCCGATCCCGAGATCATGGAGTCCGAGGTGGTGGATGTGCTCGAGGACGCCGTGATGGCCGTTTCCGGCGTGCGCGAGGTGACCAGTTCGGCGCGGCAGGGATCCTGCACCGTCACGGTCGAGTTCGTTCCGGAGAAGGACATCGACGTCGCGTTCCAGGAGGTGCAGGCACGCGTATCCGCCAACATGCGTCTGTTGCCCAAGGACATCGATCCGCCGACGATATCGAAGACCAATGCCGAAGACGACCCGATCATGTGGGTGACGCTGACCGGACCCCGGGGACGGCGGGAGCTGAGCGAATACGCCAAGAACGTCCTGCGCGACCGGTTTCTCACGGTTCCCGATACGGGCGATGTGCGCATGGGCGGGTACCAGGAACGGAGCCTGCGGATCTGGATCGACCCCTTCAAACTCCAGTCGCGCGACCTGACGGTGGACGAGGTGATCCGGGCGGTGCAGCGCGAGCACATCCAGCTGCCGGCCGGGCGGATGGAAGGCTCGCTGCGGGAGTCCAACATCAAGGTGGAGGGCGAGGCGCTCGACCTGGACGGATGGAACCGCCTGCGGCTGGCCGAACGCGACGGCGCCGCGGTTTACTTGGGCGACGTGGCGGTCATTGAGGACGGGACGGAGGACATCCGCCGCATCTCGCGCGTGGACGGCATCCCGGCGCAGGGCCTGGGCATCATCAAGCAGCGCGGGGCGAACGCCGTCAAGGTCGCCGACGACTGCCGCAGGCGGATCGAGGAACTGAATCCGACGCTCCCCAAAGGCATGCAGCTCGACGTGCGCTACGACCAGACGGTCTTCATCAAGGAGGCGTACGAAGAGACGCGTTTCACCCTGATCCTTTCGGTGCTCCTCACGGCCCTGGTCTGCTGGATCTTCCTGGGATCGATCTCCAGCACCTTCAACGTGGTGCTGGCCATCCCGGTCTCGGTCTTCGGCACCTTCGCGGTGATCTATTTTTGCGGGTTCACGCTGAACCTCTTTACCCTGCTGGCCTTGACGCTTTCGATCGGCCTGGTGGTCGACGATGCGATCATGGTGCTGGAGAACATCTACCGGCATGCGGAGATGGGGCACGACAAGCGCGAGGCCGCGCGCTTGGGGGCCGAGCAGATCCAGTTCGCGGCGCTCTGCGCCACACTGGCGCTGGTGGCGATCTTCCTGCCCGTGATCTTCATGCCGGGAAAGATCGGGAAGTATTTCCTGCAGTTCGGCGTGGTGCTCTCGGTCGCCGTCCTGATCTCGCTGGTGGAGGCGCTGACGCTGGCGCCGATGCGCTGTTCGCAGTTTCTGCGAGTGGGCCGGCGGGGCAACCCGCTCGAACGGGCCGTGGCCTGGGTCTTCGAAATGCTGGCGCGGGCCTATCGTTTCCTGCTGGGCGTGCTGCTCGGCTGGACGCCCTGGCGCTACGCGGTGACAATCGGCGCGCTGGCCTTCTTCGCGGTTTCCCTCCTGCTGGTGCGCGCGCTGCCCCGCGAGGAGGTGCCGGCGCAGGATCAAGGCTCCTACCACGTGCGCGTCATGGCCCCGGTGGGTTCGTCGATCGAATACACGAACGAGATCATGCTGAAGATGGAGGAGATTGTCCGGGGACGCGAGGAGATCGCGGCCTTCTACGACTTCGCGGGCAGTTTCGGCGGAGAAGGGAACGAAGGCATCTTCTTCCTGACGATGAAGCCGCGCGACCAGCGGCCGCGGAACGCGCGCGGCAAGCCCATGACGCAGCAGGAAAGCATCGAGGGGATGCGCAAGGCGCTGAACGTCTTCCCGGGCGTCAAGGCGGTGGTCGTCGACCCGTCGCGCACGGGACTGAGCGGCGGGCGGCGCGGCTCCCCGGTCTCCTTCTGTGTCCGCGGTCCGGACTGGGAGAAGCTGGGCGAACTGAACGCGCTCTTCGAGGAACGCATGCTGGCCAGCGGCAAGCTGGTGGACGTTGACAGCAACTACCGTATCGGCATGCCGGAGATCCAGGTGATCCCCAACCGCAAGAAGACGCTCGCGCATGATGTCGACGTCGAGGCACTGGGCGAGACGGTCCGCGCGCTGGTCGGCGGCAACAAGATCGCCAAGTTCACCCACCAGGGACGGCGCTACGACGTGCGCGTCCGCCTGCTCCGCAACGAACGGCTCCGGCCGGAAGACATCGGCCTGATCCATGTCCGCAACCGCTCGGGCGAATCGATCCGGCTTTCGGAACTGGTGGACCTCCGCATACGCCCGTCGCTGCAATCGATCTTCCGCACGAATCGTTCCCGCGCCGTGACCCTCACCGCCAACATGGCGCCCGGCGTCCCGCAGGCCGAGGCGCTGGCCGAAGTGCAGGCCATCGCGAACGAGATCCTGCCGGAAGGCTACGATCTGGCGTGGACCGGTTCCGCGCGCTCGGCCAACGAAACTTTCGGCGGCCTGTGGTTCGCCTTCCTCGGCGGCGTGCTGGTCGCCTACATGGTGCTGGCCAGCCAGTTCAACAGCTACCTGCACCCCTTCACGATCCTGCTGGCGCTGCCCTTCAGCCTGACCGGCGGCCTGCTGGCGCTCTACTGGGGCGGGCAATCGATCAATGTCTTCAGCGCGATTGCCCTGATCCTGCTGGCCGGCATCGTCAAGAAGAACTCGATCCTGCTGGTGGAATTCACCAACCAGCTGCGCCAGGAGGGCCGTTCGGTCGGCGAGGCGCTGCGGGAAGCCTGTCCGATCCGGATGCGTCCGATCCTGATGACGACGGTGGCGACGATCGCCGGCGCCGTTCCCGGCGCGCTGGCCCTGGGTCCCGGAGGCGAACTGCGCATCCCGATGTCGATCGCGGTGATCGGCGGCGTGCTGGTCTCGACCGTGCTGACGCTCTTCGTCGTCCCGTGCTTCTACCGCATCGCCGACGAGTGGCGCGAATGGCTGTTCCGACGGGTGGTCAGGCGCTGGCGGTCTTGAGGACGTCCTGGACCTTCTGGATCAGCACCTGCGGCAGAAAGGGTTTCTGCAGGAAGATGGCCTCCGGGTTCAGGCCATTCCGCTGGAAGAGCGTCTGCGGGGCGTAGCCGGACATGTAGATGACCTTGGTGTCCGGGCGCAGCGTGAGCAGTTTCTCCGAGAGGTCGTTGCCGTTCATCTCCGGCATCACCACGTCGGTCAGCAGCAGGTCGATCGTGCCCGCGTGCGCGCCGGCCACTTCCAGCGCTTCGCGCCCGTTGTTCGCCTCCATCACCTGGTAGCCGCGGGCGCGGAGGAGCGAGGCCACCAGTTCGCGCACGCCGACTTCGTCCTCGACGACCAGCACCGTTCCCTGACCCCGCTCGGAGTTGCCGGGCAGCGGGACGGACATCGTCTCCTCGACCGGCGCCTCGACCCGCGGAAAGTAGATCGTGAACGTGGTGCCCTTGCCCTTCTCGCTTTCGACGCAGATGGCCCCGCCGCTCTGTTCGACGATGCCGTACACGACGGAAAGGCCGAGCCCCGTGCCCTTGCCCTTGGCCTTGGTCGTATAGAACGGTTCGAACAGGTGGGCGCGCGTCTGGGCGTCCATGCCGGTGCCGGTGTCCGAGACGACGAGACAGACATAGTAGCCGGCCGTCAGCCCGCAGCGCCGCGCGCGATCCGCCGTCAGATCGACATTCTCGGTGCGGATGGACAGCCGCCCGCCCTGCGGCATCGCGTCGCGCGCGTTGGCCGCCAGGTTCATCACCACCTGCTCGATCTGCGAGGGATCGGCCCGCAAATGACCCAGCTCGTGGTCCAGGCCGATGACCAGCGAGATGTCCTCGCCGATCAGCCGCCGCAGGAGCGGTTCCATCCCGTTGATCGTGCGGTTCAGCAGCAGCACGCGCGGCTTGGCGACCTGGCGGCGGCTGAAGGCCAGCAGCTGCCGGGTCAGGTTTCCCGCGCGCGTGGCGGCCCGCAGGATCTGGTCGGCGTTTTCACGCCGCGGGTCGTCCGACTCCAGGCTATTGGCCAGCAATTCGCCATAACCCGAAATGACCATCAGCAGGTTGTTGAAATCGTGCGCCACGCCGCCGGCCATGCGCCCGATCGCTTCCATCTTCTGCGCCTGGCGCAGCCGGTCCTCCAGCCCCCGGCGTTCCGTCACGTCGTTGACCAGCACCAGTTTCGCGCGCTGCCCGCCGAAGGGGATCGGATGCTCGGTCAGTTCCACGTCGATCTGCGTGCCGTCCTTCCGGTGGTGCCGCCATAGCCGCGCACGCCGGTCGCCCTCCGGCGTCCGCGCCATCTCTTCCAGCAGCATCGGCACGTCCGACTCGGGCCGGATGTCCTTGATCGTCATGGCCAGGAACTCGTCACGCGACCACCCGTAATGCTCCACCGCCGACCGGTTCACGGCCAGGAAACGCAGGTTCCCGGGATCGTAGACATACATCGGCTGGGGGTTGTTTTCGAAGAGATGACGGTACTTTTCCTCGGATTCCTGCAGGGCCTCGCGACTGCGAACGCGGTCCGAAATGTCCTCCTTGATCGCGATGAAATGCGCGCAGCGGCCTTCGCTGTCCCGAACCGGCGTGATGGTCTGCGCCTCGTGATACAGCGTCCCGTCCTTGCGCCGGTTGATCAGCTCTCCGCGCCACGTCTTGCCCTGCAGGATGACCTCCTGCATGTGCGCATAGAATTCCGGTGGATGTTTTCCGGAGCGGAGCAAACTGAGATTCCGCCCCAACGCCTCGTCCAGGGGATAGCCCGTCAACCGGGTAAAGGCCGGATTGGCCCATCGAATGGTACCTTCCGAATCCGCAATCACGATCGCATGCGCCGAGGCGCTCAGTGCGGAGCTCTGCAAATGCAGGCGCTCCTGCACCTCGTGGGCCTCCGTGACATCCCTCCCGATGCATTGGACCTCGAGGATGGTCCCGTTTTCGTCGAAGATCGCATGGAGCGTCCAGTGCAGCCAGCAAACCGCTCCATCCGTCCGCCGACCGCGGTGCTCCACCACCGCCACCGGCGATTGCGCCGAAAGACCGCTCCGCGCACGCCGCGCCACCGCCTGGTCGCCTTCCGGAACGAACTCCAGGAAATTCCGCCCAATCACCCGATCCTTCGATTGGCCCAGATGACGACAGAACGCCTCGTTGGCCGTCGTGATCGTGCCTTCGTTCAGCGTGCGGACCAAGAACTCGGCCTGGTCCTCCACCATCGCCCGATAACGTTGCTCGCTGTCCTGCAAGGCGCGCGTGGTGACGTTCAGACGTTCGAACGCACCGTTGACCGCACGCGCCAGTTCGGTCAGTTCGCCCGAACCCGTTTCGGGTAGACGCAGATTCGGGTCGTTGCGTTCCCCGTACTCCCGCACTTGTGCAGCGAACTCCCTCAATCGCTGGTGAATCAACCGGTCGATGACGAAGAGCGTCGCAACGATACCGGCCACCCCAAGGGCACCCATGATCAGTATGGAAATCAGTAAAGCATTCATATGCCAGGACACATCGGCACAGAATACGGCACTTACCGCTGCACACAGCAACAGTAGCAGTACCGCCAGGACTCCGCCTGTAGCCAATAAAACCTTTCTGCGCAAGAACATAGAGCAGCAGGCTCCATCCGGACCATACATTGAGGTACGCAAATGGCGTACCTAATGGAATGCAATAATGCGTCTAAATCCCGAGAGGCAAACTACTTGACGTCATCGCCCTTGATCGAGACCGTGTAGCCGCCGACCGCGATGACCGCATCGGGTGTCTTCGACCAAGTGCCGGTCAGCGTCACGGCAGGGTGTTTTCCGCCCTGGCCTACAGCGGTCAAGACCACCAGAAAGCAGCCGTCCTCGCTCTGACAGGTGACGAAGGTGTTGTTCTGGCACGAGACGAAATCCGATCCTCGCGGGCGCGTGCCGATCTTGAACTTCGGGTCGCCGGCAGGGTGGAGCACCGTGCCCTTCATGGTCGCACCGTTCTCGGCGGTGATCGTAAAGGCATTACCGGAGGCGACGATCTTGTTCTTTTCGTAGCTGCAAAGCTGCCAGAACCGCCCGTCGTCGGAGGTATCGCCGATCACGTAGACGGCGTCCGCTCCGGACGACTTGCCGAAGTCCACAACGAACCAGCGTTTCTGGTTGCGGGTATGCACGTTGTTCTGTGCAATGGATGCGACGACGTGCCCGCCGCCGTCGCCGTTCAGTACGGGTGTGCCGACGATCTGTCCCGAGTTGCCGTTGGGTTTGGGCATCCCGTTGTCGGGATCCTGGGGATAGAGCGTGTTCATGGAGAGCCAGTAGGCATCGCCACCGGCGTGCTTTTTGCCGTATCGTCCGCCACCGACGGCCCAGGCGGTTCCCTGTCCCAGGATGCGGAACGAGAGCGCATCGGGCCCGCTGTGTCCGCGGTTTCCGCGCAGTTTCACGTAGAGCTGCGCCACCGAGTCGTCTTCGTCGGCGTAACGGTTCCGGTAAGTCAGGTAACCGTTGCCGCCCAGATCGACGAAGCCGCTGCGCCATTCGGGCAACGACAAGGGGTCCTGGGCCGCCACCGCATCGCCGGGGTGATACAGGATGGACCAGATCGTGCCACCACGTGCCGGATCGAAACTCTTGTTCCCCTGCAGGCCCCACATGCGGTCGTAGACTTGGACCAGTCCCGGCAGCAGCTTCGCGTCGCAATAGTAGAAGGCCTGACCGTAGACGCCTTCTCCGTTGGTGCCCGGATTGTCGTCGCCGAAGTCCGGGCGGATGTATCCCAGGGCCTTGGTCTGCACCGCGTAGGTGGTCCAGTAGGTCCACCCGACGCAGGCCAGTTTGCGCAGGTCCTTGTCGGGCGCCCTGCGCGCCATGGCGATCCCGAACGGGCCGACGAAGTTGCCCATGGGGTAGTACGTGTAGCCCAGCCCCTCGCTGTTCCAGCCGCGCGACTTGGGATGTTCGGCCATGTTCTCGCGGCAGAACCGGTCCACTTTCGAATAGCAGGCCGCCAGGTCCCCATCCGGGACCGCCTCGTCGGTCGCCAGGAAACAGAGTCCGGCGGAACCGAACCGCCCGCCCTGCCAGTTGCTGGCCGCATCCGTGTTCTGCTCCTTGCCCCCGTTCTTCAGGATCACATCGCCGTGCTTCTTCAGCTCGGCGGAGACCGTCCTGCAGAAGGCCTCGTCCCACGACGGCGCCCCAAAACACCAATCGTAGGCCATGGCGATCTTGGAGCCATGCCAGTAGAGCGAGAGGCCTTTCGCGCCCGGATTGCACCACCAGGCTTTGTCGGCCATGCGTTTTTCGATGTAGGAGCGCGCCTTTCGGGCATACGCGTCGTCGCCGGTCAGGACATACAGGAAGGCCGCGCGTTGAACGATCGTGGATTCGTCGTAGGGCTCCAGCTTCTCGGTCGGTTGCCCCCAGTTGTTCTTGTCCAGGTCCGCGCGGAGCTTTTCGAACATGCTCTTCCAGGGTTCTTTTTTGACCTTCTCGCGCAGCGCCGGCACCTCGTTCGCCGTGAAGAACAGGCGGGGATGCTCGCCCGCCAGCGCCCCGCAGCCCAGGAGAAAAGCAGCCAGCACCCGTGCCGTTCGCATGATGACCCCCGATCGTCAGTCGGCCCGAATAGTACTACAACGTCCGCTGCGGGAGGTCATGCGGAAGATTCGTTCGGCGGGTCTTTTGCTCGCGGTCGACGCTGCTCGAAAGCCGAGTTGGACGCTAGTTTCTCGACAACATGCGGAGCGAGTGCGGCATATCGTCGGCCCTGCCTCGATCCACCAGCTGGACATCCAATCCCGTCTTGCGGCACGGGACGATCTGGCGCACCGGGTCGCTCAATAGACGACTGTAGACTTCCATCGCTTCGTCCCACGAAGCCAGCACCCGCACGTGTTCGCGTCCCGTGTTCTTTTTGCGGTATCGAATGGCATACATGGCTTCCATCCTCGCTCGCAACGCCTGCACTACGGACGTCCGAACGGGTGGTTTCTTCAAGGGACGGATCTGCATTTCACTCCAACCGTTTCGTTTTGGGGTTCCCACGCTGACGCAAAACCCAGGACGGAGAATCGCCCACCCGGCACCTCCTGTTCATCCTTGTCGAGAAGCGTCCTGTGTTCCGGCCCGGAATTTTGAAAACGCATCCCGCCAAGCCCCGCAGTCCTTGAAGGCCTTGCGCTGCCCCCACGCGAGGTTAAGGTTGGATGGCTTATGCGCATCGCCATTCTGACCAGCGTGGACGGCAACGGCGGTTCCGCGGCCACCGCCTTTCATACGGCGCGTGTCCTGAAGACGGCCGGTTGGGAAGCCGTGCTGTTCGCGCCCGGTGACTACTGGGCCACGCGGGGACGAAAGGAAGGAATCGAGGTCCGCGCGCTGGAACTTCGACGCGGTTTCCATCCGCTCAGCTTCGTGAACGACCTTCGCGCGTTCAGGGCTTTCGCCCGAAGCGAGAAACCCGACCTCGTGCTGGTGCAGAAGAGCCCGGAACAATGGCTGGCCTTCCTGTCGCTGAAGCTGCTCCCGCGCAAACCGGCATTGGTGCGACTACGCGGCGTGGTGACCCCCGTCAAGGCCGGGCTTTTCAACCGCTGGCTGCATACCGGCTTCGCGGCGGTGATCTGTTCGGCCAGCATCATCGCCGAACGGTATGGGCCGGTCTGTTCGAAAAAGAAGATCAAGCTGGTGCTGGAGGGCGTGGACACGCACCGCTATGCGCCGGCCACGAAGGAACAGAAGCTGTCCGCGCGTCAGACACTGGGGCTTTTCCCGAATGCGTTCTACATCGGTACGGCGGGACGCCCGGCGCCGGTCAAAGGACACGACCTGCTGATCGGCGCCTTTGCCGCGGCATGGGAATCCATTCGACCTCCGACCGCGAACCCCATGAGTCCCAGGGATCCGCGTCTGGTCATCTTCAGCGACGAGTCGCGTCGCGGACCGGGCTCCTACGGGGACTTGGCGGAGATGGCAACGCGCCTGAACATCGCCCCGCACGTCACGCTCAAACCCGGTTTCATCGAGGACATGCGGGTGGTTTATCACGCTCTCGACGTGTATGTCCTGCCTTCTCGTGGCTCCGAAGGCTCCAGTCGCGCCGGACTGGAAGCGAGCGCGTCGGGCCTGCCGCTGATCGCTTCGTCGGTGGGCGTTCTCCCGGACCTGATCCAGGACGGCGTGACCGGCCGGCTGATCGAGCCCAACCATCTCGAGGCGCTCAAAGGCGCGCTGACCGAACTCTTCGAAACGTGGCCCGCGCCGCTCCGCTGGGGCGCCGCGGCCCGCGCCCGCATGGAAAGCGAACTCTCCGAGGCGCACTACGCCCGGAAACTGCAGTTCGCGCTCGAACAGGCGCTGGATGACGTCAGGGCGCCGCGATGACTGCCGCACTGAAATTGGACCTGTCGTTTGCCCTCTCTACGCTGTGCGGGAAGGCGAGGGGTAACGGTACTACGCACCGCAGAGCACCGGGTCAGGAACTTCTGCGGCGCAGTACTAAGGACGTCCGGGTCGCAGCAGCGCCTCCGGCGACCAGACAGGCACCGCGCCGCGGACACAGTAGGCTTCTCCGTATTCCGCTCCGACCCGGAAACCGTGATAGCCGTGCAGTGCGCGGAACCAGCCGGCGAACTTCTCGGAACTTAACCGCGTCTGCGGTTCGCGCTTCTTCGATCCGCGCTTCGCGGGGCTCCAGCCGACCTGCGAGGCGTAACAGGCCGCAAGCCGCAGCTTTTCCTCGAAAACCTCGCTGATGTCGACGACCAGGTCCGGGACGATCCCGTAGCGGTTGTTGTAGTGCAGCAGCAGCTCGGGCCGGTAGGGCAGCCGGTCGGGGGCCGCGACGCCCCTGGACGAGGAGGGCGAATACTTGGGCGCGCCGCAGAGCCATGCGGCGTATGCCGCCGCCTGCCCCACCGCCGCATGGTCGGGATGCTGATCCTCCCAGTGCGGCGCCAGGACCACGCGCGGGCGAAAACGGCGCAACGCTTTCACGAGCGGCTCGCGCAACCGGTCGTCGTCCATCAGGTGGCCATCGGGCAGCCCCAGGTTGATGCGGGCGTCGGTACCCAGCAGGCGGTCGGCCGCCGCCGTTTCGCGCTTGCGCTCCGCCACGCTGCCGCGCGTGCTCATTTCCCCGCGCGTGCAGTCCACGATGGCGACGGTCAAACCGGCGCGTTTGGCCTTCAACAACAACCCGCCGCAGACCAGTTCGGCGTCGTCGGGATGCGGGGCAATGCATAGGTAGTCGATCATGGCGATGCGATCCGGTCCTTTCCCTCGGGCCATGCCCATGTTCATTTCGAAAGGTTCCTTCAAAAGGGTGCGGTTTGCGGTCCCACGACCGCATGAACGTACTGGCCCATCGGCAGGCACTCCAGCAGACGGGCCGGCAGTTCCGGGTCCTGCGCCACGAATTGCGCCCAGCAGAGCATGCGTTCCTGCGGCTTTCCTTTCGGACGCACCAATGCGGCAAGGCGATCCACTTTCGACAGGCCGGCATTCTCGCGCTGCGCGATCGACGCGGCGGTCTTTTCAACGACCCGTTCCAGTTCGTGCCGGAAACGCTCCCGCACCTTCCGGAAGAGCGGGTCGAGGCCGCGGTCCGCATCCCGGACCTTGCGGTGCATTTCGTCGAGCCTTGCCAGGATCGCCTCGCCGTCCTTCTTTAGTTCCCCGGTAACGCCGTTGCCGGCCATGAACCTGGCGCGAAGGTCGTCCAGCGGAGCGAAGAGCCGTTCCGGTGTCAGTTCGAGCCTGCGCATCGCGCGCTGCGCCGGTTCGTCCAGCAACGTCAGCGTGGCCCGCGGAACGATCACGGGCCAGATCGCATCGTACATCCCGTGCACCGCGCTCAACTGGGCCCAATAGGCCATCTCCCCCGGCCCCAGTACCGTCGCGGCGACCGGAAAGACGCGGTCCTGCAGGACGGGGCGGAGCGCGGCCGAAGGCGAGAAATCCTGCGGCTGGGTCAGCGCCCGGTCGATCAGCATGTCGATGCGGAAATAACCGGGGCCGATCCTGCGCGGACGAAACGCCGTGCTGCGCGTGCCCATCGACGCGCCGTCGGGCATGGCGAAGAGCGCTGCGCGAACGCCGCTGTGATTCACGAACAGGTGCGGTGCCTCTCCTTCCTCGGCCAGCCCCGGCTCGTAACCCAAGGCGCGCATCCGCTGCCCCGCCCCCCGGATCAACGCGGAGGTCGTCCGGAAGTCGCTCAACTCGCGCGCGAAAAGCTCCGCACCCATCCGGCGCACCGAGGTGGACTCGATGACCAGCAGACCCAGCGGGCCGAGGTGCCGGGTCAACAGCGTGGCGAAGGCCGCTCCGGCATTGCGTTCCGCATAGGGTCCCAACCACTCGGTCGCCGCATCGCCGAGAAGGGCCTTCAGCGGCTCGTGCAGGGCCCGGCACCCCTGGGCCAGCGAGAGGTCTCCCACGGACGAACCGCGCACGTCGTCGCCCCATTCCGCGCGCAGCCGCTGCACCTCGTTGCGGTCATTCAGGAAAAAGGCGTGATCGATTTCCTCGAGGTCGTGGTCGTCCGAGGCGACCCAGAAAACGGGCAGGAAACGGGCGCGGCCGGCATACCGCTCGCCCCACTCCCGCGCCAAGCGGATGGCCGTGAGCGCCTTGTGCAGCGTGTAGAGCGGACCGCCCAACAATCCGGCCTGCTGGCCTGTGACGACCAGGTAGGTATCGGGGCGCAGAATCTCCTGCGCCCGCTCGAAGAGTTCGGGCGGCGCCGCGTAACGCTCGCAGGCATCCTCGAAAAGATGCGCCAGCGTGGAACGTTCGTAGCTGCGCTCGGCGAGCGTCCGGAGGACCGCCTCGACATCCTCCGACTTGCGCGGGTCGTAGCGGAAGAAGGGCCGCACCTTCTCGAAGTCGTTCGCCCAATCCGTGACCAGCGGTCCTCCGAAGCCCGCCATGGCGTAAGGCACTTGTCCGACCGGTCCCAGTTGCATTCACACGTCCTTCCGCGCCACCAGCACACAACGCGGGCTGCGCGACGGACGAAAGGGCGCGCCCCGCAGATCCCCGAACCGCTGCAGCACTGTCAGGCCTGCACGCCGTGCCAGCCGTTGCAGCTCCGCCGGCGAATAGGCACGCACCGATTCTCGCAGCTCGCGAACCGGGTGCGCAGGCTCCTCGATCCGGATGCGCTTTTCCAGACGCTTGCGCCGCCGGTCGAACCCGCGTTCCTCGATCAGCCAGGCCCGTCCGACCCGACGCTCCGTGCGCGCGACCAGCCCTCTCAGCGTCGGGCGGAGGTTGAAGAAGTCCAGCACCAAAACGCCGCCCGGCCGCAGCACGCGCGTCGCACCTCGCAACACCGCCAGGTTCTCCTGCGCGGTCTCGAAGTAACCGAACGAGGTGAACAGGTTCACGACGCCATCGAAGAGACCCGTACGCAGCGGCAGGTGCCGGGCATCGGCGCGTACGAAGGACGCGACCGGATCCTTTTTCCGCGCGCTGCGGAGCAATTCGAAGGAAAGGTCCACGCCCAGCACACGATAGCCATGACGCGTCAGGGCGTGAGCGTGACGTCCGGCGCCGCAGCAGAGATCCAGGATGCGCGCCCCTTTTGGCAGGTGCAGGACGCGCTTCAGGAAAGCCACCTCGCGCGCTCCCGCTCGTTCCGAGCGATGCGCATATCGGGCCAGGTAATCCGCCTCGAAGGCCGTTTCGTACCAGGGCTTTTCGTCGGGACGCTTGCGCAACGGATTCGATCTCCTCGTTCCGAAAAGCCCCGTCTCCGCGGAAGAGCGGTCATGCCACGCGACCCTGGTGCCGCGCCGCGGTACTCGGCTCGAATGTATCTTCCGGGGCCGAGACCGCACGAGTTGACTTCGCGCAACAAGGTCGCTTAGACTGTCATACAGGATGAACGAAACGCCTGCATCTCTCAACCGCAACCGCGTGCACGAACTGCGCACGGAAGTGCGGTACGCCGAAACCGACCAGATGGGTTTTGCGCACCATTCCACGGCCGCCGTCTGGTTCGAACTGGGACGCGTCGGATGGCTTCGCGAAGCGGGTCTCTGCTACCGCACGCTCGAAGCCCAGGGCGTGCTGCTTCCGGTCGTGCGCTTGAACGTGCGCTATCTGGCTCCGGCACGCTTCGAGGATCCGGTCGTCGTCCAGTCGCGGGTCATCGAGGTGACCCGCGTGCGCGTGGCGTTCGCCAATCGCGTGCTTCGCCAGGAGTCCGGTCGGTGGACGGTTCTGGCGGAAGGCGAGGTCGAACTGGCCTGCGTGAACCGCCAGGGGCGCCCGCAACGCCTGCCGGACAAGGTCCAGGCGACGCTGGCCGGGTTGCTCTGTGCCGGAGCGTGGTCCGATCCGAAGGCAACGGGCTGATTCGTGAGCGACTCCAACCCAGCGCCGGTCCGCCGTTCGCCGCTTCCGTCCCCATGGCGCTGGCTGGGACCGCCGATGGCCGGTCTCTTCTCCTCGTGTGTCGCCGTGCGGCGCGGCGCCTATGCTTGCGGGCTTCTGCAGGCGCGCCGCGCCGCCGTGCCGGTCCTTTCTGTCGGAAATCTGACGGCCGGAGGAACCGGGAAGACGCCCGCGGTGGCCTGCCTGGTGAGGGGGCTGAAGGAGCGCGGCCGACGGCCGGCCGTCCTTCTGCGCGGATACGGCGCACCGTCCCTCGGCGAACTGAACGACGAGGGTCAGGAACTGGCCCGCCAGTTCCCGGACGTGCCCGTCGTCGCGAATCCGTGCCGTGCCGCCGGCGCCGCCGAAGCCGTGCGTCGCGGTGCCGACACGGTCGTGCTGGACGACGGTTTCCAGCACTGGGCCCTGGCGCGAGATTTCGACCTGGTCCTGCTCGATGCCACCGACCCGTGGGGCGGCGGGCACCGGCTGCCCTGGGGATACCTGCGCGAAGCCCCGTCCGCCCTGGCCCGTGCGCAGGTCATACTGCTGACCCGGGCCGACCTGATCTCCCCCGAGCGACGGGCCGAATTGCGTGACGAAGTGCGCGCGCTGGCTCCGCAGGCCCTGCTTGGCACCGCCCGCCACCGGCCCTGCGGTCTGCGAGCATTGCGCGCCGATGCGCCGGCACCGGCACTCGAGGCCCTGCGCGGCCGGCGGGTCTTTGCCGTCTGCGGTTTGGCCCACCCGGAACATTTTCATGCGGCCTTGAAAGCGCTGGGGGTCGAGCTTGCGGGCACACGAAGCTTCGCGGATCACCACGTCTACACCGAGGCCGATTTGCACGCCTGCCGCGCGGAGGCCTGCGCCTCTCATGCCGAGGCGATCACGATCACCGAGAAAGACGCCTCGAAGTGGGAAGGCCTGGCGGCCTCGACGGGAAAACCGCCGGTCTGGGTGCTTCAAGTCGCCTTCGAGATTGTGGAGGGCGCCGGGGCGCTCTGGAAGGCCGTGGAACGAGCGCTTGCGATCCGCGGATCCGGTTGACCTCTGGCTGGCCGTTTTTCAACGGACTTCTAGCGGGGATCCGTCTGCCGGTACGCCGAGGGCGACTTGCCCATGCAGCGCTTGAAGGCCGTCGAGAACGCGAACGGGTTCTCGTACCCGACCGCCCGGCCGACCGTTTCGATCTTGTGTGGCGTGCTGGCCAGCAACGCCGCGGCCTTGCGCATGCGCAGCCACGTCACCTGCTCCATCGGACTTCGTCCGTACTGCTTGTGCGTAAGCCTGCGCAGGTGCTCGCCGCTCAGACAGGCCACGCGGCTCAGGTCGTCCAGCGTCCATGCGCGGGCCACGTCGGCGTCCACTGCCGCCCACAAGTGCCAGAGTCGGTCGTCCGAACGATAAGGCTGGAGCACGCGGCCGACGAGCATCTGGATCAGTTCCACCCAGTGGTTCATCACGCGCAAGTCGGCCCCGCCGACGGTTTCCACGTACAATCCTTCGATGGCGCCGCGCAGCGGACGCGGGTCCAGGCTCACCAGCACGGGTGCGCCGGCATCCACGACCGGTTTCACGTCGCCCGTTTCCAGGTACATGACCCAGCACACGTCCCACCGAAGGTTCGGCAGCGCTTCGTAAGCGTGCAGCGCATGGGGTGGGGTAAGGTATGCCTGCCCGGTGCCGCAGGTCTGCCAGGCGCCATCCGCCAGTACACGTCCCTGGCCGCGGTAGCAAACGAGCAACTGGCTCATGTCGGGTTTACGGCGCACGAAACGAAAGCCCTGCCGCGCCTCGGAATAGCCCGCCAGACCGATGCGGTGGGAGGCGAGGGGCGGGCAATCGCGCGGATGGACGATCCATTCGCGGGTGCGAGCGCCGATCGAGTGGGTTTCGCGAAGCTCCATGACTTCGTTCGTCAGATTACATCTGCCCATTCCGGATGCCAGAAAAACTTGACGCAACCCGCCTTGACCTTCCTTTCTCCCCTTCCTCAAACGACCCTTTCACATATCCTGCCGAAATCCGAGGATGCGCAAGATGAACCTGTCGAATGAACCCGCCGCCATGAGATTCGCCGCCTCCGCCGGTCGGAGCCGCTATGCCGCGATCGCCTGGCTGGGTGTGGCTTGCCTCTGCTGGGGCTGGTCGTTCACGGCCATGCCGATGGCCACCGCGGCATTGATGCCTCGAGCCGGCGAAGGGTCGTGGTCGCTGCTGGCGGTGGTTTCCACCTTCATTGCGTGGCGGTTCTGGCTGGCGGCTCTTCTGTATGCGGGCTTGAACTGGAAATCGATGCGCGGGTTCACGCGCAACGATCTGCTCGGCGGGACGGCCGTGGGACTCTCCTTTGCAGGCGGCCTTTTCCTCCAGATGTCCGGATTGCGCTACGCGCTGCCGTCCGTCTCCGGCTTCATCACCTCGATGCCCGTGATTCTGCTGCCACTGATCCAGGCCTTCTGGCTGAAGCGTCCGCCACGAAACCTGATGTGGCTGGCGGCGTGTCTGGCCCTGACGGGCCTGGGCATCTTTGCGGTTTTTTCGGAACCCGCCCAGACCGCCAAACCTCCTTTCCGGCTATTCGGCGAACTGCTGACCTTGCTGGGGACGCTGTTCTTCACCGCGCAGATCCTCTGCGTGGATCGCTTCGGTCCGTGCGCGCATTCCGGACGCCTGACGACGGTCATGTTCGTCACCACGGCCGTCGTCGCCACGGGCGTCAGCCTGATCGCACCGGGCGGCGCGATCTTCTGGGGAAGCGCGGGAAGCGAGGCGTTGCGGTCCGAACCCGATCTCCGGTTGGCCTTGATCACCACAGTCCTTTTCAGTTCGACGCTGGCTTTCCACCTGATGAACCGTTTCCAGCCGCGAGTGACGCCGACCATGGCCGGCGTCGTGTACTGCCTGGAACCCGTCTTCGCCTCGGTTTGGTCGCTGGCCATGGACATGGAAAAGATGCGCCCCTCCCTCGCCGCGGGCGGCACATTCATCCTGCTGGCCCTGGTGTTGGCCACCCATGCCCAACCGCCCTCGCCCGGCGAGCACCCGTGCGCCTAACCCGGCCGCCTTGCCCTGCGAAGGACGGAAGCTCATCGGCCCAACGTCCACACTCCCGCCGCGCTACGCGCGAACGCCAGCGTCGTGGTTCCGACGCGCACCGTCACCCGCCCCTCGACCCGCTCGACGCTCACCGGCTCTCCTCCGGCGCCCGAAGCGACCGGCTGGAGCACGGCGACACAGGGCACGTCCGCCTCGCACTCCCACTCGCCGTGCAGCGGATGCCAGGTCCGACCCTTGGCGAGATAGACCCAGTCCCTGACGAACTTTCGCGCCGGCGCGTCGTCCAGCCGGATCCCCGGCGCGTCGAGTGTCAGCAGCAGATCGCCCTTCGCGCCCTTCAACCGCGCCGCGCGCCGTTCCGCCGCCACCTCCACCGGGAATCCGCACTGAAACTGCGTCTGCATCCTCCGGCGGCCGCCTTCCGGAACCAAGTCGTCGAAGAGCACCGCGGCGCGGTCGCCCACCAAGGCCACGATGCGGCGCTGGCGCGCCATGCCCAGCTTCTTGGCCGCGGCGCTGGCGTCCACCGTCATCGTCCGCACCTCGCCCTCTTCCCACGCTTCGCCCAGCGGCGCCGGCGCCGTGGGATTCCACGCCTTCGCATCCGCGCCGGCCGGCAGCGGCAGGCTGTGGCAGTCCGCACTGCCCTCGAAATACCCCGGGTCGATCAACAGCGTCTCGCCCCGTGCGGCCAGCGTGAAGCTGCCCTGGTCGGCGTTCGCATGGTGCGTGTTGCGGCGGCCGTTACCCTTCACCGCCACCAACAGGCGCGGGATCTCGCCGCTGTCGCTGCGAAGCACGCCTTCCATGATCGAGTCCAGCTTGGCCAGCGTCGGTACGCCCGGAAAGGCCTCCGGCGCGGGCGCCTCGCCCCGCAGCGGGTGTAATCCCGAAAGATGGACTTTCCCTATGAAGAGCCAAGCGAGATTTGCCCCCACGCTTCATAGGAGATGTCCATTTTTCGGGAATGCACC
>Ga0101944_10003865_pt1 | contig 19809 bp, 17 predicted proteins | sample DewCreD2012metaG_FD_75245 | JGI IMG/M metagenome (GOLD analysis project Ga0101944, IMG submission 75245) | Hot spring sediment bacterial and archeal communities from British Columbia, Canada, to study Microbial Dark Matter (Phase II) - Dewar... ... | reverse complement strand
TGGAACAGCAGCCAGGCGGTGCCAGCCACGGCGTGGGCGACCGCCATGAAGATGGAGCCGTCGAGCTTGAAGGCCCAGAAGCCGCCCATCAGCGCGATCAGGAAGAACAGGAGCTCGCCCGCGTACATGTTGCCGAACAACCGCATGCCGAGCGACACCATCTTGGCGACGTACTCGATCAGGTTGATGCCGAGGTTGGCCACGCCGAGCAGCAGCGCGAAGATCGGGTTCTTCGACGTGCCGAACGGGGCGCATACCAGCTCGTGCACCCAACCGCCGAAGCCCTTGATCTTGATGCCGTAGTACAGCATCAGCAGCAGCACGCCGAACGACAGTCCGATCGTGCCGTTGACGTCTGCCGTCGGCAGCGGCCGCAGGTACTCGATGTGGAACACGTTGTGCGCGATCCACGGAAACCACTCGACGGGGATCAGGTCGATCGCGTTCATCATGAAGATCCAGACGAACACGGTCAGCGCGAGCGGCGCGATGAACGTGCGGTCGCCGTGGACGATCGACTTGCTTTGCTCTTCGACCATCTCGACGATGATCTCGACGAAGGCCTGGAAACGTCCCGGCACGCCCGCGGTGACGCGCCGTGCAGCAGCGCGCAGCACGAACAGCGTCAGCAGCAGACAGGCGATCGAGAAGAACAGCGTGTCGAGGTTGATGACCGAGAAGTCGACGATGAACTTCTGCTTCTCGGTCGCGTTGTGCGTCAGGTGATGGACGATATATTCGGTGGCGGTGGGTGCCTGGCTCGTGGCCATTTTTCGTCCCGTCGTTCAGCGCCAGACTAAGGCGATCAGGTAACTTTTCAGAGCGGCGATGACCGCGACGATCAGCGCCAGCCAAACCACGTCGCGGTACGTCCAGGCGATCAACGCGAGCAGCGCGATCGTCGAACCCACTTTGACGAACTCGCCTACGAAAAACGTGGCTGCGCTGGTCCCCTGCGGGCGTCGGCCGGTCATCGCCAGCCGCAGCGCGAACATCCCGTTCGGAACGAAACAGGCGGCTCCGCCCAGCAACGCCGAGAACGCGGCCGCGCTTCCCCCCAGAGGCCACGCCGCCAGCGATACGACCGCGGTCGCGAGGATCTGCAGGCCGACGATCCGGAACATGCTCATCCGCCCCTGACGCCCGACGAACTCACCGTCGAACGCACAGGACCCTGCGTCGCGTCGTGCTGCGCCGCTTCGTTTTTCGAAAAGGCGCGGGATTCTACGGGTGGCGGCGAAGCCCGGTCAAATTGACGGCCCGGCGCAAGCGTCTACTTCCTGAGCCTCTGAACGATGCCGTCAAGCTGGTCGAGCGAGGAAAACCGGATCTCGATCGCGCCCTTGCCCTTGGCATCGGCGCGCAGACGGACGACGGCGCCGAGCGCGTCCGCGAGTTCCTCTTCGAGCCGCTCGATGTCGCGGCTGCGCGGCGCGGCTTTCGCCGTCCGGCTCTTGCCTTCGCCGTGCTGCACGCGAGCGACCAGCGTCTCGGCCTCGCGGACGCTCATTCCCTTGACGACGATCTGATGACCGAGTTGCACCTGCGTGGCCGCGTCGACCGCGAGCAGCGCGCGCGCGTGCCCCATGTCGAGCTTGCCGCCCATCAGCATCTCCTGCACCGGCGCAGCCAGATTGAGCAGCCGCAGCAGGTTCGACGTCGCACTGCGCGAGCGGCCGATCGCCTGCGCCGCCTGTTCATGCGTGAAGTTGAACTCGCGGATCAGGCGCTGCACGCCCTGCGCTTCCTCGAGCGGGTTCAGGTCCTCGCGCTGGATGTTCTCGATCAGCGCCATCGCGAGCGCCGCGTCGTCCGGAACGTCTTTCACGAGCACCGGCACTTCGTCGAGCCCGGCCATCTGCGCGGCGCGGAAGCGCCGCTCGCCGGCAATGATCTCGTACTGGTCGGCACCGACCGCGCGGACCAGGATCGGCTGCATTACACCCTGCGCCTTGATCGACTCGGCGAGCTCGGCGAGCGCCTCGGCATTCATCTTCGTTCGCGGCTGATACCTGCCTGCGCGCAGCTTCGCGATCGGCAGACTCGTCGGCGCCCCCGCGGGCGCGGCCGCGGGTTCGCCGCCCAGCAACGCGTCGAGGCCGCGGCCCAGGCCGCGCACTTTCTTCATGACCACGTCTTCCTCGAATCCCTTACAGCGTCTTCACGCGTTCGATCATCTCCGCGCCGAACGAGAGGTACGCCTGCGCTCCACGCGAGCTGCGGTCGTAGGCAACGCCCGGCAGGCCGTAGCTCGGCGCTTCCGCGAGCCGCACGTTGCGCGGAATGATCGTTTTGAACACTTTGTCGCCAAAGTGCCCCTCGAGCTGTTCCGACACCTGCTGTTGCAGGGTCATGCGCGGATCGAACATCACGCGCAGCAGCCCGATGATCTTCAGATCGGCGTTCAGGTTGGCGTGCACGCGCTTGATCGTGTTGACCAGGTCAGTCAGCCCTTCGAGCGCGAAGTACTCGCACTGCATGGGGATGACGACGCCGTGCGCCGCGCATAGCCCGTTGAGCGTGAGCAGCGACAGCGAAGGCGGGCAGTCGATCAGAACGAAGTCGTAGTCTGGGTCGACCGACGCGAGCGCGGCCTTCAGCCGCGTCTCGCGGTCCTCGAGGTCGACCAGCTCGACCTCCGCGCCGGCCAGGTCGCGGTTGGCGCCGAGCAGGTCGTAGCCACCCGCCTCCGACTTCACGCGCGCCTGCCCGACCGTCGCCAGGCCGAGCAGGACGTGATACACGGAACGCGCGAGTGAGCGCTTGTCCACGCCGCTACCCATCGTCGCATTGCCCTGAGGATCGAGGTCGATCAACAGCACGCGTTGGCCCTGCGCGGCGAGCCCGGCGGCCAAGTTGACGCTGGTCGTCGTCTTTCCAACGCCGCCTTTCTGGTTGGCGATGCAGAAGATGCGCGCCACGGTTCTCAGTCCGCCACAGGTGCCGTCCTCGGTAGCCGCGCGCAGCACACGGGCGTCAGAGACGCAAGCGTTCGGCAAAGGGCAACGCGCGGCATCAGCAGGGTTCGAGAATGATCAGGTGCCGCTGTGCGTCCAGCAGCGGGACGCGGAGTTTAACCGTGCGCCGCACGCGGGCATCCTTCGGCAACGCGGCGACCTCTTCGTGCGGCACGACCCCTTTCATCGCGAGCCAGACGCCGCCCGGTGCGAGGAGGTGGCGCGTCGACGCGACCAGGTCAGCGAGCGACGCAAACGCGCGCGCGACGATCGCGTCGAAACGCTCGGCCGGCTGCCACGCCTCGACCCGCGCATGCACGACTTCCACGTTGGCCAGATGCAACTCCGCCCGCACTTGCCGCAGAAACGCGGCCTTCTTCTGGACCTTGTCGATCAGATGGAACCGCCACTGCGGGCGCACGATCGCGAGCGGTACGCCCGGCAGTCCACCGCCAGCGCCGACATCGAGCACGCGCAGCGCGCGCGCGTCTGCAAGCGAGTCGATCTCAGGGAGTATCGAAAGCGAGTCGAGCAGATGCAACGGCACGACATCGTCGGGCCGGTCGATCGCGGTCAGGTTATGAACGGCGTTCCACTTGAGCAGCAGCGCGGCGAAGTGCGCGAGCCGCTCCGCCTGCTCGCGACCGAGCGCGATACCGAGCTGCGCCGCGCCGGATGCAACCGCGCCGGTCAGCGCGCCGACGTCACGCGGCAAGCTTGCCCGCGTCACGTTTGCTCAGTCGTTTGAGGTGGACCAACAGCAGCGAGATGGCGGCCGGCGTGACGCCGGAGATGCGCGCCGCTTGACCGATGGTTTCCGGGCGGTGGGCCTTGAGCTTCTGGCGCACTTCGATCGACAGCCCGCGCACCGCATCGTAGTCCAGCGCCGCCGGGATGCGCGTCGTCTCGCTCGACTCGTGCCTCGCGACCTCTTCCTCTTGGCGCGCGATGTAGCCGGCGTACTTGATCGCGATCTCGGCCTGCTCGGTGACTTGCGGGTCGTCGGCGCCGGGCCCGCCGAGCGGGCCACCGTCGGCGCCGCGCAGCGTGACCAAGCGCTCGTAAGTGACACCGGGTCGGCGCAGCAGGTCGGCAAGCGTGTACTCACGCTCAACCGGCTTGCCCAATACCCGCACGGCTTCAGCCTCGGGGAGAATGCGGGGATTCACCCACGTTGATTTCAGCCGCTCGATCTCGCGCTCGACAGCCTCGCGCTTGCGGCAGAACGCAGCCCAGCGAACGTCGTCGACGCAGCCCAGCGCGCGGCCGATCTCGGTCAGACGCAAGTCGGCATTGTCCTCACGCAGACTGAGCCGGTACTCGGCCCGCGATGTGAACATCCGGTAAGGCTCGGAGACGCCGCGCGTGATCAGATCGTCGACCAGCACGCCAAGATAGGCTTGGTCGCGGCGCGGGCACCACGGGTCGCGCTCGCGTACCTTGAGCGCAGCGTTGATGCCGGCGAGGAGGCCCTGCGCCGCAGCTTCTTCATACCCCGTCGTGCCGTTGATCTGGCCGGCGAAGAACAGGCCTTCGATCGCTTTCGTCTCGAGCGAAGACTTGAGCGCACGCGGATCGTAGTAGTCGTACTCGATCGCATAACCCGGGCGCAGGATGTGCGCGTTTTCCAGCCCCTTCATCGAGCGCACGATCTGCAACTGCACGTCGAACGGCAGCGACGTCGAGATGCCGTTGGGATAGAACTCGTGGGTCGTCAGGCCCTCGGGCTCGAGGAAGATCTGATGGCTCGGCTTGTCGGCGAAGCGATGAACCTTGTCCTCGATCGATGGGCAGTAGCGCGGCCCGACGCCCTCGATAACGCCAGAGTACATCGGGCTCCGGTCGAGGTTGGCGCGGATGATCTCGTGCGTTCGCTCGTTCGTGTGGGTAACCCAGCACGGCAACTGGCGCGGATGTTGAGCGGCGCGCCCGAGAAACGAAAAAACGGGCACCGGACTCAGATCGCCGGGCTGCTCCTCGCACTGGGCGAAGTCGATCGTCCTGCCGTCAAGGCGCGGGGGCGTACCGGTCTTCAGCCGGCCTTGTGGCAACTTGAGCTCTTTCAATCGGGCGGCAAGCGATATCGCCGGCGGATCCCCCGCGCGGCCTGCGGAGTAGTTCTGCAAGCCGATGTGGATCAACCCGTTCAGGAACGTGCCGGCGGTCAGCACGACGGTGCGGCCGCGGAAACGGATGCCGGACTGCGTGACGGCGCCGACCACGCGCTCTCCTTCGACGATCAGATCGTCGACCGGTTGCTGGAACAGCCACAGGTTCGGCTGGTTCTCGAGCCGGGTGCGGATCGCGCGCTTGTAGAGCAACCGGTCGGCCTGCGCGCGGGTCGCGCGAACGGCCGGACCCTTTGATCGATTGAGAATGCGGAACTGGATGCCCGCCTCGTCCGTGGCGATCGCCATCGCACCGCCGAGGGCGTCGACCTCCTTTACGAGGTGGCCTTTGCCGATGCCACCGATCGACGGGTTGCACGACATCTGGCCCAGCGTCTCGATGTTGTGCGTCAGCAGCAGCGTCCTGCAACCCATGCGTGCAGCAGCGAGACAGGCCTCGGTCCCCGCGTGACCGCCACCGACGACGATCACGTCGAATTCGGTCGGATAGTCCATGGCTGGGCGCGTCCTGGGAAAGTGACTAAGCCTTTGAAAGGTCGCGCAGTATACGGCTCGCAACCGCTGCCGGAGTCTGTCCCGCCGCGACGTTTCACGTGAAACTTTGCCCGGCGCCCTGTTCCACGTGAAACCTCCAGCAATGCGATCGCAGCGCGCTCGGCCTCGGCCGTGACGACCGCTGCCGCTAACGGCCGAACTGCGGCTGCAGCGCCGTGCCGCGAACCCGGACATTCAACGGCGCCTGGACCCGCTGAGCGCCGAGATCGACACGCAGCGCGCCGCTCAGTCCGAGATCCGGCGCAACTTGGATCTGCCCGCGCGTCGCCATCGCCCCGGCCCGGCCGCGGATGTCGCTAACCGTCAGCCCCGCGCGCCGCAACGCGACCGATGCCTCGAGTTCGCTAAAGCGCGTGATGCCACCCCCGGTGCCCGCCGCCACGCCGCCGCGCGTCGCCGCATAACCGAGATTGATGCCGTTCAGCGTCGCCCAGCGCACTTGCAATGGTCCTGCAGCGACCGACTGATCGATCGCCTGCGACAGCGTATCGCCCCGCCCCGCGACCAGAAGGCTCAGTACGGCCGTTCCATGCAACGGCACCGCGGACTGGCCCTTGGCTCGCTCTTCGGTCGCGCCGCCCCTCAACTGCAAGAGCACCGACTCGAGATCGAGGTTGGGCGCGCGAACCGTTCCGGTGATGGCCCACTCGACGTCCCGCGCCGCGATCATCAGCCCCTGAACGACGCCGAAGACGCCGCCCAAACTGTAGCTGTCGACTTCGATGAGATTCGCGCGAACCCGCCCTGTCGCGACGACGTCGCCCCAGCGGGCGGCAAGCCCGACGGGTAAGGCCCAGTTCGCCGCGTCGAGCTGGAACTCGACCACATCGCCCCAGTCGCGATCGGCACGGGCAACGACGGTCAGCCTCATTCGCCCTTCGATGCCGATCTCGCTCAGCGTCGCCGGCGTGAAGCGCCCGTCGGGGCCGCGCCTCACGACGACCTCGTACCTGCTCGGCAGCAGCGGCATCCCCGTCAACTCGATCGACTCAAAACGGACGGTTGAGATCGTCGGCGGGATCGCCGCTGCCGCGGCATCGAGCGATTTCAGAAGCGCGAGCCCTTGCGCGGCATCGAGCTTGAGCGGCGCCACCGCAGCCTCGCCCCAGATCCAGCTTCCGCCGCGCAGAGCGCGAAGCGCATCGTCCCAGTTGAAGTGCAGTGAGACCTCACCGAGCTGATATGCCCCCCCGACATCCACGCCCGTAACCACCAAGCGCGGCGTGGGCGTAAAGCGAAACTCGGTGGCAGCGACTCGCACCGGCTGCCCGAGACCTTGGGTAAGGCGTGCCGCAATGCCTGCGGCTGAGACATCGTCGCGCAGCGGCAGCAGCGCGAGATAGCCGAAGTAAGCAATGGCGCCCAGAAGGGCCGCCAGAACGATGCGCTTGAACCAGACGCTCAGCCAGTAGGTGTCGAAAACCAGCCGCCGACGCGGCGCATCGTCATCCTCATCGGCACGCGCGCGCACTTCTTGCATGTCGAGGCGATCTGGCACATTGACCGTCGTGATCGCAAAGTCGGTCGCTCGTGTCGGTTCCCACTGCTGCGCAGTATCTGCGGACCGCTTGCTCGATTGTGAGCGCACACTCGCTCCTGTTACTCAGTTCTGCGGCGCGCGTCCGCAGGACTCGACAACGCGCTTCGACGTCGCCGGCTCCGGTTCGCTCGCGCCTCTCGTACCGCCGCACTAGCGGCGGCAATCTGCGCGCGTTTGCCGGCCACCCGCGCGCCAAAGCTTCGACGTCGCTGCAGAGTGCGGGACGGCGGACGGCATCATCGCGGCACGCCGACGCCCACGTCAATGCATGCGCGGCGCGGTGCTGCGCATTCGCGCGATGCGCTCGGTCGCCAGCACCGCCTGCTTCGCACCCAGCGCCACGCGCTCGATTCTATCGATGGCCTCGTCGCCACATGCGCGCTCAAACGCGGCGCCGGCCCCACGCAATTCGAGCGTTCCACGCGCGCTAGCATCCGCGAACCGATCAAACCACGGAGACCACGACGATGGCGCAAGCCGATCGATTCAAGCTGACGTACTCGACGATGTTCAATCCGCCCGCGATGCTGCACGAGCGATTCGATGCGGCGCTCGAGCGCGCGAAACGCGTGCTAGCGCGCGAGTATCCGCTTTGGATCGACGGGCGCGCACGCATCACCGAGCGCAGCTTCGAAGTGCGCTCGCCGATCTCGCGCGATTGGCTGATCGGCCGCTTCGCCGCGGCGACGCAGTCCGATGTCGATTCCGCCGTGCTCGCCGCGCGGAAAGCGTTTCCCGCGTGGGCGGCGACGCCTTGGCGAGAGCGCGTCGCTCAGTTGCGCCGCGTCGCCGCGTTGATCGAGGAGCGCGTGTACGACATCGGCGCGGCGGTCGCCCTCGAGGTCGGAAAGAACCGCATGGAAGCGCTCGGCGAGGTGCAGGAAACCGCCGATCTCTTCACCTGGTACTGCGACCAGATGGAAGCCAACGAGGGCTTCGTGCGCGAGTTGCCGAACGATCCGCTTGCCGGCTGGACGAGTCGCAACCGCACCGTGATGAAACCGTACGGCGTATGGGCGGTCATCGCGCCGTTCAACTTTCCGTATGCGTTGGCCGGCGGTCCGGTCGCCGCGGCGCTCGTGACCGGCAACACGGTCGTGTTCAAGACCGCGAGCGACACCGCATGGAGCGGATGGCTGCTGCTCGAAGTGTTGCGCGACGCAGGCCTGCCCGCCGGCGTCGTCAACTACATCACCGGCGGCGGCGGCGAGGCGGGCGCCGCGCTGGTCGATCACCCCGGTATCGCCGGCATTACGTTCACGGGCTCATACGATGTCGGCATGGCGATCCTGCGCAAGTTCGCCAACGGCCGCTGGCCGCGTCCATGCATCGCCGAAATGGGCGGAAAGAACGCAGCGATCGTCAGCCGTCACGCCGACCTCGATCGCGCCGCCACCGGCATCGTGCGCTCGGCGTTCGGCTTGCAGGGACAGAAGTGCTCCGCGTGCTCGCGCGTGTACGTCGAGAAGCCGATCGCAACCGCGCTACGCGAGCGCCTGGTCGAGCTGACGCGCAAGATCGCGATCGGCGACCCGACGCAACAGGCCAATTGGCTCGGACCGGTGATCAACGCGGCTGCCTACGAGCGCTACGAGCGGTGCGTCGCCCACTTGCGCGAGCACGGCAGCATCTTCACGGGCGGCGATTTGTTGAAGGAGGGCGCGCTCGCGCAGGGTTACTTCGTCGCACCCACCGTTGCGACCGCCCCGCTGGACTACCGCCTTTGGCGGGAGGAGAAGTTCCTCCCGCTCGTTCTCGTCGGCGAAGTCGACTCGATCGATCAGGCGATCGATCTGGCCAACGCGTCGGACTACGGACTGACCGCGGGCTTCTACGGCGCGCGCGACGAGATTCCGCAGTTTCTCTCCCGCATCGAAGCGGGCGTCACCTACGTCAACCGGCCGCAGGGCGCGACCACCGGCGCATGGCCGGGATATCAACCGTTCGGCGGCTGGAAGGCCAGCGGCACGACCGGCAAGGCGATCGGATCGTTCTGGTATCTGCCGCAATACCTGCGCGAGCAGTCGCAAACGATCGTGGACTGAACTCTGCGCGAGCGCGTACGGTTCAGTTGAGCATGTAGGCGGCGGCGCCGGTGGCGATCAGCCGGTCGGCATCGTCGATCAGCCGCATCTGCGCGGTACCGACGCGTCCGCCAAGGCGCAGCACCTCGGCGCTGGCCGTGAAGTACCGTCCCACGCCGGGCCGCAGATAATCGACACGCAAGTCGCTCGTCCCCAGGCGCGCGAACCGCTGCATCACCTGATCGCTGGATTCGTCCGCGTGCTTCTCGCCGAGCGCGACCATGATCGCCAACCCTGCCATCGCATCGAGCGTGGCCGAGATCACCCCGCCGTGCAGTCGGCCGTACAGAAAGTGGCCGACCAGCTCGGGGCGCATTTCGAAGCGAAGTTGCGGTCCACCCGGATCGAGCCGGAGCACCTTGAGTCCCAGCGTCCGATTGAAGCTGATGCGAAGTTCGAACAGCTCGGTCAGCGCCGCCTCGAGCTTGCGCTGCTCGTCGGCGTTGCGGCGCGGTGCCGAAGCTGCTGCAGTCATGCGCTTGCGGCGGGCGCAGCACCCGTGCCGGCGGCCCAGGTCACGGCCGTCGTCGGGTGTCCCTACAAGGGCTTGCGGATCGCGTGACCGATCTCGCCGATGATGCCGCGCCTGAACGCAAGCACGCAGACGACGAAGATCACGCCCTGCACGACGGTCACCCACGCGCCGAGCTGCGCGAGGTAGTTCTGCATCGTGATGATCACCGCCGCGCCGACCACCGGGCCGAAGATCGTCCCGAGTCCGCCGACCAGCGTCATCAGCACGACCTCGCCCGACATCGTCCAGTGCACGTCGGTCAGCGACGCGAGTTGGAAGACGAGCGACTTGGTCCCGCCCGCCAGCCCCGCCAGCGTCGCCGAAAGCACGAACGCGAGCAGCTTGTAGCGATCGACGTGGTAGCCGAGCGAAACGGCGCGGGTCTCGTTCTCGCGGATCGCTTTCAGCACTTGGCCGAACGGCGAATGCACGATCCGGTAGATCAGCAGGAAGCCGCCAATGAAGATCGCGAACACCAGCGCGTACATCGCCCAGACATTCGTCAGGTCGATCAGGCCGAAGAGTTTCCCGCGCGGAACCGCCTGGATGCCGTCCTCGCCGCCAGTGAACGGTGCCTGCAGGCAGAAGAAGAACACCATCTGCGCCAGCGCGAGCGTGATCATCGCGAAATAGATGCCCTGCCGCCGGATCGCGAGCAGTCCGGTCACCACGCCGAGCGCACACGCGCTCGCGGTTCCGAACAGGATCGCCAGCTCCGGCGTGAAGCCCCATACCTTCGCCGAATGCGCGGTCGCGTAGCCGGCCATGCCGAAGAACATCGCGTGCCCGAACGACAGCAGCCCGACGTAGCCGATCAGCAGGTTGAACGCGCACGCGAACAGCGCGAAGCACATCACCTTCATCAGGAACACCGGGTAGATCGCCAGCGGCGCGACGACGAAGAAGCCCGCCATCGCCAGGAAGGCGATCTGCTGATGGCGCAATACGCTCGCGCCGCGCGCGATCGGAAGTCCGGGAGCGTTGCTCGTCATGCGGCACCTACTTCTGCGTGCCGAAAAGCCCGGCGGGACGGATCAGCAGCACGATCGCCATGATGATGAAGATCACCGTGTTCGACGCCTCGGGATAGAAGACCTTCGTCAGGCCCTCGATCAGGCCCAGCCCGAAGCCGGTGACGATCGATCCCATGATCGAGCCCATGCCGCCGATCACGACCACCGCGAACACGACGATGATCAGGTCCGACCCCATCTGCGGGCTGACCTGGTAGATCGGCGCGGCCATCACGCCGGCCAGCGCGGCGAGCGCCACGCCGAAGCCGTAGGTCAGCGTGATCATGCGCGGCACGTTGATGCCGAACGCCTGCACCAGTTGCGGGTTTTCGGTCGCCGCGCGCAGGTACGAGCCGAGCTTCGTGCGTTCGATCACGAACCAGGTCGCCAGGCAGATGACGAGCGAGGCCACGATCACCCAGGCGCGATAGTTGGGCAGGAACATGAAGCCGAGGTTCTGGCCGCCCGTCAGTTGCTCCGGAATCCGGTACGGCAGTCCCGACGAGCCGTACTCGTTGCGGAAGACGCCCTGGATGATCAGCGCCAGGCCGAACGTCAGCAGCAGCCCGTACAAGTGGTCGAGCTTGTACAGGCGAGCGAGCATCGTGCGCTCGATGACCACGCCGGTGGCGCCGACCACCAGCGGCGCGATCAGAAGCGACCACCAGTAACCGATGCCGAGCTTCTCCAGCAGCAGGTAAGCGCAGAACGCGCCCAGCATGTACTGGGCACCGTGCGTGAAATTGATGATGTTCAGCAGCCCGAAGATCACCGCCAGCCCGAGCGAAAGTAGCGCGTAGAACGAGCCGTTGATCAGCCCGATCAACAGTTGCCCGAACAGGGCTTGCGTCGGAATGCCGAAGATTTCCATGCGTTTTCACCGGCAGCGGCGTCACCGATGCCGGTGACGCCGCCGACGCTCACGCTACTTCTTCACCAGCGGGCAATCGCCCTGATCCAGCGGGCGGAACGCCTGCTCGGCAGGGATCGTCGCGCGGATCTTGTACAGGTCCCACGGATGCTTCGACTCGGACGGCTTCTTCACCTCGACCAGATACGCCGGATGGATCTTGCGGCCGTCGGCACGCACGTATCCTTTGCCGAACAACGGGTCGTCGGTCGGCATCTTCTTCATCTGCTCGATCACCTTGGTGCCGTCGTCGGTCTTGATCGCCTCCACGGCCTTCAGGTAGTGCAGTACGGCCGAATACACGCCGGCGTGCACCATCGTCGGGTAGTTGTTGCGCGGCGCCTCTTTCGAGAAGCGCTGCGCGAACGCGCGCGTGGCGTCGTTCAGGTCCCAATAGAAGGTCTCCGTGAAGATCAGCCCCTGCGCGGTCTGCAGGCCGAGCGCTTTGACGTCGGTGATGAAGACGAGCAGGCCGGCGAGGTTCTGGCCGCCCTTGACGATGCCGAACTCGGCCGCCTGCTTGATCGAGTTGATCGTGTCGCCGCCGGCGTTGGCCAGCCCGATGATCTTCGCCTTCGACGACTGCGCCTGCAACAGGAACGAGGAGAAGTCCTGGGCATTCAGCGGGTGCCGCACCTTGCCGAGCACCTTGCCGCCGCTCTTCAGCACCACGGCTTCGGTGTCGCGCTCGAGCGCGTGGCCGAACGCATAGTCGGCGGTCAGGAAGAACCACGTATCGCCGCCGGTCTTCACGATCGCGCTGCCGGTGCCGTTGGCGAGCATCCAGGTGTCGTAGGTCCAGTGGATCGTGTTCGGCGAGCAGGCCTTGCCGGTGAGATCCGAGGTCGCCGCGCCGGAGACGAGGAACGCCTTGCCCTTGTCGCGCGTGACCTGATTGATCGCCAGCGCCACGGACGACGTCGGCACGTCGACGATCACGTCCACTTTGTCGGTGTCGTACCAGGTGCGGGCGATGCTCGAGCCGACGTCCGGCTTGTTCTGATGGTCGGCAGAAATGATCTCGACCTTCATGCCTTTCTTGGCCGCGCCGAAGTCCTCGACGGCCATCCGCGCGGCGACCACCGAACCGGGTCCGGCGATGTCGGCGTACAGGCTCGACATGTCGTTGAGGACGCCGATCTTGATCACGCCGTCCGAGATCTGTGCGCCGGCCGCGCCCGCGCCGACCGCGAGCGCCGCGCCCACCAGCATCGAGATCAATCTGCGTTTCATCACAACCTCCTTTAGTTCGGTTCTCGCTGAAAAACTGCGCGCCGTCAGACGCCCAGGTACTCGTGCAACAAGTCCTTCTTCTGCTCCAGCTCGCGCGCCGCGAAGCTCTCTACGATACGACCGTGCTCCATGACGTAGAAGCGGTCCGCGAGCGGTGCGGCGAAGCGGAAGTTCTGTTCGACCATCACGATCGTGAATCCCTTCTCGCGCAGCGTCCGGATGGTGCGCGCGAGCGCCTGGACGATCACCGGCGCCAGCCCCTCCGAGATCTCGTCGAGCAGCAGCAGCTTCGCGCCGGTACGCAGGATCCGCGCGACCGCGAGCATCTGCTGCTCGCCTCCCGACAGCCGCATGCCGGGGCTCGCGCGGCGTTCCTTGAGGTTGGGAAACATCGCGTAGATCTCGTCCAGCGACAGCCCGCCGTCGGCCACGGGCGGCGGCAGCAGCAGGTTCTCCTCGCAAGTCAAGCTGGCGAAGATGCCGCGCTCCTCCGGGCAGTAGCCGATGCCGAGCTGCGCGATCCTGTGCGGCGGCAGCCCGACCGCCTCGCGCCCGTTGATCGTGATCGAGCCGGAGCGCCTGCCGACGAGGCCGAGGATGGCCTTCAGCGTGGTCGTTCGGCCTGCGCCGTTGCGGCCGAGCAGCGTAACCACCTCGCCGCGGTTCACGGTCAGATCGACACCGTGCAGGATGTGCGACTCGCCGTAGAAGGCGTGCACATCCGTCAGGCGCAGGCACTCGACGCCGGAAGCCTTATCCATGTGCGCCCTGCAGCTCCACCTCCGCGCTGCCCATGTACGCCTCGAGCACCTGCGGGTTCTTCGAAACCGCCGCGTACGGCCCCTCGACGATGACCTGGCCGCGCGACAGCACGGTGATCGTGTCGGCAATGGTCTGCACCACGTTCATGTTGTGCTCGACCATCAGCACGGTACGGTTGGCCGCCACTTTCTTGATCAGCTGCGTGACGCGTTCGACGTCTTCGTGCCCCATGCCCTGCGTCGGCTCGTCGAGCAGCATCAGCTCGGGGTCCATCGCGAGCGTGGTCGCGATCTCGAGGGCGCGCTTGCGGCCGTACGGCAGCTCGACGGTCACGTAATCGGCGAACTCGCGCAGCCCGACGGTGTCGAGCAGTTCGAGCGCGCGATCGTTCAACGTGTCGAGCGAGCGCTCCGACTCCCAGAACCGGAACGTTTTGTCGGTCTTGCTCAGCAGCGCGATCCGGACGTTTTCCAGCACCGTCAGATGCGGGAACGTCGCCGAGATCTGGAACGAGCGGATGATGCCGCGCCGCGCGATCTGCGCCGGACGCTCGAACGTGATGTCGTTCCCGTTGAAAAGGATCTTGCCGCGCGTCGGGATCAGGAACTTGGTCAACAGGTTGAAGCAGGTCGTCTTGCCGGCGCCGTTGGGCCCGATCAGCGCGTGGATCGTCCCGCGCAGGACCCTCAGGTTGACGTCATTGACCGCGACGAAGCCCTTGAACTCCTTCGTCAGCCCCTGCGTCTCGAGGATGACGCCGCCGCTCACGCGCCCTCCCCGGTCGGATCCGGCCGCGACGCGCGACCGCGCTGCGCACCGGTGCGCCCGACGAATCGCGATCGCGTGATCCCGTGTATCGACGCCAAGGGCTGTCTCCTCGTGACCGACGCCGCCGCAGCGCGGATTCCGTCGGCGCCGAGCGTGTGTTTGTTGTGCGCTCGGCGGCGCGACTTTAACGCAGCCCGGTCGACTTGTCCCGTCGGGGACGGCCCTGTATGTTGCGCGGCTGCTTCCGATTCACAACACGAAACGAACCGTGAGTTCCGGTCCGGTCGCTCGCCTGCTAAACGTTGCGGCACTGTTGCGCCATCTGCGCGCGCACCGCGCCGGCCGCTCGGTTCACGATCCAGCCGACGATCTCGAACTCGCGTTATACGGCGCGATCTTCGGCAACGACTTCCTTCACTACGGCTACTTCCGGCAGCCGCCCGCAGACGCCGAGTCGATCAGCTTCGCCGACCTGAAGCGCGCGATGGACGACTACGCGACGTTGCTCGTCGAACGCGTGCGCCAGGGCGAACGCGTTCTCGACGTGGGCTGCGGCATGGGCGGTCTGCTCGCGCGGCTCGACGCCGTCGGCGCGCGGCCCGTCGGGGTGACGCCGAACGCGGCCCACGCGGCGCACATCCGCGCGCGCTGGCCGCACATCGCGCTGATCGAGAGCGCATTCGAGTCGATCGATGCGGCGGCGATCGCGCCCAAGTTCGACGCGATCGTCAACGCCGAGTCGTTCCAGTACATCGATCTGGACGCGGGCATGCGCAATGTCCGCGCGCTGCTCGCGCCCGGCGGGCGCTGGATCGTCATCGACTATTTCCGGCTGCGCCCGGATGCGAAGAACAAGTCGGGCCACCTGCTCGCCGACTTCGAGGCCGCGCTCGCGCGCCACGGGCTGGCGGTCGCCGAGCGCGTCGACGTCACCGAGAACGTTCTGCCGACGCTCGCGTACGGCAAGCTGCTCGCGACCAAGTTCGCGCTGCCGCTGGCGCGCTTCGCGTCCGAGAAGTTCTTCCTGCGCCGGCCGTTCGCCGCCTATCTGTTCCAGCCGGCGGTGCGCGGCAAGCTCGACGCGATCAAGCTCGATACGCTCGACCCCGACGTCTTCCGCCGCGACAAGCGCTATCTGCTGTTCACGCTGCGGCCCGGTTAGGCGCCGAGCCGCCGCGCGAGCCGTTGCCGTGTCGCTTCGAGCTGCGCCGGCAGTCGGTCGCGCAGCCTGTCGAACAGCTCCGAATGCGAGTGCAGTTCGTCGCGCCACGCCTGCGCGTCGACCGACGCGATCTGCTCGTACGCGGCCGGCGAAAACGCCAGACCGTCCCAGTGCAGATCTTCGTAGCGCGGTGAGAGGCCGAACACGTGCTCGACGCCGTTCGCGCGCCCTTCGATGCGGCGGACCATCCATTCGAGCACGCGCATGTTTTCGCCGAAGCCGGGCCAGACGAAGCGGCCGGCGCCGTCGGTGCGGAACCAGTTCACGCAGAAGATCTTCGGCAGCCGGGCACCGCCGGCCTGCAGTCGCGCGCCCATGTCGAGCCAGTGGGCGAAGTAATCGCCCATGTGGTAGCCGCAGAACGGCAGCATCGCGAACGGGTCGCGCCGCAGGACGCCCTGCGCGCCGGCCTGCGCCGCGGTCGTTTCCGAACCCATCGTCGCGGCCATGTACACGCCTTCCTGCCAGTCGCGCGCCTCCGTCACCAGCGGCACCGTCGTCGAGCGGCGCCCGCCGAAGACGAACGCGTCGATCGGCACGCCGTCCGGGTTCTCCCAATCCGCGTCGATCGACGGGCACTGGTTCGCCATCACCGTGAAGCGTGCGTTCGGGTGCGCGGCCTTGCGCCCGCAGTCCGGCGTCCAGTCCTTGCCCTGCCAGTCGAGCAGATGCGCGGGCGCCGGCCCCATGCCCTCCCACCACACGTCGCCGTCGTCGGTCAGCGCGACGTTGGTGAAGATGACGTTCGAGTGCAGCATCGCCAGCGCGTTGCGGTTGGTCTTCTCGCTCGTGCCGGGCGCCACACCGAAGCAGCCGTACTCGGGATTGATCGCGTACAGCCGCCCGTCGGCGTGCGGCTTGACCCACGCGATGTCCTCGCCGATCGTCGTCACCTTCCAGCCTTCGAACCCCGCCGGCGGAATCAGCATCGCGAAGTTGGTCTTGCCGCACGCCGACGGAAATGCCGCGGCGACGTGGTACTTGCGCCCCTGCGGCGACGTGACCGCGAGAATCAGCATGTGCTCGGCGAGCCAGCCTTCGGCGCGGCCCATCGTCGATGCGATTCGCAGCGCGAAGCACTTCTTGCCGAGCAGCGCGTTGCCGCCGTAGCCCGACCCGTAGCTCCAGATCTCGCGCGTCTGCGGAAAGTGGACGATGTACTTGGTCGCGTTGCACGGCCACGGCACGTCGCGCTCGCCCGGCGCCAGCGGCCTGCCGACCGAATGCACACAGGGAACGAATGCGCCGTCTTCGCCGAGCGAATCGAGCACCGCGCGGCCCATGCGCGTCATCATCCGCATGTTGGCGACCACGTACGGGCTGTCGGAGATCTCGACACCGATCTGCGCGATGTGCGAGCCGAGCGGACCCATCGAGAACGGGATCACGTACATCGTTCGGCCGCGCATGCAGCCGGCGAACAGCCCGTTCAGGGTCTTGCGCACTTCCGCCGGCGCGATCCAGTTGTTGGTCGGTCCGGCATCGGCGCGATCCTCGGTGCAGATGAACGTGCGGTCCTCGACGCGTGCGACATCGCTCGGATCGGACCACGCCAGGTACGAATTCGGACGCTTGTCCTGATTCAGGCGCCGCAGCGTGCCGGCGCGCACCATCTCGTCGCACAGCCGGTCGTACTCCTGCGCGGAGCCGTCGGCCCAGACGATTCGATCCGGCTGTGTGAGCCGCGCGATCTCGGCGACCCAGGCGATCAGCTTGCGGTGTTTGACGTAGGCGGGGGCGTTGCCGCCCGGATTCGACGGAACTGCGCTCATCGATCGGTCTCCCTCCGCGGAACCGCAGCGGTTGCCGCAGGAGCAAAGTTCAGGTGCGACTCGGCTTGTGACCGGCACGCGGCGGTGTTCTCGGAGGCGCCCCGATCGGGCGTTGGTACCGCGCGAAAAACGCGCGCAGTTTACAGCGCGGGCACAACGCGTCCCGGCGACGGCGCCGCCCGCGGACGGACGGCGCGCCTGCGCCGATCGCGGCCGGGCATGTTGCGCGTAGCACCGGCGCCGGGCAAAGTCCGCCGATGCGCATCGCCATCCTCGACGACTATCAGGACGTGGTCCGTCATCTCGACTGCTTTCGCAAGCTGGACGGACACGAGGTGAAGGTCTTCAATCATCCGGCGCGCGGAACCGGACAGCTCGCCGCGCGACTGGCCGAGTTCGAAGCGATCGTGCTCATCCGTGAGCGCACGCGGATCACCGATGCGCTGCTCGCCGGGTTGCCGCGGCTGAAGCTGATCAGCCAGACCGGCAAGGCCGGCGCGCACCTCGATCTCGCGGCCTGTGCGCGGCGCGGCATCGCCGTCGCGGAGTCGACCGGCTATCCGCCGGCAACCGCCGAGTTCACCTGGCTGCTCGTGCTGGCGGCACTGCGCCGGTTGCCGGCCTACATGGCGAACCTGTACGCGGGACGATGGCAGCACAGCGTGCCGGCGACCGCGGCGAACCCGCTCGCCGGCCTCGGCGAATCGCTGCGCGGCAAGACGCTCGGCATCTGGGGCTACGGTCGGATCGGCCGGCTCGTCGCCGGCTACGGACGCGCGTTCGGGATGCGGGTGGCCGTGCACGGACGCGACGCCTCGCTCGCGCAGGCGAGCGCCGACGGCTTTGATGTGATCGCCGCCAAGGATGCGTTCTTCGCGAGCGTCGACGTGCTGAGCCTGCACTTGCGGCTGGTCGACGCGACGCGGGCGTGCGTCACGCGCGCCGATCTGGCGCGAATGAAGCCGACCGCGCTGCTGGTGAACACGAGCCGGGCCGAGTTGATCGAGCACGGAGCGCTCGCCGACGCGCTGCGCGCGGGCCGTCCCGGGCTGGCTGCGGTCGACGTCTACGAGCGCGAGCCGATCGGCGCGGACGAGCCGCTGCTCGGGCTGCCGAACGCGGTCTGCACGCCGCACTTGGGCTTCACCGAGCGACAGTCTTACGAGTCGATGCTCGGCGGCGCGTTCGACAACGTCGTCGCGTTTGCCGCGGGCAGGCCAATCAATCTGGTACCGGTGTGAGCCCAAAAAAAAGCCGGTCGGAAGACCGGCTTTGGCGAAGCTGAGCGCGCTCAGCCGATGGGCACGATCTCGACGGCCTGCGGGCCTTTCTGACCCTGCTGCACCTGGTACTCGACGCGTTGGTTTTCCTTCAACGTGCGGAAGCCCTTGGCCTTGATGCCGCTGTAGTGCGCGAACAGATCCGCGCCGCCGTCATCCGGCTTGATGAACCCGAAGCCCTTGGTCTCGTTGAACCATTTCACGGTGCCTGTCGGCATGTCTGACTCACTCGAAAAAACGCGGGATGCGCCCGCGGCGCGCAAGCGACTCGTCGGATGTGGGCATGGCTGCGACAGGAACTGCCAGACGGAACCGGGGAAATGGCTGGAGGCGGCGCCGAGGACGGCGAACCGCGCGTGGGACGGACCGGGCGAGCACTGATTGCGAAGTAGAACCACAGCGCAGAATCGACTGCGCTGCCAACGTACACCACGGCCTGCAAAAAAGCCAGTGGCAAGCGCGGCCGATCCGCCGCGCGCAAGCGGTATGCGGCGCGGCTCGCCCCGCTCGCGGCGAGGCATACTCGTGCTTCTGCCGCGCCGATCGAAAGGCCCAAGACCCGCCCGGGCGAGCGCCTTTACCGCAGGCGTCGCCGGTGCATCCGGCGCACGACGCGGAACAGGCCGCCGATCAGCAGCACGAGCGCGGCCAGGCGCACGCTGTGAAAAGCCGCGACGATCGGCGCGCCGAGCGCGAGCACTTTCGCGGTGATCGCCATCTCGCCGATGCCGCCCGGTGTGGTCGCCAGGATCGCGGTGGGGACGGGCACCCCGGCGTGGCCCGCGAGCCACCACCCATACAGCGCCGCCACGCCGAGCAGCCCCAGCGTGATCAGCGCGACCGCCGTCAGATAGCGCGGCGCGGCGCGAAAGAACTCGGGCGAAAAGCGCGATCCGAGCGCGACGCCGATCAGAAGCTGCCCGCCGTCGATCACCGCGCGAGGTAGCGAGGAAAACGCGTAGCCGCCGGCGCTCAGCGCCCCGGCGACGAGCAGCGGGCCGATCATCCACACGTTGGGCAGGCGCAGCCGCGACAGCGCGATCGCCCCTCCGCCGGTGACCGCGGCGAGC